>Ga0335085_10005157_pt1 | contig 21206 bp, 17 predicted proteins | sample Lox_Sample_45_FD_206712 | JGI IMG/M metagenome (GOLD analysis project Ga0335085, IMG submission 206712) | Soil microbial communities from Loxahatchee National Wildlife Refuge, Florida, United States - Lox_Sample_4.5 | ecosystem: Environmental > Terrestrial > Soil > Wetlands | place: USA...
GGAGCCGCGCGTGCCTTCCGGAAACAGGATCAGCGACGAGCCTTCTTCGAGCGCATGCGCCATCGTGGTGATCGGGTTGTGCTCGCGCGTGATGCGTTCGCGATCCACCAGCACGCCGCGGAAGACGCGGTGGATGAGGTAGCGCCGCAGCGGCCCACGGTCCCAGTAATCGCTGGCCGCCACGGGACGTGTCTTGCGCCTCAGCGGGCGCGGCAGTACCGACCAGATCAGGGCGAAATCCGCGTGGCTGGTGTGGTTGGCGAAGTACACGCGCTGCACGTCGGCCGGTCCACAGCCCAGCCAGCGTGCCTGCGCCCCGGTCAGCAGCCGGGTCGTTGCGGTGATCAGTGCTCCCATCAACGGTTCTATCATACGAACCACGTCTGAATGATTATGCCAGCCGACAGGGCCGCGAGTTGCAGGGCGACCGCGGCGATCAGCGATCGCCACAGCCGGATGGCGCCGCGGCTGCGTTCGGCGATGGTCCTGCCGGGCTTCCCGTTGCCGAGTCCCCACGCGCGCAGTGCTTCGTCGAGTATGTCAGCGCGCTCGCCCGGTTCGGGTCCGAGCGCGCGGAACAGCGCCGCATCGGCTGCCACCCTCAGCCCGAAATAACACCCGGCAGCCCACGCCACCAGCGACGCCGCAAACAGCCATCGCGCCGCTGGCACATGTGACACCAGCGCGCCCGCCGCGCCGATCAGCGCACTGATATTGGCCGCATTGCTCGCGACGCGCCCGGATTGCAAAAAGGCCGCGGCCAGCGCGCATTCGACTTGTGGCTTCGGGGTCATCGCCGCGCTCCACTCCGCCGAGCCGCATGCTCCGCCGCGAATTCGTCCAGCGCCGACAGATACGCCGCGGGCAACACCACCGACGGCCGGCGCGCGCGGATGCGGTCCACCGCCTCCTCAGCCGACTGCGCTTGCCCGCTTTCGATCAGCCACGCGGCTACCCCGGCGGCGCTCCGTGAAAATCCCAGCGCGCAGCACACCAGCGTCGGCCGCGACCCGCGAAACGCTTCGATCGCCTCCGCCGCCTCCTCCAATTGCTGCTGCGTTGGCGCGAGTAAATCCAACATCGGCACGGATCGATATGCCACCTCGCGAAAGCCCGGGTCTTCACGCGTGAACGGAATCTCCGCGGTCACATCCACCACCGAACGAAAGTCTGCCGCGATCCACTCCGCCAGGCGCGGAATGCGCCCGAGCCAAACGCCGGCCGCGACTTCCTGCTCGTTGACTACGCGCCACGTGTGCCATCGCGAGCTCATCCATGCGCCCGCTACGTAGGGCGCCAGAGCCAGGAACGCCGCCTGCGTCATCGCGCCCGATTCGGTCTTGCCGAACATTTCCGCGCGCCCCGATACATAAATGCCGCTCACCACCGCCAGCGCCGCCGCGAGCCAGAGCAGAAGCCACGCCGCGCCTCCGACGGCCCACGCCGCCAGCCCCAGCACGGCCGCGCCCGACGCATACCACGCCGCGATGCGAAACCGCCGCAGATCGTGCAACCGCGCCACCGCCCGGCGCTGCGACGGAAACAGCATCACCGCGAACAGCCCAGCCCACAATCCGGTGGGCAGATCGATGAAATGGTGCTGATACGTCGTCAGCGTGGAAAGCGCCATCATCACGAACCAGCCGCGCACCAGCCATAGCAGCCATCCGCGCAGGTGCCGGCTGTAGTCCGCCCACAGCACCGCCGTCAGCGCGACGTGCAGCGAGGGCGCCTGGTTATAAGGCCGGTCGAAGGTCATCAGCGCGTCGAACAGTTGGCCGGAAACTCCGCCCGGATGCGGGCGCGGCGTCGTGAATTGCAGCGGGACCAGCAGGAATCCAGCCACGCAAAACACTTGTACCGCCAGCAATCGCAGCCCCTGCGTGCGAAGCTCCCGGCGCGTGGCGCACAAGAGCAGCGACCCGGCATAAAAGAAATCGGTCGTCCAGTACGGCACGATCGTCCACGGCAGGAATGGAATGTGCCGCTCCCACGCAAACGCCAACTCATGCACATCGAGCCGCTGCGCCGTGAGCCAATTCGCCAATCCGTATGTCAGAAAAAAGAACGGCCCCAGCGCGCACAGCCAGAGCACCGCCTCGCCCCAGGGCCTGCGCTCTACCGTCAAGGCGCGACCCTCTGCGCCATCGACACCGTGAAGATGCCCCACTCGTCGGCGAACTGCGCAATCTTGCGGAAGCCCGCCCCGGCCACCAGTTGATCCATCTCCGCCTGCGTGCGCCGCCGCATGATCCACGGCTTGCCGCTGCGGTGGCTCGATAGCGTGCGCGCGATCATCTCCAGTTGTGGATGCCACGGCTGACCGGTATAGATCAGGTAGCCGCCATCTTCGATGGCCTCAGCGAAACCGGCCAGCGATTCGCGGATCATTCCGTTGTCAGGGAACAGTTCGTAGAGGCCCGATACGACACCGAGGGTCGGCCTCGGTGCGATGGCCGCCACGCTCTTGCGGTCGAACGCGTCACCCTTCTCAAACCGCGCGATCGACTGCATGCCCTTCTGGCCGATCAGCGCGGAGCCGTCGCGCACGTTGATTTCGCTGTAGTCGCGCAGCAGCACGGAGTCGGGTTTTTCCGCCAGTGTCTCGATCGCTTCCAGGACATAGCGGCCATGCCCCGCGGCAATGTCGGCGATGCGCACCGGCCGCCCCGCCGTTCGCAGCAACGCGATCGCTTGTTTCAGCAACCGTTCCAGATGCTGTTTGCGGATGCGGATGCCGCGCCAGCCGATCGAGTTGAGATAGCTCCAGTCGATCAGCTTGCCGATCGGCGTGATGCCCGATGCCCGGTTGCGGTATACGTAGTCGAGCGTGCTGCCCGAATCGAATCCCGTCGCGAAGCCGAGCCGCACGCCTTCCGACAATCGCCCGCCGGTGCGCATCCCAAAGCGCATCATTGCGAAGCTCAGCGCTTTGGGCGAAAGCGACGGCAGAGGCTGGCTGAGGCGCTGAAATTCGTCATAGGTGTATTCCGCGCGGTCGGCATCCAGCAATGACGGCACTTCCCGCGGCGCGCCGAAGCACCGCTCCAGAAACGCGCGAATTTTATCGATGGCGAGCGCGCGGTCCTTTTCGCCGAGCGTATCGTGATAGAAACCCGGCAGCACGTGCTTCTCCTTCACCCGCGACCCCAGGCGCTCGAAGAAACGATGCTGCGGCGCCAGGTGTACCACGTAATCGGCGCCCGAAATCAGGACCTGCGCCGGCACCTGAATGGCCGGCGCATCCTCGATCACGCGATCGGCCGTGCTGTAGAGCGCCAGCAGGATGTTCACCGATATCGGACGGCGGATCAGCGGATCGGCCTGGTACGAAGCGATGCGCTCCGGATCGTGCGTGAGCGCGCCCGGCTTCACGTACGAGTTGACCTGAAAATTGCCCGCCATGCGATACCAAAGCTGCATCGCCGGACGCGCCAGCGGAACGTACAGCTTCACCTTGAACGCCGGCGCCGCCAGCACCATCGCACGGATGGGCGGCGCGTAGTCGTGAACCCAGGCCGCTGCCAGCACACTGCCCACGCTTTGCGCCACCACCGCCATATTCTCGATGGCAATTCCGAACTCGCTGGCGATGTGGCGCACGAACTCTTCCACGTCATGTACCAGAGTGCCGATCGAGGCGGGCGCTTCCGGCTGCCCATCCACCGAGCGTCCATGCCCGCGCGCATCCCAGGCAAACATCGCAAAATCCGGCATCGCCAGTTCGTCTACGATGTGCTGCAGCCGTCCGGAATGTTCGTGTCCGCGATGAAACAGCACCAATACGTTCTGCGCTGGACCTGCGGCGGGCCAGTAGCGATAGAACAGGCGCGTTCCATCGCTTGTGGTGAAGTAGCGCTCTTCGGGCGTCCGCATAATAATTATCCACGGCCGCGCGCGGCGGCCAATCCGCTGCGCACGCGGTTGACAATTGTAGCCGCCAGCAAGAGGGCAATCAATCTATCGAAGGTATAGGCCGCCCACGGAGCCAGGCTGCCGCCCGCGCCCATCCACAGGCCCAGCGCGCCGAACAGGAAGGCGCGATCGCTTTTGCCCATCGGACCGTCGTAGCGCCGCCCGGCGCCGACCACCGCGGCCAATGCGCCGGCCATTTCCGAAAGCGCCGCCAGCCAGATGATCGCACCGATCCACAGCGGCTCGAACGGCGCCACGAAAGCAAACGGCAGGTACAGGAAGGCGTCGGAAATTACATCCGTCAACTCATTCAGATATGCGCCCAGCAGCGACTTCTGCCCGAACTCGCGCGCCAGCATTCCGTCGATCGCATTCATCGCCATGCGCACGAACAGAAACGCCGGCAGAATCAGCAGCAGCGGCCGATCGTCGCTGCGCCACGCCAGGACCGCGCCAATCGCCACCGACAGCACGCATGCCGCCAGTGTTACCTGGTTGGCCGTTACGCCGCCGCGTGCCAGCGCGCGCACGATCGGCCGCAGCAGGCCCTGGAACCGCGGCTTCAGCGAGTAGATGCTGGGCACAGTTCAGTGTAACGGAGAAGCGGCCGCGGCCCAAATGGTCCAAGTTGGACCAAAACCAAAAAGACGAATGTTGTTTTCAACGACTTGCGGAGGCCATTGGTCCATCTTGGACCAAAATGCCTTTTAGGCCCCGACGAGCGCCGCGGTCACCAGCGCGCGCGCCTCTTCCTGAATGCGCCGCAGATGCTCCTCGCCGGCGAAGCTTTCGGCGTATAGCTTGTATACATCCTCAGTGCCCGAAGGACGCGCCGCGAACCAGCCCCGCCGCGTAATTACTTTGAGTCCGCCGATGGGCGCGCCATTTCCCGGCGCGCTCGTCAGCATCGCCTCGATCGGATCGCCCGCCAGGTCCTTGGTGGTCACCTGCTCGGGAGAAAGCTTGGCCAGCGCGGCCTTCTGCGCGGGCGTGGCCGGCGCATCGATGCGTTGGTAGACCGGCGCGCCGAAACGTTCCGTGAGCGCCTTGTAAATCTCCCCCGGATCTTTGCCCGTGCGTGCCAACATCTCGGCCGAAAGCAGCGCCAACAGGATGCCGTCCTTATCCGTGGACCACACGCCGCCATCGCGCCGCAGAAACGACGCGCCGGCGCTTTCCTCGCCGCCGAATCCGAGCGACCCGTCCAGCAACCCCGTGACGAACCACTTGAAGCCCACCGGCACCTCCACCAGATGCCGGCCCAGATTGGCCGCCACGCGATCGATGATGCTGCTCGATACCAGCGTCTTGCCGACGCCCGCATCCGCGCGCCAGCCTGGGCGGTTCGGAAACAGGTACGAAATCGCCGCCGCCAGGTAATGATTCGGATTCAGCAGCCCGGCGCTGCGCGTCACGATCCCGTGGCGATCGTGATCGGTGTCGCAGGCGAACGCCACGTCGTAGTTTTCCTTCAGCGCGATCAGCCCGGCCATGGCATACGGCGACGAGCAGTCCATACGGATGCGCCCGTCCCAATCGAGCGGCATGAAGCGGAATGTCGGGTCTACGATCGTATGCGCCACGCTGATGTTCAGCCCGTAGCGCTCGGCGATGCGTCCCCAGTAAGCCACGCCCGCGCCGCCCAGCGGATCGGCTCCGAGCGAAAGGTGCGCGTCGCGAATCGGCGCCAGGTCCAGCGCGGCGTCGAGATCGTTCACATACTCCGAAACATAATCGTGCCGGTGTGTGGTGGAGGCGGCCAGCGCGGTGGCATAGGTCTGGCGTCGCACCGCGGCGAGCTTTTCCGCCAGGATCTGGTTGGCACGCGTCTCGATCCACTTGGTCGCGGTGGTGTCCGCCGGCCCGCCTTCGGGCGGATTGTACTTGAAGCCGCCATCTTCCGGGGGATTGTGCGACGGCGTAATTACGACTCCATCGGCCAGTGCGCGCGCGCGTCCGCGATTGTACACCAGGATGGCGTGCGATAGCGCCGGCGTCGGTGTGTAGCCGAGATCCGCATCCACCATCGTCTCGACGCCGTTGGCCGCCAGGACTTCGAGCGCGCTGGCGAAAGCCGGCTCGGAAAGCGCGTGCGTATCCTTGGCCAGAAACAGCGGCCCATCCACGCCCTGCTCGCGGCGGTACTCGCAGATGGCCTGCGTGATGGCCAGGATGTGATCCTCGTTGAACGCGCAGGCGAAGGACGATCCGCGATGCCCCGACGTGCCGAACGCCACCCGCTGCGCCGACACGCCCGGATCGGGCTTGCCGGTGTAATACGCGGTGATCAGCCGCGGCACATTCACGAGCAGATTCGGCGGGGCGGGCTGGCCGGCCAGCGGATGATGATGCGGCATCGCTTCATGGTAAACCGAAACAGGCGCGGCCGTTGACGTTTCAGTGGCCGGTCTGGACCGGGATGGACGGGATGCCGTTGGCACCCGCAAACGAATCGGGCCCCGGCTCGTAGTATTCGATCTGCAGGTTAATTGTGGGCCTGGACCAGTTTGCCGGAATCGTTACATTCATCTGCCAGACGCCGATGAGACCCGGAGCCAGTCCGAAGAAGCTCACGTCGAGACCCTGCCCGGTATCGGTCACCACGCTGATGGGGGTCCTGGAGTACGAGAGCGGCTGCGCCGGCGTGGGCACGCCGGTCGGCACAGGCGCCGTCACCGGACCACCGCCCATGAAGTAGATCTGCACCATCTCGCCGGGAAGCGCGGGATTGTCGTCGGTCACCAGCGAGGACCCGTCCGCATGAATGGCCACCGGCTGTGTGAGCGATCCCGTTCCCAGTACGATGGCCGACGGAAAGAACGTAAACAGGCTGAGCGCGACCGCATCGTCGAAATATGGGTTGCCGCCTTCCGGCACGATGAGAGTGCTCGCGGTGACGGGGACTTCCCACGGCATTTGAAACGCTACGGCATTGGGCGCGCGGTTCAAGATCGGCGCCGATAGCCCCGCAACCGTCACCGAAATGTTTTCGAGTCCGCTGCCCTGAATCGTGCTGAGCGAACCCGGCGTCGTGACACTCCAGGACGACATCAGCGGGGTCGGGCCGACCAGTGTGGTGATGCTGCCCGTGGTCGTGTCGATCCGCAGCATCGCCCCGCCGCCCGACACCGCATAAACAGTATTGCCATCGCCCGAAAGGGTCGCCTCAAGAATGCCGCTGGGGCTGGTGGTCAGGCGTGCGAAACGGCTGCCGTCGAGGCGTTGAAAGAATACCTGCACCTGCCCGCGAACCTTCGAAAGATATGTCACCGATTTCCCGTCGGCGCTCAGGCTGGCGCCGTACGAATCCTGCCCCGCCGGACCGACCGGCTGCTGCTGCAAGGTCGCCAGGTTCAGCACGAACAGGCGCCGCGGACTGGTTCCGTACATCGCGGTTTCGTAAAGCACCGTTGTGGCGCCGTCGTCGATTGCGACACTCCAGACTCCGGTCGCCGGCAGCGGCGTGAGCTTTCCATTTCGTAATAACTGAAGCACGCCCACGAGCGTCAGCACGGCGGTACCGTCTGCCGCGACCGAAACACTGCCCGGCACGGTGTTCCCCTGAAACAGCGTCTGCGACGTGGTCCGGTCGATCAGCAGGAACGCCTGCGGCGGCACCGGCGTAACATTGCCCGAAGCAAACGTCGCCAGATACCGCCCGTTGCGGCTCATGACCGCATTCGCGCCCACCACCGACGACGCAGCGCTGGTCAAATCCAGCAAGGTCGTGACATGCTGCTCCCGCAAAAAGCACGAACTGCAGCAGCCGCAATTCAGCGTCCCGCGATACAGCAGCAGGCGTCCGTCGCCCGATACCTGCGGGTTGTCCAGCACATATGCATTCGTCGGCGGCACCGGCGATGAACGCTGCACTGCAGCAATCAGCGCCGCCCCCGATGCATCGATGCGGAAGATTTTAGGCCACAGGAATTGGCTCGTGCCGCGCATGGGCAGCGCGCTCGAGAAGTACACCTGGCCGCCATTAGTGGTAGTGCTGAGCCCGGAGAACTGGGCCTGCGCGGCCGCCAACGCTACGAGTGGCAGCGCGGCTCGAAGAATCCACACGGAGTCCCTGCTCACACTCTAAGACCATTGAGGCGAGCAATTCAACTACACCTACTGCTGCTTGGCGTGTTGTACGGCCCGCCGTGCCTCGTGCTTTCCGCGCAAGCGCGCGAGTTCCAGGTCGAACTCGTCCGACAGTTTTTTGGCGTCGGCGCGATCGGCCTTGGCTTGCTCGGCCTGGCCTTCCTTCTGCTCGCGATAAGCCTTTTCACGCAGGTCCTGCGCCTTGCGCCCGACCTCGGCCGCCTGCTTCTCTTCCCTGGCGATCTCCTCGTCGATGGCCGCCAGCGGTGTGTCCGGATGCGCGGTCACAGCGGCCAGCGCTTTCTTCTTTCCCTCGATTTCCTCTTCGAAGTCCTTCTTGTGCAGAATCTTCTTCAGCACCTCGAGCAGTTGCTCCACAAGCGCGCGCGGGTTCGGTGGGTTCTGCGCCAGCGCGTCGCTGAGGCGCTTCTCTTCCTTGTCGAGGCCGTCAAGCTCTTCTTTTTCCCGGTCGATCTCCTTCTGAATGGCTTCGGCTGCAGTCACGGGTGGCCCCCCTTCCCGCGAACTATAACACGCCGCAAGGATTCGCCCCGCCTGCGCGAGCGTTTCCGAGCTGCGACCAGAGGGAGCGGCCCGTTTCGGCGCTGCTCCGAACCGAGCTGCGATCAAACCTAGCGGCATCGCGCCGCGCTGGCACATATACTGGTTGTTCTGCCGGCGATTCGGACCATGCAGTCCGATTGCGGCAGAGCACGAGGAGGAGATATGTGGAAAGCCAATCGCAAAATGGGCCGCCGGGATCTGTTCCGAAGCACGGCAGCAATTGCCGGCGGAGCGCTGCTGTCGCGCGAAGCCGCCGCGGAGCAAGCCGCCCAGCAGAACGTCAACCCGCATTCCAGCCCGTCCGCGCTGAAGATCACCGACCTGCGCGTGGCCGTCATCACTAAGCCCGGACCCAGCCCCTGCCCGATCGTCCGCATCGACACCAACCAGGGCGTCTACGGGCTCGGCGAAGTCCGCGACGGCGCCAGTCCCACTTACGCGCTGTTTCTAAAAAGCCGCCTGCTGAACGAGAACCCGCTCAACATCACGTTCCTCTTCCAGAAGATCAAACAGTTCGGCTTCCACGGACGCCAGGCCGGCGGCGTGGTGGCCGTCGAGGAAGCGCTTTGGGACATTGCCGGCAAGGTCTACAACGTGCCCATTTACCAGATGCTCGGCGGCAAGTTCCGCGACCGCATCCGCATCTACGGCGACACCACCGAATCGAACGACCCCAAGGTCTACGCCCAGCGCATGAAGCAGCGCAAAGAAGAGATGGACCTCACCTGGCTGAAGATGGACCTCGGCATCGAGTTCGTCTCCCAGACGCCCGGCACCGTGACGCGCCCCGCTGAACTGAGCACCTGGGAGCGCCGCACGCTGCCGCATCCTTTCGTAGCTACCGAAGTTACCGAAAAAGGCATCGCCATGCTATGCGAATACGTGGCCGCCATCCGCGACGCCGTGGGCATGGAAATTCCGCTCTCGATGGACCACCTCGGCCACCTCGGCGTCAACTCTATCATCCGGCTCGGCAAGGCCTACGAGAAGTACAACCTGTCGTGGATGGAGGACGTGATTCCCTGGCAGTACACCGATATGCTGGCGCACATCACCGCCGAAAGCCCCACGCCCATCCTGACCGGCGAAGACATCTACCTGAAGGAAGACTTCATCAAGCTCTGCGAGCGCCACGCCGTCAGCAAAATCCACCCCGACATTTCCACCTCGGGCGGCATTCTCGAGACGCATAAGATAGGCGACGCCGCCATGGAGTTAGGCGTCCCGATGGCCATGCACTACGCCGGAACTCCGGTGGGCGCGATGGCCAGCGTCCACTGCGCCGCGGCCACAGAGAATTTCCTGGCTTGCGAGAATCACTCGCTCGACGTGCCCTGGTGGCAGGACCTGGTCGAAGGCATCGACAAGCCCATCATCGACAAGGGATTCATCAAGGTTCCCGACCGCCCAGGCCTGGGCATCACCCTGAACGAGGATGTCGTGCGCCGCCACCTGGCGCCCAACACGGAATACTTCGCGCCCACGCCGCAATGGAACCAGGAGCGCTCGGTGGACTGGCTATGGAGCTTTGTCCAGCGCGAAGAAGCCGACCGCGCGGGGTGAGTTGGTGGATTTTTGGGCGAATCCCCCAAAATCGGCGGAGGCCGGATTAAAAACGAACTGGTTGTATTGATTTCGGGACATTGTCCCCAATCGCGACCGGGCCGCGGTCAGTCTTAGCGCTCGGCGACTGTCGATGACCTTGGCGATCCCGACGAAAGCCCTCAACCGGGCCGGACGAATCCCGGCTCGATGACGTGGCGGGCCTCGATACCCGCGGATCGTTAGAGTCTGTCGCTCCGTCAAATGCGAGCGATCCGCGATACACAATCAGCCCCTCAAAACTTACTGGCCGTACGAACTGCGGTCGGCCCCATTCCGGTCGAAGACAACCACGCGATTGCTGCCGGTATCCGTAACCAGGACGGTTAACCCCGGGGCAGCATGCCAGTGGGTTGGTTCAACTTCCCGGGTCCTAATGTTCCAAATGCGAATTTGAAATTGAAGGTTAGATCGAACACCTCTACCCGGTTATTGCCGGTATCGCCCACCGTAAATGGTGCCAAGAGGCTTCTCTACAATGCCGAATGGCGAGCTGAATTTACCATTGGTTGAGGAGCCGGTCACCTTGACGCTGGGGCGAATGCGCCATTCCCGTTTCCAAAAGCCGAGGTAGCCGCCATAGGACATTATTCTGTATGCCGTCGACGACGCCTGTCACCTCTACCGAAAAGTGCAAGACGAGCTCCCGGCGAGGACGGCGCTCGACAAGATGATGTTCTTGCTTCCAGCGATTGCGGTGACGGTGCCTCCTCCGCACGATCCGGTGAATCCGTTCGGCGTCGCCACTGCCAAGCCGCCCGGGAGCGTGTCCTGGAATGAGATGCCGCTATTGGTAATGGCCATGGGGTTCGTAATCGTAAAGGTCAGGGAGGTGCTCCCACCGAGAGGTATAGCGCTCTATCCAACGATTCGCTGATGGTGGGCGGAAACCCGAGGCGAGCGTCGCGGTCGAAGTATTGCCGGTGCCCTGTACGGCGTCAGAGACGGTAACCCTATTGATCTGAATTCCCAGTGCGACGCCGGTGACATTGACGCCCACAGTACAAGTAACCGCCCTACTCACCTGCACTTCGATGAGCCGCCTCGCCTTTGGGGCGCACCGTTTGAACACATTGCGATTTTCCAGCGTCACTTCGGAATCGTAAAACCCTCGAGTAACTCCAGAAACTCTTTCTCGTACTTAGGCAATAGATCTTTTTCCGTGTACGTCACCACCTGAACCGTACCGTACTCGCCGCCATAAAAATACCCCCAGTAGACCATCGGCACCTCGTTCACCTCGGCCTCGATCTTCACGAACCGGACATCCGCGCCATTGATCCTGCGTTGTTGCCGGTAAACGATCTTGGCCCGCGGATCCGCGGACTGAGCGTTTGCCAAAGCGACATCCTCCACGGAGCCGCGCGACACAGCGATGCGCTCTGCGATGACGAGCGCGTGAGCCTCGCCGGAGGAGTGCAACAGTGCCAACTGTCCCTTGTTTTCGGGTGCGGCCGGTCTCCAGCGGTCCGGATCGTACCTCAGGGAAATGTAGCGGTTGATCTTCAGTAGTCCCGAAGCGGACACGGCCGCTTGCGGGGATGGCGGCACGCGCTTCGTGTTCTGCCCCAATTGCGTCCACTCCATTGGGCCGATGGGCGACTTGAGACGATCCGCAGGGCCGGCCGCCGGAGCAGCCGAAGCGGTGTCGGAACCAGGCGGTAGCTCCGTTACGAACCTGGCATAGATCGTCACGTCGGTTAAGTACTCGCGGATCAACTCCTCGACCATTTCCTTAGTAGCGAGGCCGCCGAACTTCACGTCGGCTTCCAAAGAATCGCAGCCCTGCTCGTCCCGGAAGGCCCTGGTAGAGAAGTGCTCGCGGTTCCACTGATTTTCCTTCAACGGGGCAACCTGGTCGCCAATGCAGGCGGAGAGCTGAAAGCCTCTCTCGTGGGTCAGCAACGTGACCACGCGGCCGTTCAGTTGAAAGACCAGAGCCGTTGAGTCGCCGGACGCGTGCTCCGTGAACTCCAAGCCCATGCTTTGCAGAATGAGCCGCAGCCTGGCAGGTGAGACGTCTGCCGATTCTTTGGTGTTGGCTGTAGTTTGAGTATGCCCCGGGAGTACCGCCAGGAATAGTACTGACACAAAGAGACGTAAGATCACACGGAGCCGTCCTTTCGCGGCTAAGATATGTGTAATACTCGCGCATGATGATAACTGACTGCTCTCTCGAGGTATAGCGGCACAGATGATGTATAACCAACGTTAACTGCGGTCGCGTCATGATGCCTCTGAAAGGAACTCTGAGGTGCGACACTTCGTTGCTCTGCCGAGTGGCCCGGGCATCGGGCAGAACCAGTTAACGGCCCATTTCGAAGTGGCCTCGGTCAAAGTGGCCGAAGAAAAAGGTCGGCGGACCGGGTGGTCCGGGCAGCGGCGATCCTACGCGGGTCATCTTCGAGAGTACCACCCAGGAGAACCTGATCCGGGAAGCTGCTATCAACTGTCAGGCCCACCTTGGTCGAAAGCTGAGTTCTATTTCGTGAGTGCCAAGTTACCGTCCGGCGCTATGGGGATCAGTATTGCTATCTGATGGCGCTTGCTGGCCGAGCGCTTCGAGCTGCTCTGCCATCGTGTGGAGAAAGCCTTTGGCTAAGCGATCGTGGTCGCGGCGGCGCGAAAACTGCGCATCAAGATCCCGCTGGAAGTTCTGGTAATCGGCCACGCGAACCGCGTCCCGTCTGAAAATTAACCAGTCCCGCTCTGCCGGCAGTGCGAATGCGCGCAATTCCATAAATCCAAAACGCTGCGAACATCATCTGCTGGGCATGCTTCGTCTGGCTGCATGGACATTCTGCGGGTTGCTGGCCTTGGTCCTATCGAGGCCGTTGCTCGGGCACGCAATTCTGTTGTCGGCCGTTCCACAAGCCAACCACACCGTGAGCGGTCCGGATGTCCCGTTTACGCTTCGATTCAATGCGCGCATCGATGCCAGGCGGTCGAGGCTTACACTGGTGGCCGCGGACGGCACGCAAACGCCGCTCGACGTCCGCGAACAAACTTCCGCCGACACTCTCACCGCGGCAGCCAAGGGGCTGAAAAGCGGTGCGTACGTCTTGCGTTGGCAGGTATTGGCGGCCGATGGCCACATCACCCGCGGCGAGTTCCCATTTCAAGTCCGCTAAACCGTGGCGCAGCTTCTCGACATTTTCGGCTACATTTCGGTCCTGCTGCGCGGGTTCGCCTTGTCGCTCGAAACCCTGACTGTGGGAGGCGTCCTCTTTCAGTTGCTGATTGCGCGCGCGAAACCGGTCTATCGCCTGCTTCCCTGGTTTGCCGCCGCACTGGCGATGGTTCAAACGGCGAGCCTGCTGCTGAACTCGGCCATTCTCATGGACACCACCGGGATGCGCTGGAGCGCACTGGCCGGGGCGGGATACTTCATCGCCGGGAGCCTGGTCGTGCTGGGCGCGGTAGGCGTAGGGATCAGCGCGCAAACGCGCACAGCAGTGCTGCTCGGTCCCGTTTTCTGCGTCGCGATCGTAACCGGGTCGGTGATGAGCAGCCATTCCGTCGCACGTCTGGAGCATCGCTGGGCCGCCATTCCCTTCACTGTCGCTCACCATGTGGCGGGCGCCATGTGGATTGGCGGACTGCTGTATCTCTTACTGGCCCTTCGGGACCAACTGCACCCCTCCGCGGTGAAACTCGCCGAACGGTTCTCGCGGGCGGCTGTGATCTCCGTACCGGTTCTAATCGGGGCAGGTGCCGGTCTGGGATTCCTTTATGCCGGTTCCGCGGCGGCGCTGATCGGCTGCACTTACGGCATCATGCTCCTGTCGAAGGTCATTCTGACCGGTGTACTGCTGCTGCTCGGCGCCCTGAACTTCCGGATCGTGCGCGCTTGCGGCAAAGACGGCGCTGGGCTGCTGCCGCTGCGCCGATTTGCCGAGGCCGAACTGGGACTGGGCTTCACCGTGCTTTTAGCGGCTGCGTCGCTGACCTCGACCACGCCCGCCATCGACGTGCGAGCCGATTGGGTGACACCGCCGGAAATCGTCCAGCGCATGCGCCCGCACTGGCCCAAAATGCAAACGCCGGCATTCGCCGAGCTTTCCCCGGTGGACCCCTTGGGAAAAACCGACCAAACCAACCTCCTCCGTTCGTTCCTGCCCGGCCAGCGCGCGGGATCGGACGGTCCGGCGGACATCGCCTGGTCGGAATACAATCACCACTGGGCGGGCCTGGTGGTGCTCGCCATCGGCATTCTGTCGCTGCTGGCGCGACGCATGCCCTGGGCGCGCAGTTGGCCGCTCGCCTTTTTCGGGCTGGCGATCTTCCTGTTCATTCGCGCCGACTCGGAGAATTGGCCCCTGGGACCGCGCGGCTTCTGGGAAAGCTTTCAGGTGGCCGAAGTGGCCCAGCATCGCCTGTTCGTGGTGCTGATCGTGGTGTTCGCGATTTTCGAGTGGTGCGTACAAACCGGGCGGATCGCACCGCACCGTGCCGGGTTGATTTTTCCGCTGGTCTGCGCGGCGGGAGGCGCTCTGCTGCTTACCCACTCGCACTTCGTCAGCAACGTGCGAAAGGAATATTTCGCCGAGATGAGCCATGTCCCTCTGGCCATGCTCGCGGCTGTTGCCGGATGGTCGCGCTGGCTGGAAATCCGCCTCCCCAAGAGCTCCCGCCAACCCCTGGTGGCGTGGGTGTGGCCGGTTTGCTTCGTGCTGATCGGCGGGCTGCTGATTGCTTACCGCGAGATTTGATGGCTGATTCGCAGGCCGCAGTCTGCCCCTACTGGTGCACCACAAAATGGGGGCCCTGTAGCCGCTGCTGCGCGAAAGCGAACATCTTCGATTCGCCGCCCGATTGATATACCCGTAGATACACTTCAGCTTCCCGCGCTGTGACCGCGGTGTTCCAGTCGCGCGATGCGCGCGAGAAAGGCGAACCATTTGCCCGTGTCGCGGCCGTTTGCCGCAGCCAATCGACGATCGCGTCCGAAGCAACTCCGGCGTCTCTCTTGCCGAGGATCGAAGACGCCAGGTCATACCCCGCCGCACCTTGCGCTTGAAAATACGGGAGCTCGTTCGCGCCGTTCGGTCCCACAAAAAGGCCGGAAGCGAACACTATGCCATCTAGCGTTGCGCGAACGCTCTGCGCACTTTGGAACCTGCTCAGTTCGGCGGGCGCATTGCCGGTTGTGGCCGGGTTCAGCGATCCCGGTATTCCGGGATGATGCCCCGCCAATACCCAGGACGGAAAAACCACGACCGACTCGCCTGGGGCGATCTGCAGTTTCGGCGACTCCATAAACGAGCGCGTCAGTATTTGTTCGGTATATTGCCCGCTGGAATCCGTGATCGACCATCGCGCGGCGACTGCCACGATCGGTTCGGTGGTTTTGTTCATGGCTACGAATCCGAACGGTACCCAGGCATTCGTCTCCGCATTCCGAGAGGTGCCAAGCAGCGCGTCCACCTTGGGCATATACTCCGCCGCGCCCGGCCCGGTGATCGTCACGCCCGCAATCGCCGGAGGATCTACAACGAATGTCTGGGCGCCGGCGAACTGAAGAAATGCGCCTAACGGCACAAGCGGGAGCATCCGCCTGACGCGTCGCACCGAGCCTCCTCAGGATCATGGTACACAGAGCGGGGAAGCCTGTCTGCCCTCTTTAGAGCTAAATTCCCGCCGCCGGTGTCCAATATCCGATGGCCCGAAAAGCACTCACCGTACTGTTGGCCGGAGCGATCTTTGTCGCGTTCCTGGTGGCTTGCGGACTCATCTTCGAGCAGGTCGAGCGCGCGCGCGACCGCCAGGCTCTGCCGCCCGTCGGCCGTACGGTGGATATCGGCGGCCGTTCGCTGGTCATCGACTGCGCGGGGCGGGGCACGCCCGCGGTCATCCTGATGAGCGGCGCCACCTGGACCTTCTATGACTCGCCTCAGGAAATGTACCAGCGCGGCCTCCCGAGGCCGGGGTATAGCTGGGTGGCCGTCCAGCGCCAACTCGCCGCGACCACCACCACGTGCTGGTTCGACCGCGCCGGCGCGGGCTGGAGTGCCGTCGGTCCTTATCCGCGCGACAGCGCCTCTCAGGCTAGCGATTTGCACTCGCTGCTCTCCGCCGCAGGCGTGCCCGCGCCGTATTTACTGGTGGCGGAGAGTTCGGCGGCGCTCGATGCGCGCGTGTACGCCGGAACCTGGCCGGGCGAGGTCGCGGGCATCGTCCTGGTCAACGCCGTGCACCCCGACCTCTTCCGCCGCATGCACCCCGGTCGAAACGGAGCCCGCATTCCGGCATTCGTCTTCCGCTCTCAGGATGCGATGGCGCAGGCGTTCCAGATGATCGGCCTGTATCGCCTGGGTGCCTCGAACCGTCCCGCGCCTGCGCCGGCAACCGGGATGACGGCCGCGGAATGGAGCACCGTCTGGCGGCTGACCGAATCCTCCAAGTCCCGCGCCGCGCTCCTGCAGGACATCGCTTCGGCAGAGCAGAGCCGCGCCCAGGCAAGGAGCGTGGGCACGCTCGGCGACCGGCCGCTTATTGTGCTCAGTTCGGAGACTCCGCCCGTCGCACTCAGCCATCGCGAACTGTGGATGGAACTGCAAACCGACTTCGCGCAGTGGTCCACTCGCGGGCGCACCACGCTGGTAGATGCCCCTGGCGGCGACCCGGTCTACCAGGCGCCCGATGCGATCGTGGAACTCGTGGCGCAGACTCTTAGCCTGTCGCGTCCCGGCTCCTCGGGACGCCGCGTTCCATCCTCGCCTGTACGCTGAACCGCATGGTCGTCAGGTCGGCGCTCCACGCGGCTCCTCTAAGGAATCCGCGCTAACCCGTGGCGTGCCAATCGAGAAGTGGCTCACATTGGTCAAGCCTGCCCGCGATGTGCCTTGATATAATGGCGCGCAACAAGGAGATTCGCATTGTCATATCCCACTACCCGCAGATTCTTCCTCGGCGCCACGACGGCGCTGGCGGCGTCCCGCGTCTGGGGCGCCAACGATAAGATCAACGTCGGGATCGTCGGTCTCGGCGGCCGCGGCACCAATCACCTGGATAACTATTCCAAGGGCATCCCCGAAGCGCGCGTGGTGGGCTTGTGCGACGTCAACCAGGCCGCGCGTGAAACCGCCCAGGCGCGCCTCGAAAAGAACGGCGGCGAGAAGGCCAAAGAGTTCGAAGACATGCGCCAGATGTTTGCCGACTCGACCGTCGAGGCTGTGTCCATTGCCACACCGAACCACTGGCACGCGCTGGCGGCCATCTGGGCGATGAAGGCGGGCAAGGATTGCTACAGCGAAAAGCCGGCCTGCTACAACATCCACGACGGCCAGCAGATGATCAAGGTGGCGCGCGAGACCAACCGCATGCTGCAAATCGGCTCGCAGCACCGCTCCAATCCCATGAAGATCAAGGCCATGGACGCGATGCACGGCGGCCTCATCGGTAAGGTCTACATGGCCAAGGGGCTGTGCTTCAAGCGCCGCCAATCGATCGGTCACAAGCCCGACACACCTACGCCTCCGGGAGTGAATTGGGACCTCTTCCTAGGCCCCGCGCCCATGCGGCCGTTCAACGAACTGCGCTTCAAATACAACTGGCACTGGTTCTGGGACACCGGCAACGGCGATATCGGCAACCAGGGCGTGCACGAGATCGGCATCTGCCGTTGGGGCCTGGGCGATCCCGATTTCCCCAAAGCCGCGGTGGCCATGGGCGGGAAGTTCGCCTATGAGGACGACCAGGAAACGCCCAATACCCTGATGGCCACCTACGATTACGGCGGCGGCCGCGAGATCATGTTCGAAGTACGCGGCCTGATGACCGGCGGTGAAGGCACGCCTCCGCGCCGAATGGGCGGCGGACGTCGCGGCGGCAACGCCGGTGCAGCCCCGCCCACGCCTCCACCGGCCCCGGCGAATGCCAACCCGATCAACGTACAGATCGGCAACCTGTTCTACGGCACCGAAGGTTGGGCCGCCATGAGCGACCAGGGCTTCCAGGCCTACAAGGGCGATTCCAACGAGTTGATCATGGAAGAGCGCCCGGAACCCGGTTCGGGCGACTCGACCATCCTGCACATGAAGAATTTCCTGTCGGCCTGCCGCTCGCGCAATTACAAAGAGCTGCATGACGAAATCGGCAACGCCTACCTGAGCGCCTGCATGTGCCACCTGGCTAATATCAGCTACCGCACGGGACATAAGTTGACCATCGAAGCCGGACCCAAGTTCGCCGGCGATGCCGAGGCCAACAAGCTCATCAGCCGCGAAGTCTACCGCAAGCCCTACGTGGTGTAATTCGCGGCCGCGCAATGTGCGTCCGCTCGCACCCGCCGCTGGGGTGAAAGGCCGCGCAGATTGACTCCCGGCGGGTCCGGCGCGTTTAGAATAGCTGTAGAACCAATGCCTCGACTCGTCCTGCAAAGCGTCAAGCCGGGACTATTGCGCCAGCTTGGTTTCTTCAGCGCTGCCGCGCTGGTGATTTCCAACATGGTGGGCGCGGGCATCTTCTCCACCACCGGATTTCTGGCGGGCAATCTGGGCAGCGCCTGGATGATCCTGCTGTGCTGGGCGGTGGGCGCGCTGTTCGCGTTCGCCGGCGCGCTGAGTTACTCCGAACTGGGCATTAACTTTCCGAGCTCCGGCGGCGAGTACGTCTATCTCACCCGCGCCTTCGGACCCGAGTGGGGCTTCATGACCGGCTGGGTTTCGTTCTTCGCGGGCTTCTCCGCACCCATCGCCGCGGCGGCACTGACCTTCTCCGACTACCTGGGCCACTTCGTTCCGGCGCTACATATGTCGCATGACAGTGTGCGCATCGGCGGAGGTGTCTTCTCGATACGAGTGGGGGGCGCCCAAGTGGTGGCGTCGACCCTGATCGCCGCGTTCACCGCGCTGAACTGCCTCGGCGTGGGACGCACTGCGAAGGTGCAGAACGTGCTGACCTCGATCAAACTGGTCGCGCTGGTGGGTTTCGTCATCCTGGGCATGGCGGCGGGCAGCGGCGACTGGAGCCATATCACCGGACCGTCGCGCGGCGGGTCGAATCTGCTCATGCAGTTCTTTGTCAGCCTGTTGTGGGTGGTGTGGGCATACAGCGGATGGAACGCGGCAACCTACGTTGCCGAGGAAGTCCGCAATCCCGAGCACACCTTGCCCGCGGCGCTGGCCGCCGGCACCGGCATCGTGGCGCTGCTTTACCTCGGCCTGAATGTGGTCTTCCTTTATTCCACGCCCATTCCGCAACTCGCGGAGCAAGCCACCCGCGGTGAAATCGCCATCGGCTCGCAAGCGGCGCTGAACCTATTCGGCCCGCGCATCTCCGGCCTGTTCTCCGGACTGATGGCGCTGGCGATTGTCTCCTCGGTAAACGCCATGGTGACGGTGGGACCGCGGGTATATTACGCGATGGCCAAAAACCGCGCCTTTCTGCCGGCAGCCGCCATGGTCCATCCGCGTTGGCACACGCCCGTGGTGGCGATCGTCAGCCAGGGCCTCTGCGCCATCCTCATGACCCTCACTCCGTTTCCCGATCTCGTGATTTATATCGGTCTGAGCCTGACCCTTTTCAGCGTTCTCACGGTGGCCTCGTTATTCGTTTTTCGCAGAAAGCGTCCGGCCTGGCAAAGCCTGAAAGCGCTCAATTTTGCCTGGCCGTTGATCCCGGCTTCGTATATCGTAGTAGGGGCCTGTATGATGACGTACGGAGTGGTGAAGCATCCGGTGGCTTCACTAACCGCTTTTGTGACAGTGGGAGCAGGAGGCTTGGCTTACCGCCTGGGGTTGGGCGCGCGGCCGGCCTAGTGTGGCGTCTCGGCAGGGATCCGGTTGCTGACGTGCGCGGCTCCGAAACAGAGCCGCGATTCGAAGGGAGCGGTGGCTGATCGAGACTGGCGAGGAGAACGGCAATGTATTCGAGACGGCAATTCGGAAAGATCGCCCTGGCGACTCTTCCGCTGGCAGCCGCGCGCGCGGCCAGACTCGATTCCAGGATCCGCGGTGTCCAGATCGGCGCCCAGACCTATAGCTTCCGCGATCGCAATCTGGAACCCTGCATCGCCGCGCTGGTGGCAGTGGGTCTCGGGGAGGCGGAACTGTTCATGGGGCACGTGGAACCGCTCTCGGCGCGCGACGCTGAAACGCGCGAATTGCTGCGGAAATGGCGCCTCGAGACGCCGCTCGATTACTTCCATGGCGTGGCCAGGAAATTCTCCGACGCGGGAATCACGCTCTCTGCCTACGCGCTGAACTTCAGCGACGATTTCAACGACGCCGAAATCAACCGCGTCTTCGAAATGACCAAGGCCATGGGCCTGGACCTGATCACCACGTCGACCACGCTCACCTGCGCCCGCCGGCTGGCGCCCTTCGCCGAAAAGCACCGCATCCGCGTCGCCATGCACGGCCACGACAACGTCACTGATGCCAACCAGTTCGCCAAACCGGAGAGCTTCGCACAGGCGCTGGAGATGTCGCGGCAGTTCTACATCAACCTCGATATCGGCCACTTCTTCGCCGCGGGCTATGACCCGGTGCAATACATCCAGCAGATGCACGAGAAGATCCTGGTGCTGCACATCAAGGATCGCAAGGCCAATCACGGCGTCGGCACGCCTTTCGGCGAGGGCGATACGCCGATCCGCCAGGTACTGGTGCTGCTGCGCGACAGACGTTACCCCATTCCGGCCAATATCGAGTACGAATACGGCGGCCCCGAGTCGGACGCGGTGGCCGAAGTGAAGCGCTGCTATCAATTCTGTAAGGCCGCGCTGGCATAAACACATGGGTCCGGATCTGTTTTGGGTGCCGGGTCCGTGGTCCGGGCGCCTGGCGATCTCCACTCGGCCGCGCGGCGGCGATTGGCTGGAGGACGAAGTCTGCGGCTGGCGCGATGCGGGCGTGGATATGGTCGTTTCTCTACTCGATGCGAAGGAAGAGACGGAGTTGGACTTAGCCGCCGAGGGACGGCTTATTGAGGGCGCGGGGATCCGCTTCGTTTCGTACCCCATCGCGGACCTGGGCGTGCCCGCGTCGCGGACCGTAGCCGCCTTCCTGGCGCAGGTACTCAACCGCAGCCTG
>Ga0335085_10005158_pt1 | contig 21205 bp, 11 predicted proteins | sample Lox_Sample_45_FD_206712 | JGI IMG/M metagenome (GOLD analysis project Ga0335085, IMG submission 206712) | Soil microbial communities from Loxahatchee National Wildlife Refuge, Florida, United States - Lox_Sample_4.5 | ecosystem: Environmental > Terrestrial > Soil > Wetlands | place: USA...
GAAATCAAGTGCAGCCAGTTCGGCGATAATATTATCTCCCACATGTAAGCGACGGTCGTCGGAATGGACGTCAAAGCATGTCGGTTTCGAGGCGCTTCGCCTCGGACTTGATCATTTCCGTGATGCGATGTTTCGCGAGGTAGACCTGGTCGACTGAAATTTTGAATGTCGCCGCGACTTTTTCCGGCGTCCATTCCTTGTTCACGTAGCAGTCGAAGATCTGGTATTTCTGCGGGTCGATTTTGCGCTTTACCTTGGCGATGGCGGCATCAAGCAGGTTCTTTTGCCATTCCTGCTCATATAACTGGTCCATGGTCTGGTTGTTCTTGTCTGGCAGTTCCCTGAGCGCAAAGTCATCGCCGTTTTCGGGATCTGGTTGGAGCGGCACGGTGGCCGCAGGCCCTCGTTTGCGGACGTGGTCGGCGATGCGCCAGCGGATGAGGGTGCGCAGCCAGGACTTGAACGACCCGATTTTGGGGTCGTACTGAAAGTTCGGCATTTGTTGGGCCACGCAAACCATTGTGTCCTGGACGACATCCTGAGCGTCCTCTTCGTTTAACCCAAATTTCCGGGCCAGGCCGTAGATCAATTTCCAATAAGTATCGAAGAAATCCTGCCAACTGGCCTGGTCCTGCCAGTTTTTAAGGCGATTAATCAGCGTCGCGCGGGTAGGGATAAACTCGTCTTCCGGCTGTTGCACAGTCCAGTAATGCGTTCTCCGGGAGTTCTTGGCAAACAGTTTGTGCGGAAATACATTGAATTCCGGCCCGGACTTTGATTGTTTTATGGGTAGTTGGCTGGGCATAGGGCGTGGGCACGGCATTTTCCCGCCATTCAGAAAAAACCTAACTAACACCAGAAGGCGCGTTGAATTTGTACCGACAACTCGGTCTGAAGGCGTTAATCGGCACAACCCTTTTCATCGGGACTATTTGTGCTGGTTCTCTTTACGCCCAAACAGCAACACCCCCGGCAGACACCAACGAAATTCGCATCGTAGAGCTGGAAGGCAAAGTGGAAATTTCCCCGGCGGGCGCCAGGACCTGGGTGCTTACCCAAACAAACCAGGTGCTCTATCCTTTCGACCGTTTGCGCACCGGGCCGGACAGCCGCGTGGCGCTTCGTTGGTCGGACGAAAGCGTCGTGCCATTCGGCCCTTCCACGGAACTGGAAATCCTTCCGCCCAACGAATCCGAGGGACAGGCGGGACTGCATCTGATTCGCGGTCTCATCTCATTTTTCCATCGCGATAAACCAGGACGCATCCGCGTGATCACTCGCGGCGCGGTTGCGGGCATCGAAGGTACGGAATTTGTGCTGGCGGTGGATGACGCTGACCGGACGACGCTCTCGGTCATCGACGGCAAAGTGCGATTTGGAAATGAGCAGGCGACTCTGGTCCTGACGAACGGTGAACAAGCGATTGCGGACGTCGGTCACGCCCCGGCACGCACGGCCGGTTTTGTGGCCAATAATCTTCTTCAATGGTGCCTCTATTATCCGGCGGTGCTGGACCCGGCTGATTTGATGTTTGGCTCCGACGAGCAGAATGCGCTCGCCGATTCTCTGGCAGCGTATCGTTCGGGTGATTTGCTGGCGGCGCTGGCAAAATATCCCGCCGGACGCCAACCCGGGTTGGACGCGGAGCGCGTTTATTACGCCGCGTTGCTGTTAAGCGTGGGAGAAGTCGACAAAGCTGAAACGGAATTGAGTGCGTTGTCTTCCGGTTCCTCGTCGGATCGGCCTCAGCGTATCGCGACCGCGTTGCGACAACTGATCGCCGCAGTGAAACGCACCACCACCACGGCGCCTGCTCCGCAGCTCACGACGGAATTCCTGGCGAATTCTTATTATCAGCAATCCCTGGCCGATCGGAAGACTTCGCTCGCGCTGGCCTTGCAATCCGCAAGACAGGCCGCAACCGCGAGTCCGCAATTTGGCTTCGCGTGGGAGCGAGTGGCGGAATTGGAATTCAGTTTTGGGCATACTGGTGCGGCCGAGGATGCACTCGAAAGAAGCCTCACGCTTTCTCCGCGAAACGCCCAGGGGCTGGCGCTGAAAGGTTTTCTATTGACCGCACGAGGCAAGCCCCGCGAAGCCCGTGCCGCTTTTGATCAGGCCTTGGCTGTGGATTCGGCCCTCGGCAATGCCTGGCTCGGACGTGGTCTTTGCCGCATTCGACTGGGCGATAACCAGGGAGGCCGGGAGGATCTGCTGATTGCCGCGGCGCTCGAACCGCAGCGGGCGGAATTGCGCAGCTATCTTGGAAAGGCGTATGCAAACGTGGGCGATTTTGCGCGCGCGAGGAAGGAATTGAACCTGGCTGAAAAATTGGATCCGAACGATCCAACGGCCCTCTTGTATTCCGCACTGCTGAACCAGGAGTACAACCGGGTCAATGATGCCATTCGTGATTTGGAGAAATCCGAGGCCTTGAATAACAATCGCAGTGTCTACCGCTCGCAACTGTTGCTGGACCAGGACCAGGCTGTGCGCAGCGCCAATCTCGCGGGAATGTATAATGATGCCGGCATGCCTGAAGTGGCGGAGCGCGAGGCGGCGCGCGCGGTGAATTACGATTACGGCAATTATTCTGCGCACCTCTTCCTCGCCAACAGCTATTATCAGCTGACTGATCCGAATCTGGTCAATCTTCGTTACGAAACAGCCACCGAAAATGAATTCCTGCTCGCGAACCTGCTCGCGCCGGTGAGCGCAGGGACATTGTCGCCCGAAATTTCGCAGCAGGAATATTCACGGTTGTTCGAGCAAAACAAAGCTGGCGTGGCGTCCAGCACCGAATATCTCAGCCGTGGGGCTTGGGCCGAGGACGGCGTTCAATACGGCACATTCGACAATTTTAATTACGGTTTCGAAGGATTTTATCGTTTTGATCCCGGCCAGCGTCCGAACGAGGACATCACCGAGCGACGCATCTCGCTGCATGTCAAAACGCAAATGACGCCGCAGGACAGCGGATATTTTCTCCTTCAATACTACAAAGCCAACGGTGGGGACTTGGCGCAATACTATGACCAGGACAGCGCGAATCAGACATTCCGCTACGACGAGCGGCAGGAGCCGAATGTCGCCTTTGGCTATCACCATGAATGGGCGCCGGGTGTTCACACGCTGGTTTTCGGCGCCCGCCTCGCGGACAATATTTCTTTCACGAACAATGCAGCTCCGTCCCTGCTGACCGTCAGTCCGGGCGGGAATTTGGTGGGGGTGGATGGTTTTACGGTGGATGAAACCTATCAAAATCGTCTGGAAATTTATTCAGGAGAAGTGCAGCAAATTTTCGAACAGCCCAATCATAATACCATCCTCGGTGCGCGGGCACAGTATGGGAATTTTGACACAGAAACGTTTCAGGGGAATTTGTATACGCTATCGCCCTTTTTTGATCCGGACAATGACCAGCGCATAGCTGGTGTGCAAAACGAAAAATCCATCTTTCGACGTTTCGCTGTTTATGGTTATCATCAATGGGAAGTCACTGATTGGCTGGAGTTGATCGGCGGCGTTGCTTACGACCGCATAACTTTTCCCGAGAATTTCCGCTCGGTTCCTGTTTCCACGACTGAGCACACGGTCGATCAAGTTTCACCCAAGGCAGGTCTGATTTGGCAGCCATTGCCGGACACAACTGTTCGATTTGCGTATACGAAGTCACTCGGAGGCGCGAGTGTGGACCAGAGCTATCAATTGGAACCGTCGCAGGTTGCTGGATTTATTCAATCGTATCGCAGCATCATTCCTGAATCTGTGGAAGGGGCAAATGTCGGAGCGAAGTTTGAAACGTTCGGAATATCGTTGGAGCAGAAATTTCATACCGGAACCTATCTGGGTGTGACGGGCGAATTGCTGAATTCCGAAGTGAATAGAATTGATGGCGCGTACAATTATGATATCACGTCATCTCCGGACCCGGTTCCGGTGCCCTCGGCTGGCCTTCGTGAGCGCCTGAAGTATCGCGAGCCGTCATTGTCGGTCACTGCAAATCAACTGATTGGCCGGGATTGGTCATTAGGCGCCCGATACAAGTATAGCCAGGCGGTTTTGGACGATAATTTTGTAGATATTCCGAATGCGAGTCCAACGGGACCGTTTTTTTCAGATTTTACGAATCGGGAACGGTTGGAGGCCAGACTCCAGCAGGTAGATTTGTTCGCCATATTTAATCACCCGTGCGGCTTTTTTGCGGAGGGAGAAGCAGCCTGGTATGGCCAGAACAATATTGGTTATCAGGGCACCGAGCCTGGCGACGATTTTTGGCAGTTGAACGCTCTTTGCGGCTATCGCTTCCCGCGCCGTCGTGCAGAGATTACTCTGGCGCTGCTCAACATCACCGGCCATAACTACAAACTGAATCCGTTGAATATCTACAACGAGCTCCCCAGGGAGCGGACACTGGCGGTTCAGTTCAATGTGAATTTCTAAGCCTCCGGGCGGGTCGGGGGGGGGCAAAATTTCAAAAAGAGAAAAGCGGCCTCCGCTCGGAGGCCGCTTTTTTTGTGACTGCACCTTAATTATTGATCAAACCCGGTCAGGGTGATGGGATAAGCATTAGTCGGGACCTGGGTTCCGCGCGGGAAGTAAATCGCAAAACGATACTTCGGGCTTGGAGCTGGATAGGGAATCGTGGCGGTGGTTTGAGCGCAATATATGTCCCCGTAATAACCGGCAGCCTGAACCTTGGTATTGCTCTGGTTTTGGTCCGATGCGGTGTAAACCGTGGTGTTGGTGTCCGGCACATATCCCCAGCCTTGGGACATCGGCAAAGTGTAATTCACATAGCCGGAAAAGGGTCCGGGGCATGAACCGCTTCCGCCGCTGCTCACCACCGGGAGACCGAACACCACAATGGGGCCGCCATCGCCAAGGTCGGTCATGGGCGAAGCTCCCAGAGATAGAGAGGCCATCGAATTCAATGACATGGTTCGCGCCGAGAGTGATTGGACGGGGGCCGAAGCCGCTGTCATGTAGACATTCAGGCAGGCCATGCGTGTCGGCACGGATTCCGAGCCTTTGGTGACGGCCGCCGAGTAATAAGCCACGTCATTTGTGGTGACGCTGGCGAGGGTGAAACTGGTGTTCGTCTGTCCGTCCATTGCGACGTTGTTGCGATACCATTGATAGCTGTCTGCGTTTGTGGCTAGGACGGAGAAGGTGACCGAGGAACCGACCGGGGCGCAGTCGTCCACCGGTTGTTGCAGGATGGTTGGGAACTGCGATTGATCTGTGGTGGTGTCCTGCGCGTGAAGCGCAAGAACCGAGCCGGCAAACGCCAATGCCGCGATGCCGCGCGTTACATGTTTCTTCATAATAATGGTCTGGTTGTTTTGTGTTTGTGTTTGGCCTCAGCCCTTCATCACCCCCCCCTTCAAAAGCAAAACGGTTTGGTTTTTCTCGTTTTGAGATGAACACCAATCAATACGGGCTGAAAAAAGATTTCTTTCAAAGAATCTTTGGAATTCCGCCCCGGCCAAAACTTTTTCGATATCACTCGAAGTCAAAAATTCGAATGATACCAACCGGCAATCTTGAGCCTAAAGCATACCAAATCCCGACGGCCGGAAAGTTTTGGTGGATGTTATCTAAATAGCTGGGGGAGAGTTTGATATGGTTCCTGTAAAGGCTGCCAATTGAGAGGGTAGAATGTCGCGATTGGAGGATTCCGGGACACTCGCAAAACCGAGGGTCAGGACAGAATTTTTTGGCCCGGAATTTATCCGTGACTCGTTTTCAAATGCATGTCTGCAAAATCCAGAAAGCGGTCCCAGTCTTGTGGCAGAACGTCGTGCTTGCCGCTGTGGCAGCTGTAACCGATGTCGTGCATCAGGGCGGTATCGAGAGGCGGGTATGTATCGTTATCGAGTCCGAGCAGGCCGAAGAGTTTATAGACTGGCGTGGCGGCTTGTGCGGCGAGAAATTCTCCCCTGGGATCGGACCAGCGATCTTCGCTGCCAGTGCTGAGATAAAGCGGGCGTGGCGCAATCAATGAAATCAGCATGTGCGAGTCAACGGGCATTTTGCTGATGCGATTGCTGTAGTTGAGAAAATTGTGAGAGAACTGGTACGGAAAACTTTTGGCCATGGTTGTCACGGTTTCGCCGTAATCACGGCGGGAGAGGGCTGCGCCCATTTCGCCGGAGCAACTGGCAATGACCATGCAAAAGCGCGGGTCCTGTGCTCCTGCCCACAAAGCGGTTTTGCCCAGGCGCGAATGGCCCAGCATGATGACGTGTTTGCCGTCGACGTCTTTATCGCTCCGCAAATAATCCAGAACGCGGCTGGCTCCCCAGGCCCAGGCGCCAATTGCGCCCCAGGAATCGGGCGCGGTATTTGTCTCGCCGGGCTTCAGAAAAAGCGAGCGCACGCCGAAACGCCGGCCGCTGCCGTCCTGAAGGTCGGGCTCGATATCGCCGTAATAGATGGCGGCCACGCCGTAGCCGCGCGCGAGCGTCTCCGGGATTCTCCAACTGTGCGATGTGCCGCGGATTTCGTCCGCCGGCGTGTAGGCGATATCTTTCCGGGTGTTCCAGACGGGATTGATGCGCACGCCGGGATCGGTGGTGATCTTGTCGTTCGCGGTGAAGCTCAGGCAAAGAAAAGTCGGCACGGGTCCTTTGGCTTTTGCGGGTGTGTAGAGCAAAACGCGCAGCACGGGATTGGTGTGGCCGGGGAATGAAATATCGATTTGTTTGCGCACCGCCTGGCCGTCCAGTGCGTGACGGTCCACATCCCAGACGTCTGCGGTCATCTTCGGCACACGCGCCGGGCTGTGGCCGTAGATGTCGTCCTGATACAATTTCAGAATCTCCGGACGCCGTTTGCTCATCCAAACTTTCGAAGTCGTAACCGGCTTTCCATCAGCGAGAACCAGCGGGTCTGGGAGGGTATAGGCACCGACTTTGCTTTCGTCATAATTCGGCCTGGCCGGCATCAACCGGACAATGGTTGCCGAAGTGGCGGGAACGGTGACTGAGAAGGAACCGGTTTTGGCGGCGTGAATGGTCTTCCATGTGCCAGGCCAATTGCCGTTGTGTTCGATTTCAACGCCGCCCAGGGTTACGCCGGATGTGGCCGCGATGTCGCCAGCGGATTGGGTGAGGGAAATGATTTCGCCCTGCGTGAAATTCGCGTCCACGTTGAGGGTGATATTTGCCGCGCGCGCGTTGTCACCGTGCTCCTTGTTGATAAGCGTCACGTAAATATTTTTGTCGTCGCCCAGCACGGTGTAAGTGCTGAAGTTGAGGCCGCTCTCGCCGGAGATTTTCGTTGTCACGCATTTGCCGTGGCTGCCCAGATCGAACGCTTTGATTCCGTAACCGAGCGGGCGGACGATGTATCCATTGGTTGTGGAAAAATATGCGGTGTATTTGGAGGGCAACAGCGTGTAGCCGGCTGCCACGCGATCGCCAGTGTGGAAATTGACGCCGGCGGCATGGTGTTCCGCCCACCAATACATGAAGTCGAGCCCCCACAATGACGCTGCGAACGTATTGCTGACATTCGTCGCGCCGCCGTTGAAATAATTATTCACTTCCTCCAGCCGATAGGGCAGGTCGTTGGAAATGGCCATCGGCACAAAGCTGTCGTAGAGCCTTTGATAAACGCGCGGGAAACTATTTGATGCGTCATTGGCTAGCATCCGATTGCGGCCGATTTCCGGCGTGGGCACTTTATTGCCGGCGCCGCCGGGATACAAATGTTCGGTGATGAGCACGACGTGATTGGAATGACCGAAATCCTCCATGAAACGCCGCGCCCATTCGCCGTTATTATGCACGGACGGGCCGCAGAATTTAATGTTGGGCACGGCGGCTATCAGAGCATCGGCAAATTTTTTCCATTCCTCGCGATAGGACTCAAAAGTGTATTTTTCGTTGGCCGCACCCATGCGTTCCGAATTCGCGCGGGAGTCGTTTTTCTCGACCGGATAGGCGCTCGGTTCCTGACCGATGGAAAAGCAATCCACGAGGGGGCCGTAATGGTCCATGATGTATTTCGCGGTTTGGATGTCCACGTTGGTGTCGCCGTTATGCAGGCGCAGGCAATAAATGACTTTGACTCCGGCTGCCCGGGCAAAGCCGAAGAGGCTGTCGATGTCGGCCTGACCTGGAAGCTGGCGAACGTCGCGATCCGAGGTGTTGCCGCCGATGCGCAGGCTTTTGATGCCGAGGGTGCGGAACAAGTTAATCAGTGGCTCGTTGTCGGGCCGAAAATAGTGGGTGCCATTTTCAGGCAGCAACAGGTGGGCTTCAAAGCTGGTTCCGGCGAAGGTGCTGGGAATGGCGGGGCCGGGGCTGTTTGTGTCGATTTGGATTGTGACCTGGGCATCGGCAGGCGCGCCTTGCGACGGGAAGGAAAGCAACGTCATGCAGAAGGCTGTGAAAGTCGTCAAAATTCGAAAAAACTTTCTCATAAATGTATTTTGAATGACCGGTTCGATTGTGCGCAAGCTGGCCATTTGTTCTAGGGCGCATCCCATCGTGGGACGTTTATTTGGTTGCTCATCGCTTTCCGAATCAAGTCTGGCAGCTGCCATAAAAATCCCGCTGAAAGTGCGCGGAAATAAATGAACCCCCCCATGCCCTTAGGTCCTAGCAGGTCCGATTGGGTCCGATTTACTTTAACTTCCCGCAGTTGCACCTCGCGGTTTTTGCGGGGATTTGCGGCGGCGGAGATAAATCTTCGCATCCTTGGAGATTGCTTCATTCCCCGGCGTGCTTCGACCTCTGACTTGTCTTGATCCCTCATTTCGACCTTTTTGCCTCCTCTTGAAGTTGTTGTATCACCGAGCGCAGTTCGTTCAAGTTATTTCGCTTTCAGAGAATGCTTCCTCCGTGCCGTTCAGCCGCGGAATTGTGGAAAAACGCATGTGCTGAACGCGGGCGGGGTCGTCGCGATGCGATGACCCCGCCAATGAATTTTTATTTGATCTTCACCAATTCGGCGCCATGGGGCGCGACGGTCATGGAGAATTCGTCGGTGAAATTTCCCAAATCTTTTTGCCGCCACAAATCACGCACACTGTGCTGGCCGGAGAGTTTTAAATCCGACCATTTGGCGGTCACTTTCGCGGGTTCGGTGCCCAAATTGTAAAGCGCGACGGCCCTGGCGCCATCCTCCAGCGGGCGGGCGTAGACGAGGAGTTTGTCATCCTGGTTCGATGCGAGGGTGGCTTGCTTGCCGAGTGTGTCTTGATCGATGGCGAGCACTTCATCATTGGAAACGAGGCTGAGCGTAAAATCGTCGAGCTTGTCGAGGTCGCAGCCGAGCAGCAACGGAGCCGCAGCCATGCACCAGGCGGTCACGTGGAGGTATTGCTCATCCGGCTTGAGCCGGGTGGGATGTTGTTTGCCGCCGAAATTAACGACACCGAGGACCATCATGTCCGGGTCGTTCCAGTGGCCGGGACGAGCGTAGGGAGCCCAGCGGTCGCTCGGCGAGCCTTGCAGTTCCTTCGCGCCTCTGGGCGCGTTCATGTAGAATGCCTTCGAGGCCATGCTCAGCCAGCTGTCCCCAATATCGCCGGTCGTTCGCCAGCAGTTGTACATCTGGGATTGGTCGGCGATGTCATCAAACGGCATGCTGTTGGAATAACTGAAGACGACGTCGCGTTTCGATTTGCGCAATGCCTTCGCCATTGTGGCGGTGTGGTTGTGAAAATCTTCGGAGGTTTCGCGCGGGCTGCTGTTGCGCGGGTTCCAGTCGTATTTCAAATAATCGATGCCCCAGGCGGCCCACTGGTCGGCGTCATTTTCGGCGAAGGGATATTTGCCATTGAGACGGACACGATTGGTGGGCGCTACCCAAATGCCTTCGGGATTATCGGCGCTGCCACCGATGTAACCGGCGTAGGAAGTCACCCACGGTGTGGAATAAATGCCGATCTTCAAGCCCATGCCGTGAATGTCGTCGCACATTTTTTGCATGTCAGGAAATTTTTCGTTGGGTTGAATGCCGTTGAATTTGCCGCCGCGTTTTCCCTGCCACGAATCGTCGATGTTGATGTAGGTCCAGCCGTGATTGATCAAACCGCTCGAAACCATCGCGCGCGCGGCGTGCATCACGTCAGCGCCGGTGACCGTCGCGTGATAGGCGTTCCAACTGTTCCAACCCATCGGCGGCGTGAGGGCGATTTCTTCGCCGGCAACAATCTTGAATTTTTTATCGGCGGAACCTTTGGAGTTCCTGGCGTGAAAGGTGACGGCAAATTCACCTGCCTCAGGCAAGGAACCAGAGATATCTCCAGAGGCCGCATCGACCTTTAATCCCTTTGGCAAACCGTCGACAGAAAAAATCATGGGCCGGTCGCCGGTCGCGGGAATGTGGTAGAGAAATGGATTTCCGGGCCGGACACCGAAAATTCCGGGTCCGTTGATGCGCGGCGTGGCGGGCGCTTTTGGGGTGCGAATTTCGCTTTCAGTCGTGTTGGTTTGCGCGTGAGCGCAAGTGGATGCGAATGCCGCCGCGCAAAGCAGCAGGCCCAGGGAGGAGTGCAGTAGGGATTTTTTCATGATGTGTTTGTTGTCGGAAAATTATTTGCTGGAAGTAAGAGTGTAAGTGACGCCGCGTTTGGTGGGGAATTCGACGACGTTCGGCTCCGGACGCGTGACGGTCACGGCTGCGCCCTTGATGGTGACATCGATGGGATCTTGCGCGCGAACACGCACGGGATTGCCGAGGCGCGAAAGCAGTGTGGCGTCGACGAGTTTTCCATCTTTCCAATTCATCGCGACTTCGAAATTTCCGCGGGCGCGCAATCCTTTTACCGAACCTTCCGGCCACGCTTTGGGCAGGGCAGGGAGCAGGTTGATTTCGTTGTCCTGGCTTTGCAGGAGCATTTCGGCGATGGCGGCCGTCGCGCCGAGATTGCCGTCGATTTGAAATGGCGGATATTTGTTGAAAAGATTTGGGTAAAGGTGCGTGGTCACGAGTTTTTCGATCTGGCCGTAAGCGAGATCGCCTTCGTGGAAGCGCGCCCAATAACACGCACGCCAGGGCCAGCTCCATTCCGTGCCACCTTCGCCGCGGGACTCGAGCGCCTTGCGCGCGGCGGCGGCCAATTCCGGCGTGCCGGCGAGCGAGATTTCGTGACTGGGATAAACCGCATATAGATGCGAGGTGTGGCGATGCTGCATATCCACGTCTTTGTAGTCTTCAATCCATTCCTGGAGGCGTCCGTCTTTTTTGCTGATCTGCAGCGGCGCGAGATTCTTGAGCGCTTTTTCGCATTCGGCGCGGAAGTCCGCGTCCGTGTTCAGGATTTTGCTCGCTGCGATGCAATTGCTCAAAAGTTCGTGAATGATTTCCAAATCCATCGTGCAACCGTAGGTCATGCGCGATTGATTGCCGTCAGGCAGATAAAAAGAATTCTCCGGAGAATGCGACGGAGCAGTGACGAGCTTTCCGGCGACGGGCGTTCCCGGCGGGGCGGTGACGAGGAAATCGAGGATGAACCGCGCTGCGCCTTTCATCAGCGGATAGGCGCGTTTGGCGAGGAATGGTTTGTCGCCGGTGAACAGATAATGTTCATACGGGTGCTCGCACAGCCACGCGGCGCCCATCGGCCAGATGCCGACAACACTGTCCGCGGGCGCAGCGAAACCAAACGGGTCCGTGAGATGATGCGCCACCCAGCCGCGGCAGCCGTAATCGACTTTCGCAACCCGGCCGCCGGAATCCGGCTTCGCGAGCATGTCCATCAAATCAAAGAGCGGCTCATGGCATTCGGAGAGATTACAAACTTCCGCCGGCCAGTAATTCATCTGGATGTTGATGTTGAGATGATAATCGCTGTTCCATGCGGCGTTCATTTTGTCGTTCCAAAGCCCTTGAAGATTTGCGGGGAGCGAACCGGGCCGTGAGCTGCTCATCAGCAGGTAGCGGCCGTATTGGAAATAGGTGGCGATCAGGCTGGGGTCGGAGGCGGCGCCATTGGCGATGCGTTTCAAGCGTTCGTCCGTGGGCATTTCCTCGACGTTGGTCCCGGCGCTGCCGAGATTGAGCGAAACGCGATGGAAGAGTTTTTGGAAATCCGCGATGTGCGCGGAGCGGATGGCCTCGTAGGTTTTGTCGGAGGGCCTGGTCAGATCATTGAGACATTTCTGCACCGGTTCCGCGCCGCGATAATCCGTTTCGCCGGCGATTAAAATCATCACGGTGTCTGCGCCGGCGATGGATACCATGCCGTTTGAGCCGGAGAGTTTTCCGCCGTATGCGATTACGCGCGCGACAGCGGCGAATTTTTCTCCGGGTTTTGCCCTGGCGGGATCGGGGACATCCTTCGCCTCGGCTTTCGTGTTGTAATATTCGACAGGAATTTGGCCGCTGAGAATCAAATCGCCGGGATTCTTCGGGTCGTTGATGCAGCGCGCATCGCGTTCGCGCGTGAGGAAAACGTTAATGTTGACGCCCTTGGGTTTCGTGGAAGTGAGTTGGGCAGCGATGATGTTGTCGGGCGCGGAAGCGAGAACTTCGCGGATGCAGGTGTCTTCGCCAAGGTCGTAGGTCGTGGTCGCGACGCCGGTGTCGAGGTCGAGTTCGCGGCGATAATTTTTTGGCGAGTTGGTCGATTTATCAGTGCTCTCGATGATCAAATCGCCGAGTGGCTGGTAGGATTTGATGCGCGTCGGAATGCCCATCATCGTTTTGGCGGCGAGGTCGGAGGCTTCTTCGTTTTTTTCCTCAAATAAAAGTTTGCGCACCTGCGGCAGAGCCGCGAGCGCATTGGAATTGGCGCCGCCGCCGCGTTTGTAGCCTTCCCAGACGCTGTCTTCGTTCAATTGCAGGCGCTCTCGTTCGACATTTCCAAAAACCATCGCGCCGAGCCGGCCATTTCCGATGGGCAGGGCGGAATTCCAATCCGACCCGGCCGGCTGCCGATACCAAAGGACTTGCGCAGAGGCGTGAAAAGAAGATGCCGCCGCAACAAACAATGCGGCGACGAAGCCGATTGAAAATCGGCGCTCCGCTGCGAGCGAATGTTTTATTATTAACTTCATAGAATCAAACCTGCGGAATTATTGAGTGAGATCGAAGCCGTTCAAAGCAACTTTTGACGCGGCGCTGGTGGCAGTCCGAAACTTTACCCAAACGGTCGCGTCCGCGAGGTCATTAAACCAGCCCTGTTCCGCGGAGTCGAGTGCGTCCTGCGAAGCGAGTTTCTCCAACGGCCTGCCATTGCGTGTGACGCGCATTGAGGCTGAGGGCTTGCGATTTATTTTCAGGATGTAAGTGCGTTGCGCGGGCTTCCCGTCGTAGTCACCTTGCGCAGCGGCAATATCGACGGTGACATCCGCGCCGCTCGTCTCGGAGGTGAATTGCGTTTGGGCGAATTTGCCATGTTGGTATTCCCTGGTCGTCCCGTCGTCCTCGAAGAGCGTGTAGGTGGATTTGGCGGAAGGATAAATATCGAGCGTGAGCGGGTCGGCGGGTTTTTCGTCCACGTAATGAATCTCCGGACCCATCGGAATGATGGAGCCGGTCTTCACAAAAATCGGAACTTTGTCGAGCGGCGCGTCGACGGTGGGAGAGGCGCCGGCCTCAAAGACTTTGCCGGTCCAGTAATCGATCCACGGTTTGCCGGCAGGCAATTGCACTTCGCGTGTGGTGGCGCCCTGGGTGTGGACGGGCGCGACGAGCAGTTCGCTGTCGCCGTTGCCGAGGATGATTTCATCGGTCGTGCCTGCGACGAACCGCACGGGATATTTGACGGGCGTTTCGTGATACGCGATTTGCGCGTTGGAATAGCGGAACGGGAGCAACCGGTAACGCAGTTGCGTGTAGAATTTGAAGTTGCGTTGCGCCTCTTCGTTGAAGAGCCAGGGGAAGCGGCCCCTGGTGTTTTTGGCGCTGAAGAATTCCGTAATGGGCAGGAATGTGCCGTATTGAAGCCAGCGAATGTAAAGCTCGTCGTGGTTCGGCACGTCGCGATTGTAACCGCCAGTGTCGCTGGTCCAAAAGGCGGCGGTCTGGGGTGTGTTCATCGCGGCGGCGCGTTTCATGTCGTCCTCAAATCCGGCCCAGGAAGTGGTCGTGTCGCCGGTCCACATGCCGGGATATTGATCGTTGCCGGGAGTCGGCGTGCGGTGGGTGAGAATGAAACCGCGGCCGCCCGAGGCTTTTTCAGTCATTTCGTAATATGTTTTGTGATAGAGCCTCCGGAGGTTTTCCGAGTCGCCGCCATCATAAGTCACGCCGCCTTTCGCCACTGTGCTGTAGGTGTCGATTTTGAAAAAATCGACGCCCATGTCCAGCAATGGCTGGTTTAGTTGCTTCCACCATTCAGCGGCTTTAGGGTTGGTGAAATCGAGTTGGCCGGTGAACTTCACGCCGTGCCAGCCGCCGCCGTTCACGACTTTGCCGGTGCCGCCTTTTTCGTCGGTGATGAAATAATGATTGCGCTCGCCCTCTTGATAGAGGTTCGTGATGCTTTGATCGATGTAAGGCCATTCCCAGACGCCGAAATGGAAATGGTTTTTGTGGAGGTCCGCGATCATCGCCTTTGGATCGGAGAATTGATTTGTATCGAATTCGAAACAAATGTAGCGATCGGCGCGATCGTAGGCGCCCCACAACCAGCTCGAATCAATCCAAAGCAAGTCCCCGCAGTAATCCTTGCGGAGGCGCTGCATCGCGTCGAGCGTGTCGGTTTGATTGCGGTAGCAGGCGAACAGAACGCCGAAGGCCCATTTTGGCGGCAGCACGGGATTGTTTGCGACGGTGTTTGAAGAGGAAACCATTTTTGCCGCGCTGCCGGTCGGGTCGACGTCATCCACGTCTTTTGGCTGTGCCAAAACCGTCGAGGTGATGGCCAGTGCCAAAATCAAAATGGTCGCTGCAATTATTTTTCCAGCAACGCCGTGAGTTTTATCACGATCGATTTTTGGCGTTTCGGTGAGGGGTTTCATTTGCTGAAGATATCTATTGCAAAATCAAGTCGGTGCGGGGCGCGTTGTGAAGCCAGAGTTCATTTCAAAATGATGTCGCGCGTTCGGATTTCAGATTCGGTTGGGAAATCTTTCGGGATTGGATAAGTCACGCGCCCGGTCGCGGCCCATTCAGTGCCGCGAATCAGCAGTGTTTGAAAACCGACACAACGCATCGTGGTGTCCACGCCACCGCGCCAGAGATGCCCGAGCATCGTGGTGTAGACGCGGCCTTTGCCGTAGGGGACGACCCAGTCCATGGGCTCATTTTCATTTACGTCCTTGGACCAGGCGTAGGTGAGAATGTGCATGTTCTTCGCGGGGCCATGCTGGCCGTGGGTCAATTGCTCGAAGGGATGCATCCATTTTTTCGGCATGCCTTGCGTGATCGGATGATTGGGATCGAGAACCGTTACCTGAAAATCATGCTCCTTGCCGTGGCCGGGATTGCGGCCCTGCCCTTGAGGGATTTCGACGACTTGTTCCTTGTCATTGATGATGAGCGAAGGGCCGAAATTCGTATTGCGCCAGCCGAGGCCGATCATTTCGTTGTAAGCCGGCCAGTTGGGGAAGGAATTGTTCGCGGCATGAACCATGACGACGCCACCGCCGTTCGCGACGTAATCCTCAAAGGACTTTTCGATTTCGCGCGGCCAATGAGTATCGTTTGTGCGGTAGCCGCCGTTGAAATTGTTTACCACGACCTGGTATTTGGCGAAGTTTGGCTGCCATTTTGCCCATTCCTCGGGCGATGCGTTTTTATTGGTCGGCGTGGTTGAGACGTCCACGGTGAACAAGCCGCTGTTCTCGAGGATGGCTTTCAGGAGTTTTGTGCCGCGTTCCCAATCGTGATTATTCATGCCGTCCACGATGAGCACCGAGATTTTTTTGGGCGCATCGGCGGCTGTTGCTGTGACGGAAATAAAGGCGAAACAAAAAACAACCAATCCGACAACTTTGGCGATGAATCGCATTGGCCCGATTACTTCCTGGTGAACCGCGCGATAAAGCCGCCGCCGGAGCGGAGGTTGATGGTGAGCAAATCGTCGTGGCGAGAGATTTTGTGTTCAATCTCTTCGGCGTCCGGGCCGCTGCCGGCATCGCGAATGAGCATCGAATTGTAAACGCCCTGGCCGAGGAACGAAAGCGGGACCTGGATGGTTTGGGCGTCCACACCATTGATAACCGCAAGGAACCAGGTGTCGCCGCTGCGCCGGGCGTAGATGGCGAGTTTGCCGATTTCCGACGGCGGCAAAACGATGGTTTCATCCCATACGGGCGGGATGCTCTTGATTAAATCGACGCCTGCATTGGCAAGGATGTTTGAAGGATTGGCGGCGTAGGTGAGCATGGGCTGGCTGAAGATGGCGGCGGTGGCGATCTGATGCGGCCAGGTTGTGTTTTGTTTGCGCGCGCCGAAGTGCATGACGCTGTAATCGGCCGGTCCAGCGAGCATGCGCGTGAAGGGCAGGGTGGTTTCGTGCGTGGCGCGGTCGCGGAGGCGGCTGGATTCCATGCCGCGAACGGCTTCGCGCGTGATTTCGTTCGGCCACGTGCGAATCGTTCCGGTCGGCTTGTCGCTGCCGTGAAAATTCACGATCAAGTGATATTTGGCCGCGCCCTGAAGCAGGGATTGATAGAGGTCGATGATTTCCTTGTGTTCGTTGTCGAAGAAATCGATTTTCGCGCCGGCGACGCCGAGGTCGTGCAGTTTTTTGAAAAATTCCTCGCGCGCTTCGGGAGTGCGCAGTGAGCGCGAGTGTTTCCAGAAAATCAAACTGACACCGTGCTGCTTCGCGTAGGCGACCAGGTCTTTGATTTCGGCGTCGCTCCAACGGGTCCAATAACCTTCGACGACGTCGTATTGAAAACCCAGTTCGCCGGCCATGCGGCAAAAGTCCTTCGTGCCATCGAGCGAGCTTTCGCCGCCGTCGAGATATTTCCAAACGGCGCGGCCGGGTTTGATCCAGTCGGTCTTGAGCCCTTGCGGAAAGATTTTTGGATCCGGCGGCGGGCAAAGGTCAGGCAGAATGTCGCTGTTGACGAGAGTGTTCAGGTTGGCGCCGATAATCACGACGCGCCACGGCGTTGTTACGGTGCCGGAAACGGAAGCGGCATGCGAGAGGCGGGCCACATCGTTCGAGCCGTAGCGCAGCACGAAAGGATGCGAGGGCGGTTGTTTGTGAGCGAGCATCAGGGTGAACTCGCCGGGGCCGGTGTCCTGCAGCGCCATTCCGCTGTAGTTCACCAAATTCGCTTCGCTGACAGAGCCGTATCCGGCGCCGTTGGGCAATTTGAAAGTCATCGGCGGCGCGACCCATTGGCCGGCGGAAATATCTTTGCAGAGATTATTTGTGTGCTGGCCTTCATAGTGGCCGGAGAGGTCGTGATACCAAACGCGGCTGCCGTCCGGGAGGCAAAAAGTGGACGCCTCATCCGGCGTTCGGCATTGCCCGGGATCTCCGGGGACGACGAACCGGTAGGCCACGCCATCGTCGAAGGCGCGGACTTCCAAAGTGTAATTGGCATTTGGCGACTTGAGCGCGATGGTTGCGCCGTTGCAATTGTTCACCGCCACGGAATGCACGCCGCGCCATGGATAGGTTTCGTTGATGTGGTACGTTTTGATGTCGCCGATAGTGGCGTTCGTGGTCAGCTCGATTCCATCCAGTGTGAAAATCATTTTCGACGGCTCGATGACGGGCGTGCCTTTCAAGGTGACGTCATAGCCAAGCCGTCCGTTGGCCGAGAGGTGAAAGCGGATTGAGCCGTTTGGGCTCGTGATGGCGGTTTCGCCGGCTGGAACTGCCTTCGCAAAGTTGGACGAAAGCAAGGTAACGGTGATCAAAAACCCAAGCGACAAAAGAGAACGCGATGGACACGATGGGGTGTGTCCGTGTAGGGGGTAGACGGTTCGGCACATCGCCATTTTGGACGCCGCGCCGCGCCGCGCGGTTACGGTTTTCACTCTGTTGTTTTTGATGCCGGGCAGCGTAATTGCGGCTTGCAGGCATTTCCAGACTTGTGTAGCAATAAAATTGTGGATACTCCGGTTTCTGATGATTCAGCTTACGATGCCGCGATGTCTTCTTTACAACCTGGGTGGCTTGCAGGAAATGGCCGATATACGCTCATTCGTTTATTGGGAAGTGGTGGAATGGGAATGGTCTGGCTCGCCGAGGACGAACAGTTGCGCGAGCGGGTCGCATTAAAATTTCTTGTGCCAAAAATCGCGCTGAGCGGGCTGGCGCTGGACGATTTGAAACGGGAGACAGCCCGGGCCCGCAAACTCACGCATCCCAACATCGTCCGCATCCATGATTTTTTCCAAGGAGAGCATGAGGCGTTCATTTCGATGGAATTTGTGGACGGCGTGCATCTGGGAGCATTGCGCCTTGACCAACTCAACGAAGTTTTTGCGTGGAAAGATCTCGAGCCGCTGGTGATGCAAGCTTGTGACGCGCTCGATTACGCGCATCGAGAGGGGATTATTCATCGCGATATCAAGCCAGCGAATTTGATGGTGGATCGGAAAGGGCGGCTCAAGCTCACGGATTTTGGCCTTGCGGCCCGCGTGTCCGTGCCGGGCAATCTTCCTGAGCGCAACGCCGGAAGCGGGACGATTGTCTACATGAGCCCCGATCAACTGGACGGTCGCGCGCCCAGCCCGTGTGACGACATTTATGCGTTGGGCGCCACGTTCTATGAATTGCTCACGGGCGTTCCGCCGTTTTCAGAGGGGGACATCGTTCACCAGATTCACAATTGTTCGCCTCGGCCGTTGAAGGAGCGCCTGGCTGAACGAGGCATTGAAAATGATATTCCAGCGACCGTGAATTTTCTCGTGATGTCGTGTCTGGAGAAGGAAGTCGCGGAGCGTCCTCCGAGCGCTCAGGCGATTTCGCAAGCTCTGAGCGTTAAAAGGCCGGTCCCCGTGGCACTTGCCGCTCCTGTGGACAAAAAGGCGGCCTCGGGATCAGCTTCTGCTCGTGAAACCGCTCTTCCCATTTTGCCGCCGGTGGAGAATTGGCCTTCATCCGAGACACAGCCGGTGCAGCAGCGATCCCGTTCTTTAATTGGGGCGGCGGTGGTGGGTGGTTTTATCCTCCTGGCAGCGGGTGCGGGATGGTGGGGATTGTCCAAACAACATTCAAATGGAACGGCGAGCACGCCACTGAACACAAATGCGATCGCTGATAGCGAAACGAATTCACTGAACGTTGAGACGGCTGCTGATGATGCCCCCGACAAGTCTACCGGTCAGCCCAGACCTGCGGAAGTCAGGTATGAAACTTCGGACCTCATGATTTCGGGCAGGGGATTTAGCGTGCAGGATTTTAACGAGGGCACCCGCGCTTATTCCAATCGTGATTACGTTTGGAGCCACGTGCCGCTTAAATACCGCGGTTGGATGTTCACCCAAATCAAAATCAACCGGCCAGCCAGGGTTCACGTGCACGCCAAAAACAGCACGACTTTGTTTGTCGCGGCTGCAGCCAATACAACCGGGGTGGTCCTTCCCGGCTGGGAACCCGACCGGACGACATTTAGCAACGATAAAAGCCAACTCAAGATGTTCGTTTTTCGCAAACACCTTGAAGCTGGAAAAGGCATGGACATTCCCAGGAATGGGAAAACCACCATCATTTTGCTTTTCCCGAAGTAGCGAGCCCGTCTCAGCTCAGGAACAACGGTTTGATGTGCCGGTCGAAAAGATTTCCGGTGACGTTTTTGGAGATGGATTTTTCGCATTCGCGGACCAAATCCAGATAGATGTTCCCTTTCTTCGCGGCGATTTTGTAGCCGACGTGCAGCAATTGGCGCAGGCTGGGATTGAAATCCTTGTTTTTCGGGTCGTGCCGCAAGGCGGCGACGTACTGAGCTGCGCTCCAGGCGGACACTTCTGTCGCGCCGGGAAGTTTTTTTCGGTCGATGTCAATGACGCTCGCGTACGGGGCGCACAATTCATCCACGTGTTCGAGGGCTTCGGTGTAAATCGTCTTTGCGAGCGCCAGGCCTTTGCCGCCGTGTTCGGCGAGGCCGATGATCTCCTCGAGCCAGGTGGTGCCGGCGGTTTTGAGGTGCAGACCGGCATTGTGCTTTTGCACGGCGCGGCGGATGGGGCCGTAGATCGAAAATTTGTCGCTGCCCGAATGCACGCTGAGTTTCAGATTATCGGGCAGGCCATATTTTCTAATGGCAAAGGCGATGACGCAGAGGTCGTCGTTGAATTCCTTTTCGAATTGCGCGAGATCGCCGACATAATCCACGCCCTTGTTGAAACGGCCGGTGAACTTTGGCGCGATGGTCTGGATGGGCACTTTTTCATCTGCAATCGCCACGAGGATGACAAGCAACTCGACGGGGGTCTGCGGCAAGTCGGTTTCATCCATGGAAACTTCGGTGATCAACCTTCCCTCGCCTTTGGTTTTGGCGATGTGGCGATAGATGGCGCCGGCTTCCTGCACGGCAAAGAGAAATTTATTGGCGATGCGTTCGATGTCCGCGCGCGAAGCTTTGATGGCGCCATCGATTCCAGGAATTTCCAGCGGCTGGCTCAATTCCAGATGGCGGTCGACGAAGGCCTTGACCGCTTCGGGCCTGGCGGGCTTGCCGATGGAATCGGCGACGTCGATGGTGAAAAAGTCGGAGCAGGGGATGAAACGGTCGACGGTTTCGAGGCGGATATGATCGGCGTCGATATGCCAGGGTTTTTTCCAGCCGAGTTTTTCCACCGCGACTTCCGCGGCGGCGAGCACGCTCGACGGTTCGGAGCCGACGATGAGGTGTTCACGATTGGATTTGTTCCAGACGGGCACGATGTCGGCGCCCTTTTCTGCGGCGAGGAGGAAGGCGCGGAGTTGCGCTTCGGCCTGTTGTGCAAAACGGTCACCGACCCCAACGGAAAATTTCGAAAGTTTGAGCATCTTGATTCCAACCTGTTTGCGGGTTGGAGCGAGCAGGATTGCAGCCTTCAATTCCGGCGTCAATGGCCTGTTGTTGCGCAAACAGGGCGCACGCATTTAAATGCAGCGCCGCCGTCCCGGCTGCGAGTGTCGGCGGCGTCTCGCCGCCAGACACTGAAGCAAGATTAAACGCAACTGTTTCCTGGCGCCGGGACGGTGCCGGAACACTTATACCCTCGCAGGCGAGGACGCCTGCGCTACTAACTGCATGGACTTCCCCCGTTAAGACCATTTTCAACGAAATTAAATGCGTGAGCCCTGGTTGCGTAAATCCGCCGGAAAGGCTTAAAATTCTGC
>Ga0335085_10005159_pt1 | contig 21205 bp, 16 predicted proteins | sample Lox_Sample_45_FD_206712 | JGI IMG/M metagenome (GOLD analysis project Ga0335085, IMG submission 206712) | Soil microbial communities from Loxahatchee National Wildlife Refuge, Florida, United States - Lox_Sample_4.5 | ecosystem: Environmental > Terrestrial > Soil > Wetlands | place: USA...
TAAGAAAATCCGTAGTTACCATAGATATTGGTTTTTCCCTGGCGCCAGTTAAAATTCAGGCTGTTGGTATTTTTAAAATAAATAGCAAAAATGGCGCTGGTAGTCAATGAGCCATTAAAACCATTGTTTTTATTTTTCTTGGTAATAAGATTGATCACTCCGGAATTTCCTGAAGCATCATATTTGGCCGGAGGCTGGCTCATGATCTCAATCTGGTCAAGCTGATTCGATGGCATATTCTTTAAATAGTTGGCAAGATCCTGGGCACTGAGATAAGTTGGTTTGCCATCGATCAAAATAATCACACCTGATTTTCCTTTAAGACTTATATTCCCGTCATTGTCGACCAACACTCCCGGCGATTTTTCCAGGACTTCCAGGGCTGTGAGTCCACTATTGGTAGTGGAAGCATCCACATTTACCACCATCTTATCAATCTTATTTTCGATCAGCGGACGTTTACCCACTACCGTTACTCCTTCCAGCGAAGATCCGGATGATTGAAGCGAGATATCATTAATAGATGCAGATAAATGAGCGGCACTTAGCTCGAATGCTTTACCGTACCAATTTGTGTATCCAACATGGGATACTGACAGGATATATTTACCCAAAGCGATATCCTTAAATTCGAATGCTCCTGATTTATCAGTTGCTGCTACTTTCACAACAGACGAATCAGCAGATTTTAAAAGGGAAATGGTAACTGCTTCCAATGATTTACCGGTATTGTCTTTTACAATTCCATTTATTTTGCCGGTTCTCACCTGTGCAAATGCAAAACAAACCAGTATTTGTAAGAAAATAAAAGTAGAAAGGGTTCTCATAAATCAGCCGGGTTAAAGATTAGATTACGAATTTTAAACTGATTCATTGAAAGAAAAACCTAAAATGGGATAGAGGGAGTCATTCCAATGTAACTGGCAAATTTTTTATTTCGCGATTTAATTTTACTATTCTTTGAACGATTTGTTACAGCCTTCAGGAGTTTCTGAAACTAATTTTAGTCATCCTTTCACCAAAAAAAATTGTCATGAAAAAAATCACCAAACTCCTGACTTTGCTCATTGTCTGCACATTCTTTACTTACTTATCTTCATCCGCTCAAACTGTAGCTATGACTGGAGATACAAAATCCGGGGGATCTTCAGCTACAATGAAGACCTATGTTATTGAAAGAAATATCCCCGGAGCAGGTCAGTTCTCTGCTGAAAAGCTAAAGGACATTTCAAAAACTTCCTGCACAGTACTAAAAGAAATGGGTCCGAAAATCCAATGGATCCACAGCTATGTTACAGAAGATAAAATTTTCTGTGTGTACAAAGCAGAAAGTATTGAACTTCTGAAAGAGCATGCAAAAAGAGGGGGCTTTCCGATCAATGCCGTTTATGAAGTATCTTCCGTGATTAGCCCCGCAACAGCCAATTAAAAATTTTGGAATTCTGCCTGCCGGTGCATGGACAATTGCACCGGCAGGAATTTATTTTTGGTGACTTTCAAATCAGTAATTAAAATAATGAAAAGTCTGCTCTAATATTTGACGAGAGCCGGCATCTTGTTTTAGTTTCTTTTGACTATCTTTCAGCATACAAGTTTTTCAACCAATAGCTAAGTCACCCGCCCATGAGAGGTTTAATGATGGAATACCAGCTCACGCTTCCTACAATTTTACGAAGGGCTGAAGCCTTATTTGGAAAAAAAGAAATTATCAGTCATCTTCCGGATAAAAGCATTCATCGCTACACTTATCAGGATTTTGCCAGGCGCACAAAAAAACTAGCAGTTGCTCTTAAAAAGCTTGGCATTCGTGAAGGAGATCGGATCGCTACTCTGAGTTGGAATCATTATCAGCATCTCGAAGCTTATTTTGCGATCCCGTGTGCAGGAGCAATCATACATCCCCTCAATCTGCGCCTGAGTCCTGATGACCTGAGCTATATTGTCAACAATGCTGAAGATAAAATCCTCATTGTCGATCAGGTACTCTTACCCTTGTTTGAAAAATTCAGGTCCACCGTAAATTTTTTAAGGGTAATTGTCATCCCGCAACTTGAAGAACCTGTATCGAAAGAATATTTGAACTATGAAGATGTGCTGGCTACCGGAGATGATTCTTTATTCGAACCATTTGAAGGAGATGAATATACTGCTGCTTTCATGTGCTACACTTCGGGCACGACAGGAAAACCTAAAGGTGTCTTATATTCTCATCGTTCGATCATGCTTCATACCCTCTCCTGCATGATTGGCTGTTCAGGGTTTGGTATCATCGAACGGGATGTGGTGCTTCCGATTGTTCCAATGTTTCATGCAAGTGCATGGGGTTATCCCTTCATTTGCACTTTTGTTGGAGCTACCCAGGTATTTCCAGGTCCTTATTTGGATGCTGAGAATCTTCTTCATCTTTTCGAAACCGAAAAAGTGACATTGACCGGAGGCGTGCCTACTGTAATGCTGAATATCCTTAATAAACTGGATGCGGATTCACACAAATACAAACTTTATTTACATACTATAGTTGTAGGTGGTTCCGCGGTGCCACGCTTCTTAGTTAAATCTTTTGATGAACGCTATGGAATAAAAGTGCTTCATACCTGGGGGATGACCGAACTCTCCCCATTAGGAAGCGCCTCGGTCCTGACCAGTAAATTGGAAAAAGCTTCCAAAGAAAAGCAATACGACTACGCTATAAAGCAAGGCATGCCTGTTCCTTTTGTGGAGATTCGTGGAAGGAATGAATTTGGATTTATTCCGTGGGACGGAACGACGATGGGAGAACTGGAAGTGCGCGGTCCCTGGGTTGTTTCTTCATATTACGGTGATGCAGAACCAACAGGAAAATTTACAGCTGATGGCTGGTTTAGAACCGGTGATATTGTTACAATCAGTGAAGACGGATTCATTGAAATAAAAGATCGAAGCAAGGATCTTATCAAATCGGGAGGGGAATGGATCAGTTCAGTAGCGCTGGAAAATTCATTGATGGGACATCCATCAGTACTCGAAGCAGCTGTGATTGCAGTTCCTGATGAAAAATGGATGGAGCGACCCTTCGCATATGTGGTACCGAAAGAAGGAAAAACCGTTTCATCCGAGGAGCTAAAGGAATTTCTTGCAGGCAAATTCGCAAAATTCTGGATTCCCGAAGGCTACGCCATTATTGAGTCCATTCCTAAAACTTCAGTGGGAAAATTCAAAAAATCTGCTCTCAGAGATAAATATAACGGGGAGCAGTAGATGTTCAATGACAGCTGGCTGCAGATAATAATATGATATTGTATCCCGAATCCCCGGTGTATTCTCTATCAGCCTTGCTTTACCAAGTGCGTGCAGTGTTTCCGAGAAACTAACTGTAATGTGTAACAGATGATGACTTTAACGAGAGCTCCTGACTTCGTTAACTGTAACAGCAGTAACCAGATTATGTGTCATTGATGTTTTGGTGTGAATGATTCTTCAACAGTTGTTGCTATAATCAATCATTAATTGCCTGATAAACCAAAGGCCTGAATTCTTTATCGGTATCTGCAACATGCGGTCCCCAGATTTGGCGATAAATTAACACGATCATATTTTCTTTGGGATCCACCCAATAAGAAGTTGAAAATACTCCACCCCATGCATAAGTGCCTGCCTGGCTGGGGCCTAACCTGCTTCCGTTTTCAGTAATGATTGAAAAACCGAAGCCAAATTTATTTTCTGTTTTGACGCCAAGGTTGACAAACAGGTCACCAATCTGATTCATTGTCATCATGCGTACTGTATTGTGAGATAACAAACGAACACCATTATACTCACCTCCATTTAATAACATCTGCAGAAAAACTGCATAGTCGTAAATAGTCGAGCATAAACCACCGCCTCCGGAAAAATAACCTGTCTTGATCAGCGGATAATTCATATCGAGATATCCGTTAAAAGTCTTGTCCTGTTTTTTTATCGCCCCTGTGGAATCCTGTTGAAAGAAATTGACCAGTCTTGATCCTTTTTCCTTTGGCAAATTAAAATAGGTATCCTTCATTCCAAGAGGTTGAAAAATTCGCTTTGCAAAAAATTCCTCGAGCGTCATGCCCGACCAAATTTCAATCAGATAACCTAACACGTCATGATTCAATCCGTACATCCATTTTTCACCAGGTTGAAAAAAGAGCGGCAGGGAGCCGAGGCGTGTCATTGCATCAGAAAGTTTTTGGTCTTTTACGCCAACTCCGCCCGTAAGATAGCTTTTTGCATAAATGGCATTTTCTTCAGGACTGCCGATTCCCGGATATCCAATGCCTGAGGTATGCGTAAGCAAATCACGAATAGTGATAGGTCGCTTAGCAGGAACAGTAGTATATGTAGTGTCTTTGAAGATGAAACTATTTAATACTGTTTCATGGGCAAAGGAGGGAATGAATTTGGAAACGGGATCATCTAGTGAAAATTTTCCTTCTTCCCAAAGCATCATTGCTGCCACTGTGGTGATTGCCTTCGTCTGTGAAGCAATACGAAAAATTCCGGTCTTGTCGAGAGGCGCTTTCGTATCAGCATCATTGTACCCATAAGCCTTGTAGAAAACAATTTTCCCTTTGCGTGCTATCAGGGCCACAGAACCATTGATCCAATTCTTTTTTACCCAACTGCTCATCCCGGAGTCAAGACGGGCGAGACGGGAAGAGGAAAGCCCACCTGCTTCAGGCGGAGCCTGAGTCAATACTTTTGATTGAGATTGCCCAGGGATTGCATATGCGATAAACGTAAAGAGTATAAACAGCGAAGTCAGATAACGATTCATGAACTTTTAGTTTGGTCATTAAAAATAAAAAATTAATTGAATCCAACGAAGATTTATAGTTCGGGAAACCAGAAAACCTTATTCATCATTTTTTTTTATCTTTCCTGTGATCAATTTATTGGATGAATTTAAAATCAACAATGGATGAGACTTAAAGATAAGGTTGCACTGATCACCGGCGGAGCTAATGGGATCGGCCTCGCTACCACCGAAAGGTTTGCCAAAGAAGGAGCAAAAATTATTTTGTGGGATGTTTCCGATAAAGGAAATGAGGTAGAAAAGCGATTAAAAAAAAAGGGATTTGAGGCCATCTTTCAAAAAGTATCGGTCACAAATAAAGATGAAGTGGAAAATGCAGTTGCTGAAGCCCGTGAGCATTTTGGCCGGATAGATATTCTAATCAACAATGCAGGCATTACCAAAGACAGAACCCTGCTTAAAATGTCTAAGCAGGAATGGGATGATGTCATTGCCGTGAACCTGACAGGAGTTTTCAATTGCACACAGGCAGTTGCACCGATTATGAAAGAGCAAAATTATGGTCGCATTGTTTCTGCTTCTTCGAATGTTGCTATCCGTGGAAACTTTGGACAAACCAATTATGTTGCGACTAAATCAGCCATTATCGGCATGACAAAAGTATGGGCAATGGAACTAGGCCGCTTTGGGATTACTGTCAATTGTATTGCTCCAGGGTTTATTCAAACTGCAATGACCGATCTGATGCCAGAAGAAGCACGCAAGCAGACTATCGCTCATATACCGCTTGGTCATTGGGGAGTTCCAGATGATATTGCAAATGGCTATCTGTACCTGGCTTCTGATGAAGCATCTTTTGTCAGTGGAATTTGCCTGACGATTGATGGTGGAGCGGCAAGATAATTTTGAATGTCAAAAAAGTTTTTCGCTGACTCAATTATTTAACTTCAAGTCCTGATCTATTTTTCCGGAAGCCAGGAAAAAGAGTCCGGAAGATGCAACACTAATTGGAATAACTATTGACAAAGCCCATCGCAGCGACTCAATACCAAGAGAGGGTTTCAGCAAATCACTCACGATTCCAACAGCCAGCGGCCCAAACCCTAAACCGATCAAATTTATCACGAGAAAAAAAATAGCTGATGTCAACGCACGCATGGGAGCCGGAATGAGTCGGTGCGACACTGAAATTGCCGGCCCTAAATACATACTTTGTAAAAATGTGCAGCATCCCAAACAAACCAGCGACATGAATGTGTTCCTCAGGAATATTGCACCCGCTTCAAATATGATAGAAATGATTACTGCAAAGGCGGGAATTTTCAGATACCACCTTTTGTCTATTTTTCCGAAATTATCCGTAATGAATCCTCCCGCATAACTTCCCATTGCTCCGCTCAATCCAAAGATCAACCCAAGTGACCGTCCTATTTTTAAACTTGTCATTCCATGAAGCCTCGATAAAAAAGACGGTGCCCAATTTGCCAGGCCATAGATACAGAATACAAGAAGGCTGCCACCAATGGCCAGCAAAACAAAAGTTTTAGTGGCATACAACCTCTTTAATACCTCGCCAAACGAAGGATGCGAACCTGCAGCCTTTGCATTCAGATCGGTGGCGCCTCTGCGGGGCTCTTTCACGGTGGAAAAAAACAAAAACGAAAAAATCATTCCGGGAATTCCCAGTACAAAAAAAGCTGTTCGCCAACCTAGTTGTTGGTTCAGATATCCACCCATCAGGAATCCAATCAATATCCCAAAATAAAGTCCGGAGGAATAAATTGACAGTGCCGAAGCTCGTTTTTCTGGTGGAAAATAATCCGAAATCATGGCATGAGCCGGCGGACTTCCTCCCGCTTCGCCTACTCCTACTCCAATGCGGGCCAAAAGCAATTGGATGAAATTCCGCGCCACTCCTGATAAGGCAGTCATAATGCTCCATAAACCTAATGAAATAGTCACAATATTTCTCCGGTTCCCTTTGTCTGCAATTCGGGCAATTGGAATGCCTAAAGTGACATAAAATATTGCAAATGTAAATCCTGAAAGCAGACCGAGCTGGGTATCGGACAGGTGTAATTCTTTTTTTATAGATTCCTGAAGAATGACAAGAAGTTGCCGGTCAATAAAGTTAAACACATACACAAGGGTCAGCATCACCAGGACATAATTTCGGTATTTGCTGCCGGCTTCTTCATTTTTAGAGGCTGCTACAATTGGGGTTTGCATAAAGATATTCAATTAAGCTTTCGGTGCGTCGATTGACTTCTAAACTATTGAAGTTTTGTCCGATAAAAAAATTTAGGGCAAAATATTGTAACAGGAAGATGCTTCGATTGCCCGGAAGGCAGCGATATGATCTCGCGGCAAAGGGCGGTTAGGCATCATGGTTATTATTTCCAGCGTACGACGAAATCTCCGTCCGTAATGGTCTTTTTTTGGCTGGGGACGGTCCCAAAGAAATAGAAGTCGCCGCTGAAATTACCTTTTACTTCGGTGGAATCGAAGTATGTGATGACGAGCTTAAAGGGATTGGTTATATTATAGCCGCTCAGTCTCGCTTGTCCGGTGCTGCCGGTGCCGGATTCCCATGCATCGGCACTGTCGATAACATAATTTCCAAAAATGGAATATTGTGAGGAAATATCGGACCAGGTTCCCACGCCGAAGGTGGCGCTGGCGGATGTGTTGTCCCAGCCAATTCCTAAGCCCGGAATGTTGCTGCCGCTTTGCCCTAAATACCCTGTAATTGCAATCACAGTGAGTGGGTAAGTTGCCGTAGGAGTTGTTGTTCGGGTGGCCTGAAGTCTTGCGTTAAAGATCATAGGTTGCCCATCGATGGTGCAGGTGAGATGCTGGGCGTCGAAATTGGTAACGCCGCCGGCGGGGTTACTCTTTTTACAGGAGATTAGTATACTGAATGTCACTACGACGAGTAGGAGGCTCTTTTTCATAGCCCAAATATTTAGGAGTTTCATATAAAAATAATCGATACGCTGTAGGTGAACAAGACAAAATTCGATCTTGACAAGCTGTTAACAAGATTGATAAAAACCCTTACTGTACCTGGATTTTACCATCATTACATATCGAAAAGCAGGTATAAAAAAAGACGCCTGTTCCTGGCGCCTTATAAATTTTGATTTTAAGTGACCCCATCAGGATTCAAACCTGAAACCTTTTGATCCGTAGTCAAATGCTCTATTCAGTTGAGCTATGGGGCCGTTTGAGGGCTGCAAATATATGCTAAATCTCGTAACCGGCAAGTACTAGGCAGGGTCTTGTTTCAGGAATTTCCATTCTTTTTTCTTCATTAGTTTATCTACTGCTATAATTAGTAAACCTATTCCAATAAATCCAATCATTATTTTGAATGCATTCAACAAAGAATGTGTATATCCGAGTTTATGTACATCAATAAACGGATAAGGATAAAAACCGGAAATTGCTCCCCTTATCAATGTATAGACCAAATAACAAAGGGGATATATCAGCCAGACAATGCTATTCATCCAATGAGTTTGCCCCTTGGGTACAAATATGATCCAGTAAACGATGTATAAAATGGGAATTAAATAATGCAGTTTCACATCTGCAATCCATTGCCATCCCTGGGGATTCCAGGTCTCTTTTAAAAATAAAATATACATGGTCATCACCATAATGATGTACACGGCTAATGCAGACTGAACTGATGGATTCGAAAAAAATCTTCCTGCTTTTGATCCTGGTTTTGTAGCAATAATAGTAAGACTAAATGCGATCAATATATTTGAAAGAATGGTGAAATAACTAAAAAAATTGATGGTTTTTTCTGCAATAGTTTTTTCAGGATTCGCCTCAAGCATCAGAATCAGTTGAATTATGATGCCAATCCATCCCCCTATAGCCGTGAGTAGCATATAAAAGGGTTTGACCGCAAACTTAGGTTCTTTCAAGGTGTAAGTGGTTGTCCTGAAATTAAGGTACTATTTATACGACTCTTCTGCAAAAATTATCGGTGTAGTTCTACACTTTACCCTGTCTTTGAAGAAATATTTGATCAATTGATTTCAAGAACCACTATGGATAAAGGAGGTAACAACATCGAAATATGATTCCCTTCTTTCTTAAATCCGTCGTATTGCGAGGGCTTCACCAAATCTGGTCTTTCAAAGGAATTGAAGTCAGTAAAATTTCCCGAATGAAGAATTTCTCCTCTGATACTTTTACCAGAGAACCCGCTCACTGGTATGATTATCCGAATTGATTGGCGAGGATCTACATTGACTAGACTAATATGTACCAGTCCTTTTTTATCCTTCGAAGCAGAAGCATTTACAGCTGGAATTTTATTGTTGCCATATATATAATCAGGACTCGAAAATTGAACAGATAATTTTGTAGCATCCTGATGAACTTTGTATAAATCGAACACATGGTAAGTGGGGGTCAGAACCATTTTTTCTTTATCAGTAAGAATTAAAGATTGCAACACGTTTATTGTTTGAGCCAGGCATGCCAGCCTAACACGATCGCAATGGTTATTAAAGATATTGAGGGTTGTTGCTGCGATGATCGCGTCACGCATACTGTTTTGCTGATAAAGAAAGGCAGGATTAGTTCCCGGTTCAACATCTGTCCAGATTCCCCATTCGTCTACGCATAAAGAAATTTTTTTATCCGGATCATATTTGTCCATTATGGCACTGTGTTTTTGTACCAGTTCATCCATATACATAGATTTCTGAACAGCTTTGAAATATTCATCTTCACCGAATTTGGTCGCTGACCCTTTGTGACTCCAGTCATTTGCCACTGTATAATAATGCAATGATATCCCCCACATTTCCCAGGCAGGAATTTTTTTCATGCATACTTCGGTCCAGTTATAATCGTCAACATTCGATCCGCTGGCAATCTTTTTTAAATTTGTGCCGGGGTAATTTTTACAAAAACCTGCATAGCGTTTGTATTGATCAGCATAAAATTCCGGTGTCATATTCCCCCCGCATCCCCAGCTTTCATTCCCAACACCCCAGAAAGAAACCTGGTATGCTTTTTCATGACCATTTTGTTTTCGCAGATCCGACAATTCACTTTTCCCCTGGAAATTCAGGTATTCGATCCAGTTAGCCATCTCCTGTGGAGTTCCCGTGCCAACATTGCCGGCGATATAAGGTTCGCAACCGATCAGATCACATAGTTCAAGAAATTCATGAGTACCAAAACTATTGTCTTCGGTGACCATTCCCCAGTTTGTATTCACACGTTTGGGTCTCATGTTGGCTGGGCCGATTCCATCTCTCCAGTGGTATTCGTCTGCAAAACATCCCCCGGGCCAGCGCAAAAGCGGCAAGTTGATTTTTTTCAAGGCTTCGACTATGTCTAACCGTATGCGATCTTTTTTCGGGACTGATAATGCGGAATCAACCCAATAACCATCATAAATACATCGGCCAAGATGCTCGGAAAAATGTCCGTAAATATTTTTACTGATCACAACTTCTTTTTGATCTGGACTCAATAAGAGCGTTACCGGATTCTGTCCGTCAAGATTTCCCGTAGATAATAAAAGGATAGCTAAAAAGAGAGAATAAGTTATTCTTGCAGGCATTTTTTTAGAGGAAGGTAGAATTTTAATCTTTTGCAACAAAACGATAACCAACACCCGATTCGGTAACAATAAATTCAGGGCGATTTGCATCCTGCTCTATTTTCTTTCTTAATTGGGCGATAAAAACACGCAGGTATTGCAATTGATCCACGTATTCAGATCCCCATATCTCCCGAAGAATATATTGATGTGTTAAGACTTTGCCTTCATTTTTTGCAAAAAGGGCCAGTAATTCATATTGTGTGGCAGTAAGTTTCAACACCTCATTATTCTTTTTTACCACCCTTGCAGGCAAATCCATTTCTAGCGCTTTAAATTGTATTACAGGATTGTTTGTCTCTCTGCCGGGATTGCGCAATGCTGAGCGGATCCTTGCCAGCAATTCTCCGGTGCGAAATGGTTTTACAAGATAATCATTGGCCCCATTGTCCAGTGCTCCTACAATATTCTGTTCGTTGTTTTGTACCGAAAGGATGATGATCGGTTTGAAGCACCATTCGCGAAGTTTTTTTAAGGTCGTTTGGCCGTTTTCATCCGGCAAACCCAGGTCAAGGATAATTAAATCGGGTTGGTGATTGGCCGCTGCAACCAATCCATTGTGTGATGTTTCGGCTAGAGATACCCGATAGCCATTAGATTGAAGGGTGATTTCGAGGAGTTTTCGAATTTGTAGTTCGTCGTCTATTACCAGTATTTCAGCATTGCCCATTCCTTTGTATTTATGCTAAATTTTTCTCCCGGGGTATTTTCACTAAAAAGCTGGCTCCGCCTAATGAACCTTTTTTTAATTCCACGGTACCTCCGTGTGCTTCCACGAAACCTCTTACGATCGACAAGCCCAGGCCTGTACCTCCCGTTGGAGAATTTTTTAGCCGGTAGAATTTATCGAACACTTTTTCTCTCTCCTCTTCAGGGAATCCATTTCCATTGTCCTCAATAATCATTGTCAGGCCTGTGTTTTCATGATCTGCACTGATCAGTATTTTTGATTCAGGAGAAGTATATTGAGATGCATTATTTACCAGATTGTATACTACCTGTTCTATCAGCCCGTAATCCATTTTAAATAAGGGCAGATCCTCTCTGATATCGATTTCTACCGAATGATCTTTCAGTTCATGGTCGAGGCGATGAAGAACATTGCAGATAAGTTCATTCACATCGCACCAATCTTTTTTAGGTTGAATAAATCCTGATTCCAGCCTCGACATGTTCAGAAGGTTCTCTACCTGTTGATTTAATCGCAGAGAAGCCACGGAAATTTCTGAAAGTAAATTTTTTTTGTCGTTTCCGGTTAATTTAGGTGGTTCAGAAAGCAGGTTGTCAGCAGCGCCGATAATCGTAGCAATTGGTGTACGAAATTCATGGGAAAGAGAATTCAGCAAAGCGTCGTACAATTTAATGGCATTCGCTTTCTCCTCTTTTTGCTGTGCCACTTTTCCGATTTGCCTGATTTTAAAAGTCAGTACTCCATTGATCAATGCAATGACAAAATACATGGACAACATCATTTTGTCTTCAGTATTTATCACTTGAAAATTGAATCTCGGTTTTAAGAAAAAGAAATCCCAGATCAGAGCGCTCAATCCTGCAGCGAGTAAAACAGGTAAAATATCTAAGAACATCGCAATCACAGAAAGAGTAAGCAAGAAGATGAATGCAACGACTTCGGGAGTGATGTATGAGGAGCATAAAAAACAGACAGCTGCGACAACACAAATGACCAAGGGACTCAATAAATACTGCCACTGCTTATCTATTTTTTCGTTTGAAAAGAAAGAGTTGGCTGCCAAAATGAAAATTTATTTATAAAATATTAGTAAATAATATATGTAATTTAATTCCTTATTTAATCTTTATTATAGGCTAGAATCTATGAATAATTAAGAAATTACAAGTTAATTTAGTTTATATTATTGTCATTCTGGAAAACAATAAAGCATATATTTTTATTTAATATTTATATTTGTGAAATAAAAAAGGAAGCCCCCCGCTTCCTTTTTATACACTGAAAACCAAAATTCAAATATGCTAAGAATGTTGTTCGACAGAAATTTCTTCTTCTTTTAATCCATTAGGCCCAGCAACTAACAAAGTACCCTGGACATATTTTTCCGCATGCTGGCTGGCATCCAATCCTTCTTCTTCTTCGGCCGATGTAACACGCAGAGGAAGTATTGCATTGATCAATTTGAATATGCCATAAGAAACAATAAAGCTATAAGGAACTACGATCAGTAATGCTTTCAGCTGAGTCAGGAAGAAACTTGCATTGCCATAAAATAAGCCATCATTACCAGCCGAATTGATAGCCTTCGTAGCAAACAGCCCCGTCATCAGCATTCCTACCATTCCTCCGATACCATGACACGGAAATACGTCGAGCGTATCATCCAATGTTGATTTCGATCTGTAATAAACTGCGATATTGGAAATAACTGCAGCGACCACACCGATAAATATGCTCTGTGGAATTGCTACGAAACCCGCAGCCGGAGTAATGGCAACTAAGCCAACAACTGCACCCACACAAAATCCAATCACAGATGGTTTTTTCCCTCTTAGTACATCAAAGAACATCCATGATAAACCCGCAGCGGCAGCAGCAGTATTTGTTGTTGCAAATGCTGATACAGAAAGACTGCTTGCAGCGCCTGCAGATCCAGCATTAAAGCCAAACCATCCAAACCAAAGCAATCCTGTTCCAATAAGAACATAAGGAATATTGGCAGGAGGAATTTCCCTTTTTTCCATATGCACTTTTCTGCGTTTAAGCACCATGGCACCTGCCAGTGCTGCACAACCCGCAGATATATGAACAACCGTACCACCTGCAAAATCCAATGCGCCCATTTGTGCGAGGAATCCCTGAGGATGCCAGCTCCAATGAGCGAGCGGTGCATATACAAACAAACTGAATAGAACTATAAACAATAAAAAAGATGTGAAACGAACACGCTCAGCAACCGCACCCACAACAAGACCGGGAGTAATTATCGCAAACATTAATTGAAAGAGCGCGAATAATGTCAAGGGTATGGTCGGAGCCAGAATCCATGGTTTACCAGAATTGACATTTTTGAAAAAGAAAAATGACATCGGATCTCCAATAATGCCATGTACATCGGTACCAAAAGCAAGACTATAACCTACTACTACCCATAACACACTGATAACACCAGCTGCAATCAGACTCTTGATCATGGTTGAAATAACATTCTTACGCGTAACCATTCCTCCGTAAAAAAATGCAAGACCCGGAGTCATGAGAAATACCAAAGCAGTTGCAACGATCATCCAGGCTGTATCTGCCCCGTTGTATTTACCATCATCAAAATTGGGAAGAGTGGGAATAAAAATTGCTGCTAACGAAACAAGGACCAGGATTAAAAAAGGAGCGGCTGTCCTTGATGCTACTCTACGCATAATTGAAATTTAATAGATTAATAAATAATTTATTTTAATATATACCATAAGGTCGCAAATTATAAAAAAAGTATAAAAATATACTAAAGAAATAAATATTTATTTTTTAAATACGACTTCTACTATAGTTAAATTACAGTATTATACATTAAAAATCAGTAGAATAATTGCTGTGTAGTTTAATATTCTCTTAATCTTAATCATAAACAAATTGAAAAAAAATAGCTATTTTTTGTACAGATATCTAAAAATTCTATTACTGTACTAACTTCATAACAAACAATTGAAATGAATCATTCTTAACTCCTACGCTTTGGTTTGGCTAAAAAAACACGTATTTATTGTCGGGAAGGCCACTGTATACTTATTGTTAACCAGTGTATTATGCATGAAATGGGCTCAAATATATAACTGACTCCGGGAGGATTTATTCTGGCAATGGTTTTGCATATTAAATTTAACCAGATGAAGTTTTTGAATTTTCATCTTATTTAATCCAATATCCTGGAAAACTATGAAACACAAAATCCTAAAATGTGCAGGCATTATTCTACTCCTGCTGGGAACTGCTGTATTTGCATCCCCATATCTTTTTAAAGGAAAAATCTCAGGTCTTATAAAAGCACGTGTCGCCAAAGATTTGAAAGCACATGTAAATTTTTCTGGTGTTGATATCTCACTGTTCCGTCATTTTCCGAAAATCACTCTTGGAATTAATAATCCTCAGGTGATTTCTGTCGGGGAATTCGAGGGAGATACTTTGATGACTGCAAAAAAACTGGATATCATCTGCAGTATAAAAAGTATTCTTTCCGGTGACAGTATTAAAGTTTATGCACTTGATGCTTATGAGCCTCGCATTCATGCCATCGTTCATAAGGATGGCCAAAACAATTGGGACATCTTAAAATCTTCCGACGATCCCAGAGAATATTCAGCATCTTCAACAAGGTCTGTAAAATGGTTGATACAATGGTATTCTATTCATGATGGCTATATCAATTATCAGGATGAAATCAAAACCACTCAAATCGAAATAAACAATCTTGAACATACCGGAAGGGGAAATTTCGCTGCTGATATATTTACTTTAAAGACCAATACTTCTGCAGATGCCATCCATTTCAATTTTCACGGAGCCATCCCCTACCAGGTGACTGCGAAAACTAATATAGATGTTTCCTTTCGTGTGAACCAGAAAACACATACCTATTCATTTAAGACTGACCAGGTTTCTTTTAATGATCTGAAACTACATACAGATGGGCTTTTTCAATGGATTAATGATAGCAGCTATACTATGAATATTAAATTCAATGCCCTTTCCACGGAGTTTAAAAATATTCTTTCCATGCTGCCATCTGTTTATCAAAAAGATTTTGCCAGTATCCAGTCAAGGGGAAATGTCCTTTTCAATGGATTTATAAAAGGGAAATATGACGATAAACATTTTCCTGCTTATCATATCAACCTCGATATAAAGAATGGCTTTTTTAAATATCCTGATTTACCAATGCCGGTAGAGAAAATCAACCTGGCTTTTCAGTTGGACAATCCGGATGGCGCGCCAGATCATGCTATTTTAAATGTTCCGCATGGACTTATTGAAATCAACAATGATCTTCTCGATTTTCATTTATTAGTGAAGAATCCAAAGACAAAACCATTCATTGATATGTCTCTTACCGGAAAGCTTGACCTGTCAAATATTTCAAAACTGATAAAACTGGAACCCGGAACTCATTTGAATGGAGTTCTGAATACTGATGTATATGCAAGAGGAACTTTACCTGAAACAGAGAAAAGGAAAAGAACTCAGTTTAATGCAGGTGGCAGTTTCGAGCTCAGCGATTTTTCATATGCGTCAAAAACTGATCCTGCAGGAATTAGTCTGAATACCTTGTCAATGCTATTCAATTCAAAAAATGTTCTTATTCCTGAATTAAAAGGGCAATATCTGGGGTCCCGTTTCGATGCAACTGGTTCAGTCAATAATCTTTTTTCTTTTGCCCTGCAAGATAAAGCGCTGAATGGTTCATTCGACACAAAGATTGACGAGCTGAATCTTAGGAACTGGATAAGATCAGATCGAGATAGCCCAACTCAAAATGTTTCTCCTTATATAGTTCCCAACTATATCGACTTTGTTATAAAAGCCAATGCAGACAACCTGCATTATGATAATCTCGATATGAAGAATCTTTCGGGTAAATTGATAATATCTGAAGAAACGATCAAATTTGATCATGTCGTTGCAGATGCATTGGAAGGATCGATTGTTATCGATGGTACTTATTCTACCTGGCAAAGCAGGGAAAATCCGGAAATCTCTTTTCATTATAATGTGAATGGATTGGATGTTCAAAAAACTTTTTTTGCTTTCAATACACTTCAAAAAATAATGCCGATTGCCAAGTTCGTATCGGGGAAATTCAATTCGCAAATGAGTTTAAAAGCGAGCCTGGGCAGGGATATGACGCCAGATCTTCAAAGCTTGCATGGGGAAGGAAACCTGATCCTTGTGGAAGGATCCATGAAAGATTTCGGTCCACTGGATAAACTGTCACAACTACTCGATATTTCAGAATTAAAAGAGGTTCCTCTGAAAGATATAAAAACAGATTTTGAATACAGCAGTGGTAAAGTAATCGTAGCTCCTTTTACTGTTCGTACAAAGGATATCGAAATGGATATTGATGGAACTCACGGTTATGAACAATCGCTGGATTATGAAGTGGGACTAAAAGTACCCCGCACTGAATTAGGAGCCAAAGGCAAGGCTTTTGTGAAAAATATTGTGATGCAGGCCGCTGATAAAGGAATCCCCGTCAAAATTAAAGATGCTGTCAACATCAACGTAAAGATGGTAGGTACCATCAATAATCCGGATATCAATACGGATATGAATTCGGTAATTGATCATGCTGCTTCTGATCTTAAAAATGAAGTGAATGATTTCGTAAATGCAAAATTGGACAGCGCTAAACAAGAGTTGAATAGTTCGCCTGCTTCCGCAAAAAAACCGCCAATCGTTCAGACTTCATATAAATCAAAAGCCAATACCAGGTCAAAGAAATCGCAGAAATCAGGCCATAAAAATACATCTCATAAAAAAACAAAAAAGAAGCAGAAAACGACCAGAAAATATTATTCAAATTCTGCAAAGAAAGACAGAAGTACAGCCAGTAAATAATAACCAATATTATTTAAATAGCAAGCCCCCGGCCATCATCAGGCCGGGGGTATTCTTTTCAAACCGGTCAGAGCCTATTTACAAACATTTAACATGTTAAACCACTGGTTTGTGAAACAAACTGGTAGTTTTCATTTGTTTTATAAAGACTTAATAATATCGAATACGAAATCAGGTGTAACAGCGAAATATAAACGCTATAAAATTTGTATCTTCATTAGCTGAATTGTCGTCATGAACCGACGCTATCATAAAATCAAAATATGAAAAATAGTATTGCAGGCTTATTGCTTCTTTTTTCCACTTCAATTTTTGCCCAACAAACGGTAACAGAACAATTTCAAAAAATCGGAACTATACAGCAGGCTGAAGAATATATCACGGCGAATCCAAACCTGAAGCCGGCTATTTTGAAAGTATCTTCTCAAAAAGATACTTCTGTGCTGACAAAAAGACTATTGCGACAAAACAAGGGCGATATTTTTTCTGTTGGATATGTCACTTACAAGGTTCTTGAATCATCAGAAAAAGTTAACTACCGGGCCAGCTATATTTTCCTGGATGGAGCTACTTATTCGCCTACACAGATTGACAGTGTCAAAAAAATCATTATGCAGAAATTAGCCTCGGGCGCTTCATGGGATCAGCTTTCCGATCAATATACAATGGATGGAAACACTACTCATGGGGATACAGGTTGGTTTTTTGGAGAAGAAATGATGCCCAAAGAATTCCAGGAAGCTGTTAAAAACCATAAAACGGGTGATATATTTTCAGTGGACGTATCTGAAAAGCAATGGCACTATCTTGTCAAAAAGACTTATGATGATGATGACAAAAAAGAAATGACCGTTTTACGCTCGAATGGAAGATAGCCAATTCATTTTTTATGAATGAATCAACCAAAGTAGCTGCAGCCCAGGCATCTCCTTTTTTCCTGGATAGAAACAAAACTATCGACAAAGCCTGTGACCTGATCGAACAGGCCGGATCTGCAAAAGCAAAATTATTGGTCTTTCCCGAAGCATTTATTTCCGGATATCCCGACTGGATATGGCTGCTCCCGAACAGCAAATCGAGAGAACTCGATCCATTATATACTGAACTGGTAGAAAATGCCGTCTCAATACCTGATTCCTCAACACGAAAATTATGTGAGGCCGCAAAAAAAGCAAGAGTCTATGTGATCATCGGAATGAATGAACTCAATACTGAATCCAGCAACAGCAGTTTATACAATACCATTCTTTTCATTGATGCAAATGGAAATATCTCTGGTAAGCACAGAAAGCTGATTCCAACCGGAGGTGAAAGATTGATATGGGCACAGGGAGATGGAAGCACTTTAGACGCATTTGACACGGGTTTTGGCAAACTCAGCGGTCTGATCTGTTGGGAAAATTATATGCCATTGGCAAGACACGCCATTTATTCAATGGGGACTCAGATTCTCGCCTCACCAACCTGGGATAAAAGCCCGAATTGGATTTCCAGTCTCCAGTATATTGCCAGAGAAGGAGGATTATTTGTAATTAATTGTTGCATGGCATTCAAAAAAGAAGATATCCCAGACCGTTATGAGTTCAAAAAATTGTATCCTGCAGACAGGCATTGGATCAATACCGGAAACAGCTGTATTATTAATCCAAAAGGAGAAATTATTGCCGGTCCGCTTGAGGCTAAAGAAGAAATTCTCTATGCAGACCTGGATCTAAATCTAATCACATCTTGTAAAAGAATGTTTGATGCAGCCGGTCATTATGCAAGACCCGATGTTTTTAAATTCAGTATTAACCGGGTGCCGAATAATAATATTGATCCTTCTTAAAAATCCATTCAGAAGTCTGAGGCATCACCATAGAACAATATTTTATTTTGCAAAAAACAGAGATGGTAAAGGAATGGATTGTTTATGGTGAATTAAATTTAAGCGAAATTGCATGAAAATTGGGCTATAGCAGTGTAGCACATCTTTCGGCGCAATTTAAAAAGATTACAGGACTGCCTCCAAGTCATTTCAAAAAAATTGGTACGGTTCAGCGAAATTCAATAGATCTTATTTAATCGCTATATTTAATTTACCCATGAGTACCGTGACTGTTCTGGAGGATGCGTTAATGATAGCATTGAGCGGAATTTCTTTAGTAATATTGCTTTAATATTGATAGTTCGTTTAAAGGATGAAAAAGATTTTAGCAACTATACTGGCTGTTATTTACCTGTCAACTTCGATTGGGGCGACTTTGCACACGCATTATTGCATGGGGCAATTTGTGTCTTTTTCGCTTTGGCATAAAAAAAGTTCTCCTGGTTTTTGTGAAAAATGTGGCATGCCACTGAAACAGAAAAAAGGATGTTGCGAGGATAAGCATACTACAATTAAAATCAAAGGCGACCATAAGACTTCGCAATGCAGCTTTAATTTTTTGAACTGGGCAACCCAGTTGTTAATTGTACATCATGAAATCGCTCCTGCCAAAATAATTTCAGCAATACCTGCGTCCCCTACTGTTGAAAGTGGCCCGCCTGGGAAATTCAAGGTGCCGTTTTTTTTATTGAACTGCATTTTCCGCATTTGATATATTTTTTTTCATTGTGAACTCATCAAAGCAGCGATGTTCAGCTTTTATATTGTTTCATCTCGAAAAAAATTACAATGAAGAAATATATTTTTCTTATTTATCTGTCGCTCTTGTTTACATCATTTGCTCACTCCCAGCATGAACATATGGATATGAAACATGATAGCAACAAAGCAAGGACACAGGACAGTTTGCCAATGAATGAGGATATGATGGATATGTCAATCATGTCCAATGCGTATTCTCTCAACTTGCCAATGAGTCGGGATGGGTCGGGCACGAGCTGGCAGCCTGATGTTTCTCCGATGTATGGTTATATGATCCACTCTAAGAAATGGATGTATATGTTTCATGGGAACATTTTCATTCGGTACAATAAACAAGATATAAGTAATGAAGGATCACGAGGCGGCGAAAGATGGGATGCTCCCAATATGTTAATGGCAATGGGTCAAACAAAAATTGGCAATAAGGGATTATTTCATTTTAATACGATGTTTTCTTTCGATGCGCTCATTACGGGAGGATATGGATACCCGTTGCTTTTTCAAACCGGAGAATCCTGGAAAAATAAACCTCTTGTAGATCGCCAACATCCTCATGATTTGTTTTCTGAATTATCTGTAAGCTATTCTTATGCCTTATCGAATAAGACGGATTTATATGTTTACCTGGGTTATCCGGGCGAACCTGCTATAGGGCCGGTAACATTTATGCATCGGGTCTCGGCAATGGACAATCCGGATGCGCCCATCGGGCATCATTGGACAGACGCTACCCATATAACTTTTGGTGTTGCAACAATTGGTTTTCGTTATGGCAAATTCAAACTGGAAGGCTCTTCTTTTACGGGTCGTGAACCCGATGAGAATAGGTATAATTTTGATCAACCAAGATTCGATTCCTGGAGCGGAAGGCTTTCATTCAATCCTTCTGACAACTGGTCGATGCAGGTATCACACGCATTTATTAAAAGTCCGGAAGCGTTAAGACCAAATGAAGACGTAAATCGAACCACCGCTTCTGCTACTTATATTTTGATATTTGATACTGAAAAATATTTTAGCAGCACCGCTTTATGGGGTTTGAATAAAGAAAAAAATCAGGATGGATCAAACGATGTTGCATTAGAAGTCTCTCTCAGATTGAAAAGATTTGTCAGCTATTTTCGTTACGAATGGGTTCAAAAATCGGTAGAGGAATTGAACCTTGATACAAATACATATGGAGATAATACAATATTTCCTATTAATTCAACAACCATCGGAGCAGGATATGATTTATTTCAAATAGATAAACTAAGGGTAATGGGCGGAGCTCAGTTTTCCTGGTATCACCCGGATTCAAAGCTGGTAAACCTTTATGGGAAAAATCCAATTGCTGGTGAAATTTATATTAGAATATATCCAGGTTTAATGTGAAAAATGCATCGATGAAAAAGGGGTTCAGTTAGAAATCTGAACCCTCTTTACAGTGACCCCGCAGAGACTCGAACTCTGGACCCGCTGATTAAGAGTCAGCTGCTCTACCAACTGAGCTACGGAGTCATTATTTTATTTCATCTGCTCCGGACCCTCCCGACTAAAGTCGGGATGCTCTACCAACTGAGCTACGGAGTCATTATTTTATTTCATCTGCTCCGGACCTTCCCG
>Ga0335085_10005160_pt1 | contig 21204 bp, 22 predicted proteins | sample Lox_Sample_45_FD_206712 | JGI IMG/M metagenome (GOLD analysis project Ga0335085, IMG submission 206712) | Soil microbial communities from Loxahatchee National Wildlife Refuge, Florida, United States - Lox_Sample_4.5 | ecosystem: Environmental > Terrestrial > Soil > Wetlands | place: USA...
TGTGAATATTCATCAGCGAATTATTGTGGAGGATGCGCGCGTGATTTGCCGAGATGAAGCCCATCCCTCCCATATCGGCCGCCAGGGCATATACCTCTTCAATTCCCGCCGTTACGTCCAGGCAGTGTTCCCAACGGCGAAGGTCCAGTTCTACAAACTCGTCGGCCGCGCTGGACTCGTATTCGGGGCGCTTTAGATCTGCACCGCGAACCCAATGACCATCAGCTTTGAGCCCGGCCACCAAATGATGACCAATAAATCCGCCGGCTCCGGTAACCAATACACGGCTCATGACTATAAATGCCTCCTCAACTAAAGGTGAAATGACCTCTCGGTGCTATGAGACGGATACTCTGCTCTGTTTCGCTGTGTCGACTGATCGATGCGAGCCTCTGTGACCATGAGCTCGGCCGGCGGCTGTAGTTGCTCAAGAGCGGTTCTGGCTCTTGGCCGACTACAGAGAAACCTCACCCCGTGGCCTCGCCTGGGGCATCTTCTACATACTCCAGACTCGAACGGGAATAGTAGTAGTCGTCCTCTCTGACCCGGGTCTGATTGAGTATAACTCCCAGGACATTCGTCCGAATTTGAGATAACCGCGCATTGGCTTTACGAACTTGTTCCTTCGGCGTGTGGGGGCCCACCACCATCAGCACGCCGTCTACCACAGCCGTAAGCGGCAGCGTGTCTGTCACCGGCATGACCGGCGCGGAATCTACGATGATGAAGTCATACAAATCTCTTAGACGAAGGATCGTGTAGGCCATTTTGGCGGACCCCAGCAGTTCCCAGGGATTTGGCGGCTTGGATCCGGCCGTGAGGCACCAGAGCCTCTCCACGCCGGTCGGAGCTATGAGATCCTCGGCCGACCCGGAACCGGTAAGTACGTCTGTGAGTCCCGCGCGCCGGCCAAGCCCCAGAATTTCGTGACATCGCGAGCGTCGCAGGTCGGCGTCGATCAAAAGGACCCGGCTTCCCATTTTCGCAAACGCTATAGCGAGATTAATGGCGGTGACCGTTTTGCCTTCGCGTGAACATCCACTAGTTATCAATATACTTTTCGGCGGAGATTCCGCCTTCGACAACAGGATGTTGATACGGATCGCGCGATAAGCCTCGCCGGCGGCAGCGAACGAGCACATGCCTTGCGTAATCTCGTCGTCTTCTGCCAGCTGTCCCAGAGAAGCCGGTAGCCGAGGCGGCCACTGACCCAATACTCTTTGATTTGAACGGGTTAGCTCGCGAAAATCGGGGACAGATCCCAAACTTGGCAGTCTTAGGGAATTTTCGACCTCTTCCGGACCCTCAAAACTGTCGTCAAAGTGATCCACAAGGAACGCCCCGCTGACTCCACAGAAGAGAGCCAGTACGCCCACGAGGCCAAGAGTAACGGCGGTCTTCGGGCTGGAAGGCGAAAGCGGCACCTCCGACGGATCGACGACTGAAACGTTTGAGGCCGATACACCCGCGGCCACACCTAATTCGTTCATTCTCGCTAGCACGCTCCGGTATAGATCCCGATTGCCAGCGAGCTCGCGCGACAAAATGGTGTCCTGTAGCGACGCCTGGTTCAGCGCCCCAGCCTCTTTCTTTTCGACCTCGATCTCCTGGCGCAGCTCGTTTTCGCGCGCCGCAGCCGCGTTGTATTTCCATTCGACGCCCGCCGCAATCCTTCTCATCTCCTGATTTAAGCGGGCTTGCAAATTAGCCCGTTTCGCGGCTAGCTCTGCCAAGGGCGGATAGTCCGCCTTATACTGACTGGCTAGACTTGCGTACTGACTCTCTACATTGGTTTCTTCGGCCTTCAGCGCCTGGATGATACGCGAATTCTGCATCTCCGGCAGCGAATTGAAATCATGCGTCCGGGTGAGCTGCGCTTGCGCATCCAGAGCGATGCGTTGCGTTTCCGCCGCCGTCAAAGCCCTATTCAGATCGATGATTCGATTCATCACCAGCTTTGTCTTGTCATCGGTTGCGCTTCCCACTATCCCTCTGTCTCGACGGTAATTGTTCAGAGCTGCTTCCGATTGTTCGACGCGCGCCTCCAGTTCAACCAGTTTGCTCTGTAAAAATTGTTGTGCATTCTTACTGGCTTCAGAACGAAGCTCTGTTCCTCGAGTTACGAAGGCTCGTATATGCGCCGCGACGATGCGCGCTGACAAAACCGGATTCGGACTTGAAAACGCTACTGTTACCAGACGCGTCCTTACCGTGGGGATAACTCTTAAATGCCTGATGTATTCGTCGATCACGCGAGGATCGACACCCATATTCTCCACGTCAGAAGCTTCCGCACGTCCCGAGCCATCGTTTTTGATGTCGGATGCACTCTGCGCTAACGCGGCCAGGCTTGCGCTATCGGACGCTACCTTTAAAAACGGATATTTTTCCAGGTCCAGTTCTTTTATTACGTGAGCGGCCAAACTTCTGCTTGCCAAGAGCTCATACTGTGTTTCATAGAAGTCGTGCTCGTCGTCGGCCTGTTCAGATAGCGGCTGCTTGACATTGAGTATCTGTGGAGTTTGCCGCTCAATCAGAATCGTGCTTTTGGCCGTGTACGTCGGAGTGATGAATAGAAGAATCACTCCAGTGAGGCCGAGGGCGGCGAGACATGGAAGCAACACCATTCGCCAGTGCTTGCGGAGAACGTGCACATACTGCCGCAAAGTGGGCTCAGGCGGTGCGGGCGGCCCGGTCATGAGAAATGGAGCGTTATGATATCCGTCCAATGATGCGTTTGTAACGTAATAGGGACTGGGTAAAGACATTATCGTCCTCGCAATCTGTATCGCTCTGCGGATTCAACCCGCATCATTCGCTGACAGAGATATGGTCGAGTGTGAGATGGTCGTGGCTTTTCTGCCCGCCACAGCGGTTAGCCTGAAACAGCCGCCTTCGCTCTTTGGCAGAGTTGTTAGCAGGGTAGCCGAGCTATACCCGGTTCGTGCGTTCAAGCTTTGTTTATATGGCCGGGAAGAATCCCCATCCCATCTTGTTGATGAGAAAATATGCGGTGTAGGGAAGAGCTCCCACCGCGGACCGTTCGACCACTACAACATCTCCGCCCTGCACTGCGATATCGCGCTGGCTCCCATTTTTGATTCGCGTGAGGTCCAGCGGAATAGCAATCTTGTTGTCGTTCCCTTCTTCACGGAGGAGAGTGGCCGACGACGTGAACAGCGCGCCACCGGCGGCCGATATCGCACTGAGTACGGTCATGCCGTTGGTGATCTTGAAGGATCCGGGTTTGTCTACCCAGCCCTGGACAGTGACGTCGCCAGCGACCGGAACGATAATTACGTCGCCGGTCCGGACCGGCATTTCGAGGTAACGTTCGTTGGCCGAATGAAAGAGATCAATCACGACGCCCTGGTCCGTGACTTGCTGCGAGAGCGAAGGCGGCATGGAAACGTGCGACGATGACGCAGTCACAATTCCCGATTGCCTGTCTGCAGGAAGGTCCCCCAGGCTCTCATCGTGGTTGGCCACGGCTTCCGGGTGCGCCTGTGGAGGTATTATCGGGGCCGGGATGAAGATGATTCGCGAGGCTGCGTCAGGCGTGGCGCCGCCGGCGCGACTGATCATAGTCATTATGGTGTCAGAGGAGCTCGCCAGCATGTAGCGTCCGGGCGTTTTGACTGCTCCTAATACGGCCGCCACACGATTCTCCGTGTGTTCGAGATAGACGGCCACTTGCGGCTTATACACGTACTTCTCGACGCGTCGAGCGAGTTCCTGATGCAGGTCGTCCTGCGTCATGCCGGCGACGTTGATCTGTCCGAGCAGCGGCAGATCGATCGTGTCGGTCTCGGAAACGCGCACTCGGCGATCTTTCATCTGGTCGAGCTGCGGCAACGAGATACGAAGAACGTCACCCGGGCCTATCGTGAAACCGGAGTTCGTGGTTTCCGAAGGACGGTCTGTCTTTCGGCTTCGCCATAATGCCTGCAAGGTCTGGGTGTTCTTGTCGTTAAGCGTGTCGAGGCTCTCTAAGCTTTGAGGCGGATCGGGATTGAGAGCTGCCACGGTCTGTTGAGTTTTGTCCGGCCCAGCTGGTGCCTGGCTCACCGGAGTTGTCGATGTGGCACACGCCGTAAATAGCAAGAGCGAGCCCGCACATATCAGCCCAAACGCGTTACGATAGTTTTGAAACGACGTCATCATAGGTCGGCCTCTTTTATATGCGAGGGACACAATTCTCGAAATGTTAAGCAAACAACGAGTGTGTGCAACCCGGTGATGCTGGAGCCTATTGGCTAGTAACTACTAGACATGCAGCATCTGAGAATCGGCAATCCGATTTAGGAGGTTGTCGAAGCTCCATTTGCTGGACGGTTCCAGTGCGGCAAGCTGGAAACGACGCAAGACTTTAACCGCGCTCAGCGTCATGTAGCCCGATTGGTCGGCTTCATGCAACCAACTTGCGGCCTCTTCAAGCTCACACTTTCGGCGCTCTGCATAAACAGGATAGGTGGGTATCGTTCGCTCGAGAAAGCCGATGATTCCCGGGTAGAGGCGCCGCATCATTTCAAGAACGGAATTCAGCTGATCGCGTGTTCCCGATGCGCAGACGATCTCGAGGAACAATGCCGGGAGCGCCTTCGTCAAAATCGTGAGCGCCATTTTCAGTGCCGACGCCTGGCCAACGCTGGGGCCTAGCTGGCGCACTTCCACCGCTTTCTCAAGGAGCTGCGCAATTCGAGCGGTGTCGGGACCGCTGAGCGCCAGAAGGTTGTTCTTTCCGAGTTCGTTGGTGGGCCCGAAAAAGGCGCCGTCGATGCAAGGCACTTGTTTCGCAGCGAGGATCTCTGCAACTCGCAGCTTCGTTCGCGGTGCGACCGAATTGGCGTCAACGAAAATGGGAGGCATCTCTGTATGAACTGACTCGAGGCTGCAAGCGAATCGGTGCGCGGTTTCAAGGGCAGCTGCCGCAGGCACCAGAGAGATCACAATCTCACTCCGTCGCACGACCTCTTCGAGTGACGGTACCACGACAAAGCCGCTATTGAGCGCTCGGGCACAAGTCGCCTCGCTGCGCCCGGACAGACACGTGATCGCGGTGTCGCCCGCACGGACGATTGCTCGACCGAGAACCGCACCCAGTCCTCCCGGATACAGAACGGCAATGCGGCTCACTGATCTACTCGGTTCCTTCCGCCGGTGTGCGTTGCGCCGATGGATAACTGCCGTAGCTGGCCACGCTGCGAGGAGCGGAACTGGCTGATTGCGCCGGCGCGGACCGAAACTTGCGAACCTTCATCACACGCCATAACCTAGCCCCCAACCGTCGTGCGCGGCGGCGCCAGGCGAACGACGCAGGCATCGGATCTCGCCACTCAAAAAACGGAAACTGATTGATTCGCCGAAGATCCCTAAACCAACTCGAAAGACGCAGGTCACCTGCTTTCCACAGTTCCCAAGCAGCCAGAGCATCCTTGACTGGTCGGCAAAGCACGAGCGACTTTTCATAGTCAAGCATCGGTGAGGGTCGCTGCCCGGTAAGACGCTCATATGTCAGAAGCGCCAGGTTAACCCCACTCTTCGCGATCAGACAGTCCGACGCGGTAAAGCGCGCGTTCACTTCGATGATCTTCAACTTGCCATCGCGCGGGTCCCGCTTGAATTCAATATTCCCTAGGCCTCTGAAGTTCATGTGACGAAAAAACTTCAGACCGAGTTCAGCGGCCTCGGGAATCCATTCCGTGATGTGATATGTCCCTTGACCGCTGCCCAGCGGGTGGCGCCGTTTGAGACGCTTCGTGAAGTGCACAAGCGGATTACCGAATTCATCAAGGTACGTGTAATAGCTGCAAAGCTGGTCGTCGCCGCCTGGGATGTACTCCATGAGCAACACACCGACCTGGAGACTTTTGGCCAAAGCAAATTGCTCGCGCAGTGTGGCTTGATCGGAACTTAGAAGTGCCTTGCCCTTGAGCAGATCCGCGTTAGGCGAATAGAGAGGTTTCATGACGAGCGGAAAACAAAGATCCCCCATACAATGCTCGAGCTCTTGTGTCGAGCGGACAGGCCAATATCGGACAGTAGATATTCTTGACTCTTCAGCGCGCTGACATATTGCGAATTTGTCGAGCAGCTCGCGCCGCGCCGTCGGGTCGCCCTCCTCCAACAAAAACTTGTCGGACAAAGCGGCATGATTGTCGGTGACGAGCGAGATTGCTTCGTCGCTGCAGGCGAGCAGCACCGAGCCGCGGAGGTGATCGGATTCATGTCCTAGCAGGAATCTCTTCCAGCTTTCCGCCGAATTATCGTTCTCTAGGTGTACGTAACGCACGTAACGCGACAAGCGTACTGCCTCGTACGGATAATTGACGGCTACAACCTTTATTCCATGAGCTCCAAGACTTCTCGCCACCGACAGGGCATTGGCCTCGCCCCCCAAAACCACCGTAGGGACCAGACGCGACGTGGTGTCGTTCACCCTCACGAAATTATCGCTCATTCAAAGGCACCGAAGTGAACCTGCTCAATCAAGAGTTCGACGAGTGTGCGGGATGCATTCCGCGGGGCATAGCCTTCGAGCCATCGACGTTAATGCCGCATCAAACCTGCCTGCAGGGTTAGAACCAAAGGCCATGCGAGTGGCGAAATCCAACATGGAGTGACGTGGACGTACTGCAGCGCGCCGCATCAGATGCAAATCGGTCCCGCGAAAATTGAGTCCGCGACGTATGGAAAACGCTATCTCGAACGTCTTCCGAACGTAGCTATAGGCACTCTTGTTAAAGGAGCCCCAAGGATATGCAAAGGCCGTAGGCCGGCGTCTTAGAATTTTTGCGAGGTCATGACGACTACCCAAGATTTCATTCTCAATTTCATCCTCAGAGAGTGAGGCAAGGTTTGCATGCGTACGGGTGTGACACCCGAATTCGAAGCCTCGGCCGGCCCAGTAAACGACTTCGCTCGCCGACATCAGCGGCTTCGCAGCATAGCCGCTAGATTGATCCCATGTGTTCCAACAGCCTAGCCGCTGGGTCACAACGAACACCGTTGCTCGAAAGCCGTGGCGTTGAAGTATCGGGAGGCCGTATCTCGCTACGCCGGAGTATCCGTCGTCGAAGGTTATCAATACTGGCTTCTCGGGAAGCGCCTGGCCCTGGTCACGCCATGCGACCCACTCCAGTGGAGCAATGCCGGTGTAGCCGTGTCCGGCCAGCCATGCAATCTGAGATTCAAACTCCCATGGAGCCACGGTAAGGCCGTCACCCACTTCGGGTACCGATCGGCCAACGTCGTGGTACATCAAAACCGGAAGTTTGACAGGAACCATCTGTATGCGGTTCGACTTTTTAGGGAAGGAGGCCACACGTATTTTTTAAGATTCAGCTAGAGCTACCCGTGCGCAGCGATCTCTCCGCGATGTAATGATCTCCGGACGACGGGTTGACTACCGTTTGTGCTCCGCGCGCCTTCAGCCACTCTCGGTCGGTCGCGGGACCGAAAGCCCGATTCAACACGCGTTCGGCCATCGGAGCGCTATCGTCTCTACCTTTGTTGTAGTGGTAGTACAATCCCGGCGTGGCGTTCACTTCGATGATACCTCCTCCACAGAGATCGAATGGAACCTTCGGATCGCTACATATGATGTCCACTCCGGCCATCCGTGCGCCAAGTATTCTTGCTCCATCGCATGCGGCACTTAGAATTGCTCCGCACAGCCGGTCATTCGCCACCTCGTTGTCGCCCGCATTGTTGTCGTTAATTACCTGTTTCAGTACAACTCTCGTTCCCCGTGAGAGACGACTACTCAGGGTCAGATTCTGGCGGCGCAGCGTATTGCGAAGATCAGGATCAAATCCGACGAGACATTGAGCTCGAATAAAGCCTTTCTTCAATCTCACGCGGTTTTCGCGGTTTATCAATTGCAAGATCGTGGACCTCCCGTCACTGACGATCGCGGGCGGGTGGCGCAGCACAACGTCCAGCACCTTTCCATCCATCACCAGCACGCGATAACAGTCGCCCGCCAGCTGTTCCTCGATGAGAATGCGGGGACTGAAACTGCGAGCCCATGCCACGGCGGCTCCGAGTTGACGCACCGTGCTCACATTTGTGGTGACGCCTTCGCCACCGCTCGTGGCATCGGCGGGCTTCACCACGATCGGATGTGGCGACGCCTTAAGCATTTGCACCGCCCTGTCGAATTCGTCAACCGTGATCGCGATACACTTCGGAACTGCGATACCTGAGCGAACCAGCATGGCGCGTATCGCCAGCTTATCCTTAGCTCGCCGCAAGATAGGAGCCGGGTCTAAGGACGTTATATTCTCCTGCACCCTGATCGTCTGACCATTCTTTTCTATAAGGTTGGATCCGTCATCTAATAGAGTAAACTGCGCGCCGATCATCTCCGCGGCTTCGCGCCACATATTCGCGTAGAACTCTCGGCGCGATTCGGCCATACGCCTTTGGTTCGAGCTCAGCTTTCTACGTACGCGTCGTGAAAAGCGAGAGTAAGCGCCCAATAGGCCCAGCACGGGAGCCCCTACAACCAGGATACGCCCGATGGCTCGGTCTCGCCCGGCATTGCCAAGATCATCACTCACCATGACTTACATCTGCTGCGTTTAACGCTAAGTGACGGCCAACCTCGAATTCTTCATTGATGACATCAATCGCGCCAAGCTGTCCGAGTCTACGTACTTGGCACACATGAGAGCCAAGGTGCTCTTCGGATACCCCTGCCGCTAGTAACACATCTTTGACGGTGTTCTGTTCTCGCAGCGACAGCAGGAACGCCAGGTCTTGGTCACTGATGGTGAACTCTTTTTCACCGCCAACGTAGGCTTGAAGAATCGTAGTCCAGTCGGCGCGCGTGTAGTGCCTGCTGATTCGCTGCAGGCGGGGCGATAATACGATCCGGCGGAACAGCAATTGTTCGTCGGTGTCTAGTCCTAGAAGATTCAGGCTTCGACTTCGCTGTACGGTCGTGGATGGATCTTCACCGAGAGGGTCAAGATGCATCGCATTGAACTTGAGGTACAAAACAGCAGACCCCGCACTGGTCACTCTACCGTGATATATCGATGAGCCCGCGAAGATGATGACGTCGCCGGGTTGCGCGTCGAGCTCCACCGGTGTCAAATCGCCGTCTTTACCCGGTATTGCCTGTGCATCGTCTAAGAGAACGTTCCATCTACCGTGTGCTCGAGTCTCCTGTTGATTGGCTGGCGGACAGTAAACTGCGTTGTCCAGCGAGTTGACGCTTCTTGCACAGTGTGGAAGAAGCACCACTCGCGCTTCGGGGCATGGCTCCAGCGGAATTCCGACCGCGATCTGAGTGGCGAAGCGGTCTTTGTGCAAGGAGGGTACCGACGAGGCAAGGTCGTCGTACACCATGATATGCCGTTCAGAGAGCGTGATGTCGGCAGCCGAAAGGTTCGCAAGGTCGCCGATGGAGCGAGCGAGATCAGGCAAGAAGTCGGGATCTGCAGGCAGTTCGAAGAGATATTGTTTCTTTTTGCTCTTGATTTCTCTGGCTAGAAGTTCATTGCACCCGGTGTGTCGGCACTGTGTCAGCTGTTCCCTCGCGAATCGCAGCAGATCGCCATCCACACCATTTTTAACGAGAAGGTAATTGTTCCTTCTGAATTCGTCAGCGAAGGCATCTGGCGCAAAGGTAAACGCTTTCATACCCTTCCTTGTCGGCTCGACTGTTCTATGCGTAACTACGTCAATAATCAGACGCCAAATTTATACGTCGATTTCGCACCGCGCGGATTCTATCAACTGATCCACCCACGCGTTCGAGAATTCGCCTCGTCTGACCTTCTCGAGATAACCGGACAGGCGCTCCTTGTATTTCGACAGTTGCGCATGAAGCTCCTTGATGCAGTCGCGCGGCAGCACCACGATTCCGTTCGGGTCGGCGATTACGAAGTCTCCGGGTTCCACAACAATGCCCCCGCAGCAAACCGGGTAGTTGATTTCTCCCGGCCCTCTATGCAGTGGACCGATCGGCATGTCGCCGCGGGCGTATATCGGATAGTCGAGCTCTCGTATCGCGGACAAATCCCGAACGTACCCATCGACGATGAAGCCGGCGATGCCGCGATGCCGAGCTTTCATGCTGACCGTGTCCCCGAGCACCGCATTCGCTGCTGAGCCGCGCGCGTCGATGACAACCACGTCCCCCGGCAGTGCGAGGTCCAGGACCTTGTGAACCATGAGGTTATCGCCCGGATAGACCTTTACCGTGCAGGCTGGGCCGCCAAGACGGCGGTTTTCGCCGGACAGGCACCGAATTGCGGAGTCCACAGCGTATAGCCGGTTAAGGTGGTCGGAAATGTCCGCGATCGAGAAATCCTCAAACATGCTCAAGACGTCGTAATGAGACCGTGGGAAGCCAAGCTTGATGCGGAAGCCGACGCCGGGATGGATGTCGGCGGAAGCCGGAGGACGGGAGCCGCTCTCCGCGCTCTGCTCCGCTACTGGATGCCCATTACCGGAATGAGCGTCGGCCCGAACAAGAGCGTCAGACTCGAAAATTACACTTTGACTCATGACTCACCTCGGTTCCTTATAGCGATTTTGAGTTGCCATTTGCATTAAACATTCTGAGTTTTCGTCGGAAGGTGAATCGCGCGACGTCAATGCAAACTCACCTGGCTCCGTAATAGGCATGTGCGCATGTCCGCTATTGGGAGCACTTTCCCGGAGTGAATTGTCGAATGTGATCTGGCGCTGGCGACTTGCCCCCGAAGATGCGAGGTACCAGTGAGGGAGCGCGCTCGCAGATGCAAATTCCCATGCGTCCGCCCTCCCCAGAATCAGGGCAGCTAACGGGCACTTCGTCATTTCTGAGTAGCCAATCGCGTTCCTATTGCATCCTGATTGTATTGCGACGCTCAGACAAGCAGTACTTGACCAAATGTCGCCTTGTTTAGTCCGATGAATACAAATGATGGACACGCATCGCGGTCAAGAACGAACGCCAAAAGGAAGCGCCGACGTCGAGAGCTTACAGTGCGCGTTAATTTCGTCGCATCCAACGCGTGTTTGAGGCTTTCCCCAAGCAGGGCGTTCAATCGGTCGGCGTCCAATTGCTGCCACGGTCGAAAGTGCTGAAGCGTGAGCCGTCGGCGGCAACGATGTCAGCGACATCGGGGCTTTTTGCCGTCACGCTGATGATATCCGCCGTCGTCGGCGATCTTATCCGCTCCCAATGTGCGCCATCGGTGGTGAGCAATATGGTGCCCTGCTGTCCAACCACCCAGCACACCGTGTTACTCGGCGCCTGGCCCGCCAGGAGTCGGGCTTTTACGCCGCTATCCTGTTGCTGCCAGCTCTTTCCGTCAATCGAACGGAAGATAGCTCCGGAATCGCCCAGCGCCCAGTAGACCGAGCGATCCGGCGAGGGAACCAGTACGGTAGGCGTCGCCATTGCTGAAGCAGTCGGCGTACCGCTGCTTTCAGCGGTTGTATGCGCCGACGAAGCCAGGGCAGCGGTCCTGGCGGTTTGCGGTTGTGCGGCCGATCCGCTGACCGCCGACACGCCGGCGGCCGGCACGCCGGTAGGGCTTGGCTCCGGCGAGGGAGCGGCCGCGCTTGCCGCCTCTGATGGCAACGCTCGCCGCTCTGCAGATGGTCGCGGCGAGACGACTTCGGGGCCCTGCGCAGGAACGGCCGCAGCTTCACCGGCCTCGGAACGCGCTCGAGTTGGGTTGGACGGCTGCTTCAGCCTGTTCGCGGACCGATGGAGTTGCAGCGGCGCTGGCGAGCGGTGCGGCAGAGGCGAAGGCATGGCAATCGGTTGTCGTTGTTGGCCGGTTGCCGCCGCCACTGGGCTCGGAGCGCTGAACGCCTCAATCGTCGGTACAGCTATGATAGCCGGCGATCCTTCGGCGACGGGGGACGATACGGCAGCCTCGATGGGACTTGATGCGCCTGAGCGAGCGGACGCGGATGCATTGGGTGCGACAGCCGAAGTTGAGGCGCTGGCCGCTGCGGAGGGCGTTTCCGACGCGACCGGTGTCATGGGAATCGAGGGCTGCGGCACTGCTGTCTCTTCGGCCAAGCGCTCGAGGTTGATGCGATGCACGTGAAGGGACGCGATAACGACGACCGCCAAAATCGTGGCGATCGCCAGTGCGAGGAATGCGAAACCCCATACGCGGCTCCGTCTCGGACGACCAGGCTGCGTGGGTTCGGCAGCCGCCTCGGGCGCTCCGGACCTTTCGAGCGCGGCTTTTACTGCGCTCGCAAACCGATCCTCGATATCATCGGGCGGCGTCAACCTAGGTCCCAGCGACCCTGCAAGCTGGAGTTTTGCAAATGCAAGGCCGAGCGGGAATCTTATCTCGACTGCCCGAGCTTTGCATCGGATTCACCAGCAATTGCAACCGAGCGCGACAATCGGCTCATCCGCGAGCAAGCATGGCCACGCGGCTTGGATGCGCGCGAGCCAGAATGATGGTCCTCGGCCTACGTTTCGCGATCATTTACACCGGTGAAAGCGCGGGACAGCTCTACGAAGCGGTGCTGCAGAGACTTGGCCGGCTCGAAAGCTTTGACCAGATGCTGAAGCTGATCCTGAAACGCAGTAGCAGGCTCCATCGCGGTCGCCAATTGGACGAGCTGCTCGTGAAAGGCCGCCGCTACCCGCTCAAGCTGACTCTGAAAGACCCGCATCGGTTCAAACCGGTTGGCCAGATTCTCCAGATGGCCGTGAATTCCCTTGATTGGCTCGAACGCCGCCGCAACTTCGGTCAGCTCTTCCTGAAATTTCCTCAGAGGCTCAAACACGCTCGCCAACTGCGCCAGCTGGCCCATCGGCTCAAGCACTTTGGTGAGCCTATCCAGAGTCTCGCGCGCCGGCCTGACCGGATCGAATACCTTGGCTACGGCCTCGTCTGGTCGAAGATTAAGGAATGATTCGTCCAATTTCTGTGCCCCCTCTGCGCGACACTTAGTCTCGCTGTCGCGTAGCCGCTCTCGTAAAACCTAAGGCTCCGTATGCTATTCAAGAAGTGCGACGACAACGATGATCGCCACCATCGCTGTCAGGGCCACATACAACAGGGCGACGCGCCATTGGCCGAGGCGCCGCCGGTGAGGGCGCGTGGGAACCGGCTCAGTGATCGCCGCAGGGGGCGGCGCGACTGCCTCGCACCTCCCGAGCGCCAGCCTGACCGCACGAGCGAACTGTTCTTCGATCTCGTCGTCTGCTGGTGTCACCCTTTGCCTCGCCGCAACCCAATAGCTACTTCGCGTCGCTCAAACACGTCCGCGTCCGAACCGATCAACTCACAGCAAGACGGTAGTGCCATCGTAGCGCGCGTCATTAGATTCACTCTTGCCTTGTGCATCCGTTGCACGAGAGAAATCGTCCGCACTCGACGCGTTCTCGGAGCGATCGTCCGCGAAGGCGCGGGACAGTTGGATAAAGCGCTGCTGGAGCGCCCGGGCAGGCTCAAACACTCTGATTAAATTCTGCAGCTGGTCCTGAAAGGCCGTGGCCGGCTCGATCGCGGCCGCCAATTGCACGAGCTGCTTATGGAATATGGCGGCCACGCCCTCGAGTTGGCTCTGAAAGGCGCGCATCGGCTCGAAGCGGTTGGCCAGATTTTCCAGACGGCTGTGAAATCCTTTTATCGGCTCGAAAGCCGCCGCCAGTTCCGCCAGCTCTTCCTGAAACTTCGCGATCGGCTCGAAGACGTTGGCCAACTGCGCCAACTGGCCCATCGGTTCCACGACCTTGGCCAGCCGAGCGAGCGTCTCCTGGGCCGACTTCATCGGTCCAAACACGTTGGCGACGGCTTCGTCGGGTTGAAGGTTGAGGAGTGATTGCACCATTTGCATGCTCCCTTTGAACTCTCCAGGACGATGGTAGTCTACAACTCTGATTCGCGAAAACTAGTAGCGGCTTGGGACTCGTATGGCTGGAATGATGTCAACGATGAACCAGAGCGGAAAATTAAATCGCCTGTTATTGACAAAGGTCCTTCTCGAGACGCAATCCTTGTCGGCATGCCGCGGCGCAAATGCCCAGGATGCAGCGGGGAATCATAATCGTTTAGACCTATGCATTAGCTAATGCCTGGCGGAGCTGACAGTATACGCGGTCAATCAACGCATCCAGACGCCGGCAAAGCACGTATACGGCCCAACGAGTCGGTGTGGCTTTCATCGTTCTTCTGAAGCTCGCTGGCGCTGAGTAGCGAATTGTTGCTTCATCGAGATTTCCCCGGCGTCCCCTTTTTGAGAATTCTGCCGCTTTTCTCTCGGAACTGCGTGAAGCCAAGATCTCTCAAAGCTGGTCACTCATAACACCGTGCGCGATTCTATGACAGGCACTCGGGTATTGTTCAGTAGCCTAAAAGAGCGTTTCCATAGTCAACTGATGACCACCAGCCTTCTATTTTGGCCTTCTCACACGCTTCGGCCGGCTACTGTGGACAATATCGATCGCCTCTCTAATCAGACGCGTTACAACCCAAGCTACGCTGGTTCTCCACCTTCGGAGAGCGAATTGTGCGTGGGGTTGATCCATTGCCACGCCGAGATGTGCATCATGTAAAAATTTATCGACAAGGGCTTCCGGCCGGTTGCCTGTCACCGACAGGTCGAGACTACCGGAGGACGCTCGCAGGGGCTGGGAATCGCAGCGACGTTTCACGGATCCAGACCGGGTCGATCACCATCGATCGGTGCGCGTAAGTGAATCGAAATTAACAGCGGTGCGGGCCTTTCCGCGCGACTCTTTGTAAGCGCTGAAGGAGCGACGCCCGGCGGCGGGCTCGGTCTGGGAGACTTGGGCTCGGGCTCTATCCGGCCAGGACGCTACTTGCCTTCTTCGGAACCGAAATCCTCAGACGCTGCGACCGCATCAGAAGAAAAATCCGACTGAGCGGCATCGCCGAAGGCTTCGGACAGTTCGAAAAACCGATTCTGCAATTCGCTAACGGAATCGATGGCAGCTCCAAGGTCCGCAATCTCGACCTTCAAGGCTTTCGCGGGCTCCAGCCCGTTGGCCACTTCGGCAAGATGCGTGCGCACAGTTTGACTCATCTGGATGACCTGCTGATGCAAGGCTCTGACCGGCGCGAACGATTCGGCCAGCACTCCGAGTTCATCGCGAAACGTGCGCATCGATTCGAAAGAACTCGAAAGTTTTCGTATATGGTCATGGAAGGTCTTGAGAGGCTCGCGAAGCTCGACGGCCAATCGGGTCAGATGACTGATGGCTTCCGAGGCCAGCGTGATTTCCTGAAGGCGCTCTTGGCATTGCCGCGCTGGTTCGAAAAGCTCCGCGACCGCTTGAGCTAATCCGTTCGGCGACTCCGGCTTTTCGGTAAAAGGATGATGCCGCCCCGCCTCGGATCCGTCAGCTTCTGCTGCTTCGGCCGGTTCGACGAGCGCAACGGTTCGCGATGAACTCAGCTTCACCGTCGCGCCGGCGTTGGAGTCAGTTGACGCCATTTCATCGGCGCGCTCTCCTACAGGGGTGAAGACTGAGACGCCACGAACCGGAGCCTTGTATCGAGCCGGACTCGACGGAGGACCCGGCGTCAGCAAGCGCTTTCGGAGCTCATCGAGTCTTGGATGCATCGTCATGGTCCTCGTAATCTTCAGAACTAAGATCCTCGCAAGGGTGCCAGTATTATCTCAACTCGGAGCATAAGGCCACAGTTCGGGCTTTATGAAAAGAGCAAATTCTCGTAAATATTCACATCGCGCCCTGGCCGGTGGCGTCATCTTCGCAACCCGCGGATTTCTCTATGGTCGGCTGGTCGCCCTGGAGATCCGGATTATCATAACCGACTCTATTCATGACCCTCACATACATCACTAAACTCATAATCTGAACCATGTGCTCTACAAAGCGTCTCAACAGTGGCTTGAGTAACCAGGAGTACACAGGGAGGAAATTCGGTTTGACTCTGACCGCGCTGGTCGCGCTCTTCGCGTTTGTTCTCTCAGGGTGCAAGTACAGCGCCGCTCCGTATTACGGACAGCTGGTGGTCGCCGATGAGCAGGGCATATGGCTCGTGAACCTACCGTCCACGAACCGGACGCTGCTTCTCCCGACCGCGGATTCACACGTAATTTATGGGCATCCTACGCTCCTTGCACCCGACGTGCTCATTTTGAGTAATGCGCAGCGGCTCGTGAAGTTCGATCTTCGTACCAGGGACTTCGTAGATTTCGGCCACGGCGTTTGGCCCACATATGTGCCAGAGCGCCAACTTCTCTTCTTTTGGCAAAGCCGAGAGGGCTCGAAGCAGCGTCAAACCCAGACCCTTATGGTTCGTAGCCTGAACGGTCCGGCCAACGAGAGGGTGGTAGCGACTTTCTCCGACGCATGGATTTCGCGAATCGTGCAGGTCTCGTCTGACGAAGTAGCCTTTTACGGAGCGGGTGGTCGAGTATGGACCTACTCTCTCGGCAATTCGACTCTTTCTCCAACGGGTGTCGAGAGATGCCTGCCGCTGGCGTGGAGAAGCAAAACTCAGCAGCTGATCTGCCAGGACATTTACAGCCACGACATTTACCTGAGCTACCTGGATGGTCGAGCCGACGCCGTCCCTTTCAAGAGCTACGACGTGCTGGGCTACTCACCGACCTATGACGCGATAATCTGCAGCACACCGTATGGCTCGCTATGGGAACTTCAAGTCGGTTGGGCGATAGTGGCCTACAATTTTCGCGACCGCAGAGTGGTTCGTCTCGCCTGGGTCAAGCCGAGTGCCACCGCCATATTGCTCGACAGTGAGGGCAACCAACTTTAGCGCCCTGCCAAATTCGCTACTTTGCCGGCTCAGGATCCGGAAGTTCGACCTTTTCAGGAGGAATATCCAGACACCGGCAAGCGTAAAGAGCAATTTCTCCGCTTATCCGGTCCCGGTCGTCGAGGTAGAAAAGGCATTCAAGCTCGCATTCGTCGATTCTTCGCGTCAAAAGCGTCACCCTCTTGGGGGCGTTGGCCAGATTCGGCATCGGCGGCGCAATGTGACATCCAAAATCTCGGATCAGTATGTCTCTGAATTCGCCGAAGGTCGGAAGTGGTGGCGGAACGGTCTGCATGTGCGAAACAAAATCTAAGTGGCCAGTCGAACGTCCTTCTGGATAATCGGAAGTTCGAAACTAAGGACCGGTAGCGTCAGCGGATAAGGGTCGCTCAATGGTATCGCATCCCCGAATCTCTCCCAGAACGAACTGGGTGCCCGCTGAAGGGTTGAAAAGGGTTTCCTGCGCTTCTGCCTGTCGAGCAGTATCTGTGCACCAATGGTCCAGCCCAGCGCTTCGAGCGCGGCCTTCGGAGAATTTCCTTGAGCTACGATATCGTGCTCAAGACACTGAACAATCCAGTTATCTCCCTCGTTCAGGAGCAATACGCTCAATAGGAATCGCTCTCTTTCGGGCATAATGGAGTAGCTGAGGATGCCTGTATCAATTGCCTCGGCTGAGTGTATGTAACAACTTTCATGATGGACGGCAATTCCACCGCGTTGCGTTCCATCGCCCGTTCCACCGTTCCAGAGATATAACGAAGAATAGCAGGCGCCATCCGGAAGCGCCGTCTAACACGACGCACGGGCGCTGAGGTTCGCGGATAGCACCTCAGGAAACGGCATCTTCGGAAGCCGTCTCTAAAAATTTATGGCTTCACGAGGCCCGTGAGATGTCCGTGTTCGAGCTGCGCATACGAAAGAACGGAGCGTCAAGCTGCGAACCCGTCCTTACGCTCAAGACCTGGTAACTGCTTCCACGAAAGGTGACCAGAGTTCCCGGCAACAGTCTGACCGCTGCTGACTTTTCCATGGTCGGGCGCCTCCAAATCAAGGTGTTGGGATTCAGGTCCGCTAGAGCTTACGCAATACAGGATTTCTGGTCCCAGGTCTGCTAGCCATTAACCGATCGAGGCGTCTTTTCTGATCGCCCGCGCGACCGCGTTATCATCGCGACCTGTACAGGCGGTGTCGAGAGGCTTTGATCGGCCGCTGCTCGGAACCGGCTAGGTAGACCGCCATCTATGGAGCGGTTGCCGGTATGCGTCTAATTCCATCCCGGGCGTTTAAATCAGAGCGGTGTCCGGACCTGACGAGGTGACCTTGCCGCTTTAGATCGGCATGTCGAGCCTCGCGGATTGATTTTGAAACCCGCAAAAGCGACACCTGGCGTGAACTCGCAGACAATGGCACTTTCCATCAACCCGTGGCTCGGAGCTGAAACAGCAGCAGCGTCAACAGCGCGGTACTCGAGCTTGAACTTTTGTCGCGACTCCATCCGTGCGAATACATGGCCTAGTAATCTCGTTTCCCCTTGGGTCACCCTCAAATAGAGCCGAGATCGCTGTCTCGACGTGCTGAGCCTTTTAAGCAGACTAAGCGAGCTATTGCATTGATGTGATTTATTTGGCATAACTAGGCTATGTCAGCCATTGACCTTTATCTGCGGGAATCGCGTTTCCTTTTCGATATGCTCTCTTGTGCACCGATGTTAATCTGTCTTTGTCAGAACTGATTCATCGGCAGCTATTTTTGTCTGAAATGAACGCTTCTCGAGCATTTTTGGACCATTTCGGTTGGGGATACGGGGTTTTGGTGGTTGGTCCTTATTAGGGGCAAAACATGCAGTGTGAATTCCCTGAATTTCGAGCCCGTTTGGAGGAGACGCTCAGCATCCTCGGGCTCTCTCGCGATCTCGCAAAGACCCTCGAAGACCGAATCATCCCGGTGACTTACGACAGGGGCGCGGTCATCTTCACCAGAGGCTCGTCAGCGGACCTTGTCTTTTGTCTGCTCAAGGGCGTCGCGAAGCTGTATCTGCCGCAGGGGGGCGGCGACAGGACTTTGGTCGACCTCGGCAAGCCGGGCGACATACTGAGCTACGCCATCAGAGTGGACTCCAAGGGTCGCCACCATTGGTTCGAAGCTCACGCGTTGACCAAATGCACGGTGGGACTCCTCAGCTTCGATCACTTGCTACAAATTCTAGGCACTCTCGACCAACGGATCGTAGCCCGTTTGCTGGAGAGCCTCAACACTGCATGGTCGACGATGTTCGAGCGATATATCGGTTTCGTCGGCGCCCCATTCAGGACTCGACTCGAAATCGTCATCAGGAGCCTGGGAGCTCGCTTCGGCGTTAACGAAAAGCGAGGAATTCTCCTGATGCCTGAGCTGAGTCACGAGGATCTCGCAGAAATGATCGGGAGTTCGCGTCCGATGGTAAGCAAGCTCATCGGCGATATGCTTCAGGAAGGAATCCTCGAGCGGGGCGATAGACGGCGCTTCATCGTCCGTCTGCCCGCTCAGCAGTTGTCGCCCGTCGCCGACGCGCCGCAGGCCGAGACTCAGAAGAATGGAAATGGGAAGAGTAGGCGTTCTTCCGGCGGCAACGGATCGCCGTTGTACCCGCCATCGGCCAACTCGCCGTCTCCGAGAAACATCTGGTCTGTCGCGAAGTAGATTTCACCCGACCCCGTGCGCGTCAGGTGTTTCAGGAGAAGTATTATGCGCGCTCTAGATCCCTGGTATTTGATCAGGACGCAATCCAATAAGGAAGGTTATGTCCGCGATCGCCTCTCGCATGCGATACCGGAAGTGTTTCTGCCGATGCTGGAATTGCCTCGCTCGCGAGCTCGTGCATCCTTGGCGGCGACAGTAGTCCCGCTCTTTCCTCAGTATGTCTTTGCCAGACTGGATCTTTCCCAACATTATTTCGGTATTCGTTACATGCCCGGAGTACTCGAGTTCGTCTCCGCGGGCTGCGATCCGCTCTTGGTGCCTGACAGCATTATCGACGGCGTTCGTTCCCAATGTACTGACAACGTTGTGCGCTTTCGACCGAAACCCTTTCGCAACGGAGAACGCGTTCGTATTGTTGAGGGGCTTTTCCAGGATTTTGACGCTGTCTTCGACACCTACCTGTCGGGTATGAAACGAGTAGCTATTCTGATTCAGGCCATCGAGGGACGTGCGTTACGCGTGGTCACGGATTCCGCTATGATCGCCAAGCAGTAATTCCGTCCGTTGCCGTTGCTGGCATATTGATCTGTTGCGGCGGTCGATCCCGTTCGATCTCCCTGATTTATCGTGTCTGGTGAGGATCTCGCGTGCGAGGCGCCGCGGGAGAAACCTGTCAATCTTCACTCAAGGCTGCGAACCCGCCCGAACGCCGGCCTTATTCCGTCTATAACTGCGGAGCCTCTCCCGCCGATGCTTCTGTTCGTCTTATTCGCGATCACAGACCGATCTTCGATCAGTTACTCTCAGTTGGAAACAAATTTGACGACATTTCACTAGCTTTCGGCTATCAACTGCATATCGCGCAAATCGCCGATCTCCACCTTGACTTCGCCGTACTCGGCTCTTAAGAAGGACCTCGAGGGAAGGCCGGATGGGACTCGGTTTCCAGCATTGTCTCCCCGAAACTTCCTTGTGTCGGCTCCGTAGGCACGCGGCGCTGACATCCTGCATGAATCGGCTGCGGTGGTGCGGTAGTTCGCTCCTGAGCGGGAGCCTGGTCGCGGTCGGCCAAAGGGGGAAGTGACAATGCATTCTCGTTCGTCTGACCCGTAGCTTCTGCGATCGCTCCGACTTCCGCCGCGCACTACTACCTAAGCGTGCTATCCGAGCCGCCTGAGGGCCCGCGCGGATTCGTCTGCCCTCAGAAACCGATACGCGCAAGTTTTCTCTGTCACGCGGTACGTGCTTCCGCGCGTTTGTAGGGGGGAGTTTCGATGAGACGTTTGACATCGGCTGTTCCTCGTAAATGGGTTGTTCTGACGCTTCTGGCTCTCGCGCTGACTCTCGCCTCAACAAATGCGCGCGCTGCGTTTCTCCAGCGAGCCATCTTTTCATCAACTCTCGCCTCGTCTTACGACATGATAGTGCATCCGTCTGTACCGCGCGCCAACAAGGGTCTCTCATCGGAGGCCTTGCGTTATCCGGCAGGTGTCGATATCGCATACGGCGAATACACAGCATCCTCGACCAAGTTTATTCGCGCTCGCGTTCGCTCCAAACCGAAAGCCAAACCCACTTCCGCCCCTCGGTCCTCGCCAACGCTCACCCCCGCTCCCACTCCGACACCAACACCAAAGCCGACTCCGAGTCCCACACCAACGCCAACGCCTCACCCATCGCCGACCGCGACTCCCGATCCGACTGCGACGCCGGTCCCGACGCCTTCACCAACTCGCACGCCAGCATCAACGCCAACCCCGGCGCCAACACCAAC
>Ga0335085_10005161_pt1 | contig 21202 bp, 14 predicted proteins | sample Lox_Sample_45_FD_206712 | JGI IMG/M metagenome (GOLD analysis project Ga0335085, IMG submission 206712) | Soil microbial communities from Loxahatchee National Wildlife Refuge, Florida, United States - Lox_Sample_4.5 | ecosystem: Environmental > Terrestrial > Soil > Wetlands | place: USA...
CGGAGAAAAAGACCAAAAGCGAAAAACTACTCAACGAAGAAAGGAGGCCCAACCCCCACGACGGGTTACATTCTTACGCTGCAAGACGATCCCCCGAAAGTTACATTCTTAGACTGCTTGACAGGCGAAGCGAACATCCTCGCGATGTCGAGAGGCGCGAATGCGGGGCCGTGGCCACGCCGGACTCAAACGATACGATAGAATACGACCCGGCGCCGGGGACGATTGGAAGGAATAGCGCACCGGCTGGTCTCGAGCGCCGAAGCTGGCACGACAGGAGATCGATATGACTCACATTGCCCGGAGAAACTTCCTGCTGGCGGGCGCGGCTGTGCCCCTCGCTCTTGAGGCCGGCGGAAATCAATCCTCGGGCCGCGCAGCTGAAGCGGAGCCGGGACGCTTTGAGGCCATCCCTGGCTATCGCCTGGCGGACGCAGTGGACTCAAGTCCGCTGGCGCTGATCCCCTGCGGGAGCCTCGAATACCACGGGCCCCATAATCCGCTGGGCGCGGACACGATCATCATCTCGGGTCTCGCGGAGCGGGTTGCGCTGCGAACCCGGGCGGCGCTGTTTCCTACCATCTGCTTCACGCATTGCCCCGCCCACACCGCCCGTTTCAAGGGCACCCTCTCGATCCGCCCCGAGGTCATGACGCTTTACTTCGAGGACGTCTTGCGAGCGATCCTGAGCGCCGGGTTCAACCGCATCTTGATGCTGAATGGGGCCACGACGGCAACATCGGCCCGGCCCGGGGCGCGATCTCCAGGGCGGCGGCCGAGCGTCATGATGCCGCCATTCTGGTGAGCTGGTGGGAAGCCTTGCCCCGGGACGAAATGGCGAAGCTCGACCTCTTCCATCAGTCGAACGGCGGGCACGGCCACGGGGGGCCGCTCGAGACCTCCGCGGTCGCGGCCTTCCGGCCGGAGCGGGTTCACCTGGACAAGGCAAGCGATCTTCCTCCGCCGCCGGACTTCTCCACCGAGCTTCCTTACTACCTTGAAAAATCCTCGGCCGAAGGATGGCCGGGTTACTCTGGGAAGGTGAGCGAGTCGTCCGCGGACAAGGGAAAGCAAATCGTCCAGATGAGCGAAGACCGGATCGTAGCCCTGATCCAGAACTGGCTGAAGAATCCGGCGGCGCCCGGGAGCTGGTAGGCTGATGCTGTCGGTTGGTGCTCGCCGGAGGCAGGAGGATGCAAGGGATTCTGAAAGGATTCGGGTGTCTTCGCGTACGTCAGGTTGGCCCTCGGTGGTGTGCTTCTGCACGCTTCTCGTCCTCGGTCTGACCACCATCATGGCCCGCGCTCAAGGCCAGAGCGGTGAAGCCCCGGCAGCCGCCGCCGAGCGCCTGATCTCGCAGGCACACGAATTACTGCAGGCAGGCCGGCTGGAGGAGGCGGAGCCCCTTCTGGCCCGCGCCGTCAAGCTTGACCCCAGTGCCCAAGCAATCCGGCTCGAATGGGCGAGTGTCCTCGACAGGCTGCATCGGTATAAAGAGGCGGAAGTGGCGCTCGAGGGTGTCGCGCCGCCAGCCCCGACCAGCCAGCGCGTTGCCTACTACCGCCTGAAGGCGTCCATCAACTTCGGCGCCGGAAATGCCAAGTCCGCAGCTCATGATATGGAACGGGCTCTCCGGTTGGCGCCTGACGACCAAAACCTGAAGCTCGCCACCGGAATGGCCGAGATCGAAGCGCAGAATTGGACCGAGGCGATCTCGCACCTCGCTCCCGTCTTCGCCGCCACTCACAGTCCAGCCGCGGGGCTGGCGTTGCTTCAAGCGCAACTGGCGGCGCACCGTGACTGCGAGGCTACCCTGAAAGAACTGCGCTCCCTCGATCTGCCCGCCGGCCCGAAGCTGCAATTCGAGGTTCAACTCGGCGAGTTGCTCTCGCAAGGCGGAATGGAGGGCGAGGCCGTGCGGGAGTTCGAGGAGGCCGCCAAAACCGCCCCGGATCAAGCCGATCTCTACTTCAATCTCGCCCTGGCTCAGTTTCGCGGCGGCCAACTCGATCCAGCCCTGGAGAGCGCTCAGAAGGCCAAGGCGCTCGGCGATAGCGCCTCGGTTGAGAGCTTGATCGGCGACATTCAAGAGGCGCGCGCCGACAGCCTGTCGGCCGTCCACAGCTACCAGGCGGCAGTGGCGCTCGATCCGAATCAGGAGTCGTACCGCTTGACCCTCGGGCTTGAGCTCCTGCGCCACGGAACCTTCGAACCGGCATTGGCAGTGTTTCAGCAGGCTTCGGCCATCTTTCCCAATTCCAGCCGCGTGCGAGTGGCCGTCGGGCTCACCCACTATTTTCTCGAGCAGTATCCCGAAGCCATCCAGGCGCTGCTCGAAGCGGCGCAGATCGACCCGAGCTCCGAGCTTGCTCCCGAGTACCTGGGCGAGATCCAACTCCAGCAGCCGGTCACTCCCGTGCCAGCTGCCATCGACCTGGTTTGCCGCTACGCCGACCAGCACCCCGATCGCGCCGGGATGCTGGCCTACTGTGGCGCGCTTCAGTTAAGGGTGGAGCACGACCGCGGCGACGCCGGGCCGTCGGTAAAGGTGATGGAGCGGCTGCGCCTTGCAGCCCGCCGGGCGCCGTCGGACGCTACCGCCCGCTGCGCGCTGGGCCAGGCGCTGGGATGGTCGCGGCAGTGGCAGCAGGCGGAAGCGGAGATGGAAGAATGCCTGCGCCTCAACCCCAACTCTGTCGAAGGTCACTATCGAATGGCGGGCATCGCCCGCCATCTTGGTCAAACGCAGCGCGCCGAGAAAGAGGTCAAACTCCACGACCAGGCCCAGCAGCACCTGGTTGAGTCGAACGCACTTCGCGATCAGACCCTGCAGAAGTTCTTGTACACGATGAACGGCGCGGACTCCAAATCGCCAAGCGCGCCTTGAACCGCCCCCACTTGACAAGTTCACCTGACCTGCGGATTCTTCGGCAGACTCACGAGGTTGGCAAAGATCCGGTAAGCGCCCGGGACGCCTTCCGGCAACTCGCGGTAGAAGGCGTAAGCGCAGTAGACGTATGTGCCCTTCCCGTAGCGCGCATAGAGCAGACCGCCCTTTTGCGGATCCTGGTCGGCATCGTGGGTCTCGAGCAGCGCGGTATAGCGAGGGTCCCAGGTCTTCATGAATTTCGAGCCCCGCTCTTCGACCCACCCTTCGAAGTCTCGGGTGGTGATCTGGTTCGGCCAGACGAAGACCGGGTTGGAAGGCTCCAGAATGGTCACCTTCGAAGCCTCGTCGGTGACCTCTTCCGGATTCTCGGTCATGCTGTAAGGGTACGGGCCGAAGTTGTGATCGAACTCGGGCGTATTGTACTGCACCACCACCGTTCCGCCGTTCTGGACGTAGTCGAGCAGACGGCTGTTGTAAGCGATCAAATCATCGCGGACCGCATAGGTTCGGACGCCGAGCAGGATGAGGTCGTAGCGGGAGAGATCGCCGCTGGCGAGGTCCTGGCTCGCCAGCTGGTGGACTTTGATGCCGAGGTTTTCGAGCGCTTGCGGCACATCGTCGCCGCTGCCCATGACGTAGCCCACGTTCAGGCCCTGAGCCACCTTGACGTTCACGCCGGTCGTGCGGTAGGTAGCCGGCCGGTAGAGGTTGTAGGGACGCAGCCCCGAGTAGCCCACCGTGTGGTAGCCCTCCCGATACTCGCGACTGCCGTATTCGGCCACGGCCGTGACGGTATATGGCTTCTCCTCCAGGTTCGCCGGACGCACCTCGAAGGAAAGCGGCTGATCCTCGCCGTCGTGCTGGAGGGAGAAATGGGCGCTGGCCGGCGAAGACGTCCAGCCAGGGGGCAGGTCGAGGCGCACCGTGCCCTCCGCCGGACCCTTTACGTTGCTGTGCAGTCGCACGGCCAAGTCGAAGGACTTGTCTTCCAAAGGAACGATGCCGGCCTCGGGCGAGATGGAGACCGAGACGGCCGGACCGAGGGGAACGGGGTTGAGCACCGTCCCCAATCCATTCACGTGCTGCACCGTCTGGACCACCTGGCCCACCTCGACGCTCGCGCCCTGGTAGGTGAAGCGAACCCAGGCGGAGAGCGGGTAAGGCTCCAGCGGCAGGTTCAGATCGCGGGAATCGTTGATGTCGTAGTAAGGCTGTTCGATGTCAGTCCGCGTAAAGTAAGGACGCGTGACCACTGCGCTCTCCGGCACCTCCACCGTGAAACGCTGGTCGCGGGCCTGGTTCTTGCCGAGCATGCCGGTGGCCGCGTCTCCTTCGCTGTGCACCGTCCAGTTCTCCCCTTGCGGCGTCTGGAGGTCGATCCTGGTCAGCTCGACCGATTCGGGACTCTGCACCGCCCCATGGACCTTGACCCAGAAATGCTGCCCGGGAATGGCGGTCTGGAAGCTGTCCGGCGTGCGCATGAAAGCGGCGAAGGGCCCGCTGGGTTCATGCTCCGGCGCGATGGCCGCCTGCATCGAGAATCCGAGCGCCTGGGCAAGAGCATCGTTGAACTCGGCTTGCTTCACTTTGAGCTCGTGGGTCACGTCGTACTTGGAGGTGTCGGAGAGCTGGCTGCCCTGCACCTGTTCGATCAGCGCGCTAGTCGCCTTCAAGCCCTCCGCCAGCTCCGGCGCGATCTCCTCCGGGTGGTCGGCGGAAAAGTTGCTCATGGCCTGCTCGACCAGGGAGTTGATCCGGCTGAGGCCGGTTTTGAGAAAGGCCTCGTCGCCGCCCTGAACTAGCGAGGCGATTCCGCCGAGCGAGACGTCGACGCCGTCAAAGAAGGACTGCTCCTCGGCGGCGGCCGGTACCCGCGATGCGAAACGATGATAGGGGCTCGTCTCCTCGCCGGCCGCCGGGATCGATGTCCCGCCGTTTTGCGACCTCTGGAAGCCGAGTCCGGCCCGTGAAATCTGAAGATAGTTCAGGCCCAGCGGCGGCGCGTAGTCACCCTCGGGGATCTGGACGTTAGCAGAGACCTTGCCAGGCTCCCAACGCTGGTCCACGTAGTTGTAGACGCCCACCGGCGTCCATTTCCCGGTGGCGTAGTCGTACATACCCTTGTCCGAAACCATCATAAAGGGCACGCGCGCGTAAACCTTTAGTGGCGTCCAAGGACGCAGTCCGGCCTTGATCTGATCGGGGAATTTGTCCGGGTCCCCGGCCGCGTTGAACACCTCCTGCGCCATCTGACCCGCCACCTGATGGTTGCCGTGCCCGTCGGTGGGCCCGCCCACAAAGACCGACGTCACCACCAGCGGACGGGTCATTCTTACCACCCGCACGGCATCATAGAGCACGCGGTCGTGCCCCCACTTACCCAGGCACTCTTCTTTGGTCTTGGAGAACCCGTAGTCGACGACGCGGGTGAAGTATTGCTGGACCCCATAGTAGCGGCCCGCTGCGAGCAGCTCTTCAGTGCGCACCAGCCCCAAGGCGTCCCAGTAGTCGGGCGACATCACGTTGGCGCCGCCTTCACCGCGGTTGAGGGTGAGGAGCGCCACGCGAGCGCCCTGGCCGCGCGACTCGTAAGCCAGCACGCCACCGTCCTCGTCATCGGGATGGGCGGTGAACATGATCAGACTGGCCCGCGTGTGGAGCTTCTTGAGGGTCTGCCAGAGCGCCGACGCCCCCCGGTCGACGGGCAGCGCATGGCCGTCGGGCGAGGGTTGGATGGCCACGGCGGTGGGCGTCTGCCCTGCTGTCCGCGATGCATGCCGGTAAGCCGCCAGGAGAGTGATGAGAGCTATCGCCGGCATCAACCGCTTCAGCCTGGGTTTCATTCTTCCTCCTCGAAGAATCGGGTCGCTCTCGAATGTCTGCCGAATGTGAGGGCCCGGGCGAGCACCTTGGAACACTGCGAAAACCAGAGCCTAATCCGAGGAACCCGGGGCGCGCTCGAGAAGGCCAGCCAGCTGAGTGAGCGACGGCATGGCCTCGGCGCAAGCCACCTGCTGGACCACATGGGCGGCGCAAGCATTCCCATAACGCAGGCAGTCCGCCAGCGGCTTGCCCTGGGCGTAGGCGTAAGTGAAGCCGACCGCAAAGCCGTCGCCGGCTCCGATCGTGCTGGTCACCGCCACCTTGAAGGCGGGCACATGGACGTTGGACCCGGAGCTGAAGCCGCTGGCGCCTTCGGCGCCTTGCTTCCAGACCACGACCTTGACTCCGCTTGCCAGGGCCTCGGCCGCGATTTGAGCTTCCTGGGTCTCGTCGGTGTCGCTGGAGAACAGCTTGATCTCCTCCGCGTTAGCCAGAAGCACGTCGATCCACGGCCAGGCCTCCCGCCCCGCGGCTCCGGCGGCGCGAGGAGAATCCCAGGAGGAGGCCCGGTAGTCGACATCGAAGACGGTCGTCAGGCCCTGGTTCCGAGCCAATTGCAGGGCCCGCAGGGTGGTGTCGCGACTCGGGCTCGCGCACAGGCTGGTGCCGTTGGTCACCACGATCTGGCTGCGCCGGATGACGCCTTCCATGGCCGGGCCCCAGGTCAGGCGCGCGTCGGCCGGGTCGCTGCGGTAGAAGACCTGGCGGAAGCTGTCAGGCGGGCAGACCTCGGTGAGGCAAAGCGAGGTTCGATAAGGGACCGCCTGCACCAGGCTGATGTCCACGCCCTCCGAGACCAGGGTGTTGCGCAGAAAAGCGCCCATGAGATCGTCGGAGAGGGCAGCCAGCATGTGCACTTCGAAGCCCAGCCGCGCCAGTCCCACAGCGATATTGGCGGAGGACCCTCCCAGGGTGCTGCGGAAGTGATGCACTCGGTCGAGTGGTGTGTGGCGTTCCTCGGAATACAGATCGTAGCCGATCCGGCCCAAGACCGAGACGACCGACATTCGTCCCTCCTGTACCTCGATCGCGGAAGACGGTAAGGTTATCCGCCGAGGTTTCACCGTGTCAACCGCAATCCCGGAACGTTGCGGCAGGCCCTCGGGCCAATAAGGCTCCCAGTTCGCAATTGACAGGGTAATAGCACTTTGGCTAGTGTTGACGCACCCGGCCGAAGGGATTGGACGTTTCGGCGCGCGACGCGGAAGGGAGGCCACGTTGGGCAGGCAGCGACACCCCCGACTGGAAAAACGTGTCCCCCATCGCAAGCCTGACTCGTGAGCGAACGGGTTGTGGCCGCGCTTGACGCCAAAGGAGGCGGAAAATGCTACCAAGAGTCGCGAAAGGGTTGACCTTTCGAGGAAGGCTGGCAGGGCTACTCTTGTTCCTCGTCTGCCCGCTGGCGTGGGGACAGGCAGACCGCGGGTCGATCGTCGGAACCGTGCGCGACACCAGCGGGTCGGTCGTACCCAACGCCAGCGTTACCGTCACCAACAAGGCGACCAACGTCAGTGTGAGCACGCTCACCAATACTTCCGGCGAGTACCAGGCGCTTGCCCTGCTGCCCGGCGTCTATATGGTGAAAGTCAGCGCCGCCGGGTTCGCGACCCAGATTCAGGACGACATCACCATCAACGTTCAATCCCGGCCGGAAGCGGACTTCACCCTCAAGGTCGGCTCGGTCCAGCAGGAGATTCAGGTGACCGGCGCCGAGCCCATGCTCCAGACCCAGACGGCCGATGTCGGCGGCGTGGTGGGATCGGAGCAGATGGTCGACCTGCCGCTCAACGGCCGCCGCTACGCCGACTTGGCGCTGCTGGAGCCGGGCGTGCAGAAGTATTATTCGGCCAGCAATCCGGCGCCGGACCGGTTCAGCGTCAACGGCAATCTCGAAATGCAGAACAATTTCCTGCTGGACGGCATCGACAACAACTCCAACTCGGAGAATCTACAAGAATTCTCGGTCCAGGTGGTGCAGCCGCCGCCGGACGCCCTGCAGGAATTCCGCATCCAGACCCGCACCTACTCCTCGGAGTTCGGCACTTCAGCCGGTGCGGTGGTGAACGCGACTATCAAGTCGGGCACGAACCAGCTTCACGGCGACTTGTGGGAGTTCCTGCGCAACGACAACGTGGATGCGAACGACTTCTTCGACAATGCCAACAGCGTGCCAATCGGCCACTACGTCCAGAACCAATTCGGCGGGACGGTGGGCGGTCCCATCCGGCGCAACAAGACGTTCTTCTTCTATGACATGCAGGACTTCACCGCCCGGCGGGCGCAGACCGTGCAATCGACCGTGCCCACCCCGCTCATGCAACAGGGGAACTTCACCGAATTGCCCTACACGATCTCCGACTCGCTTCCGGGCCAGGCGGGATGCGTCGCGGGCAATATCGTCCAGGCGAATTGCTTCAGCACCACCGCTACCAAGCTGGCGGCCCTGTACCCATCGCCGAATATTCCCAGCCAGGTGGCGCTTGAAGGAATGCCGGGCAGCTGGAGCGGCGCTCCCAACTACCAATACCAGGCGGCTGTGCCCAATGACACCTGGTCGCTCGACGGCCGCATCGATCAGACAATCAACAACAAGAATCAACTCTTCGGGCGCTACAGCTACTATCACGTCAGCCGTCAGGATCCTCCTTGGACTTCGGACCCGGTGGCCGGCAATGGCAATTTCGCCACCCAGTACCGCATCCACACTCAGCAGGTCGCCCTCGGCCTCACCACCACTCTGAGCAGCGCCGTGGTCAACGAGGTTCGGGGAGGGTGGAACCGCGATTACGCTCACAGCGACCCCATCGGCGTGGCGCTCGGAACTTCGCTGGCGCCGAACTACGGCCTCACGGGCATCCCGGTTACGCCGAACACGGCCGGGATACCGCCCATCGACATCAACGGCCTCCAGCGGCTGGGTACTGCGCCCTGGCGCCCGCAGTATCAGATCGCCCAGGTCTGGGAGTTTGTGGACAACCTGACTTGGCTAAAGGGCAGCCATAGCTTCAAGTTCGGCTACGAATACCACAAGTGGGGGGACAATTTCCTCGACATCGAGGCGCCCCAGGGCTGGATGCTGGCCAACGGTCCCTTCACCTCCGGGTACCGGTTCGGTCTGCCCGACTTCCTGATGGGCAACATCGACCTCGGCTTCTTTACCACCCCGCTGGCGGTCCACAACTATCAGCCCGGACACGGCATGTACGCTCAGGACACCTGGCGCGCCAACTCCAAGCTGACGTTGAACTATGGTCTGCGGTACGAGATCTTCTCACCGGTGCTGAATCGCCAGAACGAGACCTCGAATTTCTCACCGGCCAGCGGCGGCAGCCTGGTGGTGGCTTCGGCGAACGCCTCGGGCTGGGAATCGCGCGCCTTGATCAACCCCGACTTCACCAATCTTGCCCCGCGCTTTGGCTTCGCCTATCACCCGTGGAATCGTATCGTGCTGCGCGGCGGCTACGGGGTCTTCTTTCAACATTCGATCCGCATTGGATCGGAGAGCCTCATTCAGCTCAACCCTCCCTGGCTCCTCGACAGTCAGTTGTCGAGCAGTTCGACGCCGATCTTCAACCTGTCGGACGGTTTTCCCTTGAACCAGTTTCTGGCGCAGAGCACTAACCTGGCTGGCATTCAATTCCGCGCTCAGGATCCCAACCAGCGTACCTCCTACGTTGAGCAGGCAAGCTTTGGGCCAGAGTTCCAGTTGTCAAGCGACACGGTTCTGGACCTCACTTACGTCGGCAACTGGGGGAGGAAGGAAAACCGGGTGAGGGACCTGAACCAGGGGATGATCACGAGCCTGGGCGCCAACGGCTGCCCGAACCTCTCCTTCCTCTGGCCCAACCTCAATTCGGTCACACAAGTGGACACTGCCCAGCCGGGTGGCAATTGCGGCGTGGCCGGACAGCACGGCTTCCTCGAATACGCCGCCAACGACGGCAACACTGACTACAACGCCCTCGAGGTCAGCCTGCGGCGGACTTACAGCCACGGGCTCAGCTACGGGGTGAGCTACACCTGGAGCCATGGCCTCGCCAACTACGTCGACAATCTCACCGGCCCTCAACTACCCCAGAACACCTGGAACTACGGGGCACAGATGAGCAACTCGGAGATCGATATCGAACATCGCTTCGTCACCAACCTGATCTGGGAACTGCCGTTCGGGACGGGTCGCCAGTGGCTCAACCAGGGCAATGCGGCCAGCAAACTCGCGGGCGGCTGGCAGTTCAACACCATCTTCACGGCTCAGACCGGAACCCCCTTTGACATCACGGCGCCGGATCGCAGCTATACCGATCCGGGAGGCAACAAGGCGTCGTACGCCAGCTGCATCGGCAACCCCTTCAACGGGGCGACCGACACGGCCACTGGGGGCGGCGGCTACGTGGGCAGCGGCTCCGGATTCTTCATCAACCCGGCTGCTTTCTCGATTCCGGCCAACGGCCAGTTCGGCACCTGCGCTCCGCGCACCTTCCACGGACCAGGGTTGTGGGATGTCGACCTCAGCCTCTTCCGGCAGTTCGCGGTCACCGAGAACAAGCGCTTCGAATTCCGGGTGGAGTTCTTCAATGCCTTCAACCACCCCAACTTCGCAAATCCCGACAACAACATCTCTGACCTCGCGTTCGGAAAGGTCTTCAGTACCATCCAGCCGATTCTGGGCGTCGGATCGGGTGGGCCGGGCGATCCGCGGGAGATCCAGTTTGGGTTAAAATTCTACTTCTAAGCAAGGATTTTCAAGCAGCGTGGTTGGCGCCGATCGTGACTGCAGGTCCGGCACTTTGACGCCGGGCCTGCCGCCCGCGATGTTAGAATGGAGATCTGCTCGTCACCCTTGACGACCCGAGGTTAGTCAAATGTCTCAACATCTCACCGTGGCTCAGGCCACCATCAGATTTCTCGAGAACCAGTTCGTGATGCGGGACCGGATCGAGCACCGGTTTTTCGCTGGCTGCTTTGGAATCTTCGGCCACGGCAACGTCGCGGGCCTCGGCGAAGCCCTCCTGGAGCATCCGTCTTTTCCCTACTACCTCTGCCGCAACGAGCAGGCGATGGTGCACACCGCCGCTGGCTTCACCAAGACGAGCAATCGGCTGCGGACTTTGGTCTGCACAACTTCGATCGGCCCCGGGGCCACCAACATGCTCACCGGCGCCGCTACCGCGACCGTGAATCGTCTGCCCGTGCTGCTCCTCCCTGGCGATATCTTCGCCCGGCGGAACGTAGCGCCCGTTCTTCAGCAGCTCGAATGGCCCACGAGCCAGGACATCTCGGTCAACGACTGTTTCAAACCCGTGTCGCGCTACTGGGACCGCATCGAGCGTCCCGAGCAGTTGGTGACCTCGCTCCCCGAAGCGATGCGAGTGCTCACGTCGCCGGCGGACACCGGAGCCGTGACCGTGGCTATGCCCCAGGACGTTCAAGCGGAGGCTCACGAGTTTCCCGACGAATTGTTCGAGAAGCGCGTTTGGACGATTCCGCGTTATCGCGGCGACGCCGAGGCGCAGCGCGCGGCCGCCGAGCGCATTCGCGCTTCGCGCCAGCCCCTGCTGATCGCCGGGGGAGGCGTGATCTACTCGCAGGCCAGCGAAGCGCTTTCGCGGTTTGCGGCGCAGACCGGCATCCCGGTGGCCGAGACCCAGGCCGGCAAGGGGTCGCTCTGTTTCGATCATCCGCAGGAGGTGGGCGCGATGGGCGTGACCGGTACGCCCGGAGCCAATATCCTCGCCCGTGAAGCTGATCTGGTGATTGGGGTGGGGACCCGCTACAGCGACTTTACGACCGCGTCCAAGACCGCCTTCCAGAACCCAGACGTCCAATTCATCAACCTCAACGTGGCCGAGTTCGACGCCTACAAGCACTCGGGATTGCCGTTGGTGGCCGACGCGCGTGTGGCTCTCGACGAACTGTCGGCCGCCCTGAAAGGCTATCGCGTCCCGGCGGAGTACCAGGAGCGCATCAACCGCTTTCGGGCTGAGTGGGAAGAAGAGGTCGATCGCATCTACAACCTGCAGCACGGTCCTCCGCTCAGCCAGGGCGAGGTGATCGGGGCCGTCAACCGCGCCACCGAGCCACGTGACATCATGGTCTGTGCGGCGGGGAGCCTGCCGGGGGACCTCCACAAACTCTGGCGTACCCGCGATCCCAACGGCTATCACCTCGAATACGGCTATTCCTGCATGGGTTATGAAATCGCCGGCGGCCTGGGCGCGAAGATGGCGGACCCCAGCCGTGAAATCTTCGTCATGGTCGGAGACGGATCGTACCTGATGATGGCTCAGGAGATCCATACGTCGCTGCAGGAGGGCCACAAGCTCAATATCGTGGTTCTCGACAGCCACGGCTTCTCCAGCATTGGCGGACTCAGCCGCGCCGTGGGCTGCCAGGGATTCGGCACCGAGTACCGCTTCCGCCACGACGGCAAGCTCAACGGTGAGGTCAATCGAGTGGATTTTGTGGCCAACGCCGCCAGCCTTGGCGCCATCGCGATCGGCGCCCGCACCCGCAAGGACCTGGAAGCCGCCCTGGCCGAGTCGCGTTCGAACAAACGCACCACGGTGGTGGTGGTCGAGGTCGATCCGCATGAGGCTCGCGTCCCGGGCTACGAATCCTGGTGGGACGTGCCGGTGGCGGAGGTCTCCAGCCTGGAGACGGTTGAAGCCGCCCGGAAGCCGTATCAGGAGGCCCGTAAGCGCGAACGCTACTTTCTGTAACCCCCGAGGTCCGGATATCGATGAGCGATTATTCCAGCGAAGTCCTCTTCCATCCCGCCCCGATCCCGCCCGGGAAGGCCGGCGTCCTGACCTCCGTCACCCGGGAACAGGCGGTCTGGAAAACCATCAATTTCTCTGTGCGACGCCTGAGTCAGGGCCAGTACTGGCAGAGCCATACCGGGGGCGAGGAGGCCGCGCTGGTGATTCTGGGGGGGCGCGTCACGGTGGATTGGGGCGAAGGGCGGCGGACGGTCGGAAGCCGCCCGGATGTCTTTAGCGGCTACCCCTATGCGGTCTATCTTCCTGCCGGCACCGCCTTCGAACTGGAAGCCGAGACCGCCTGCGAGGTCGCCGACTGCCGGGTCCCTTCCGAAGCCGCCCTGAAAGCGCGGGTCATCACTCCGGACGATGTTCGGCTCGAAGTTCGCGGAGGCGGCAACGCCACGCGCCAGATCCTCGATATCATCCGGCCCGAGTTTCCGGCCGATCGCCTGCTGATCTGCGAGGTCTACACCCCCAGCGGCAACTGGTCGAGCTATCCGCCGCACAAGCACGACGTTCACAATCCACCGACTGAAGTGGACCTCGATGAGATCTACTACTACCGCATCGACCGGCGCGACGGTTACGCTTTTCAGCGCCTCTACGACGCCGCCGGAACACGTGACGACACTCTGAAACTGCTCGACGGCGACCTGGTGTTGATCAAGGACGGCTACCACCCGGTGGTCGCAGCATACGGCTACAACGTCTATTACCTCAACGTGCTGGCAGGCAGCGCCCGCTCTATGGCGGCGAGCGACGATCCCCGGTATGCGCACCTCCGCAACTGGCCCCAACCTGATCCACGCGTTCCGCTGGTCCATCGCGAAGTGCCGCGCTCGTCGGCATGATCCGTGCCGGCGGCGGCCATTCAGAATCCGAGGGAAGCATCCATGGCATTCAAGGTCGGGCTGATCGGTGCGGGCGCGGTGGCGGAGGTCCACGCTGAGATTCTGGCCCGTGATCCCCGGGTCCGAATCGCCTCCGCCTTTGACCCGATAACGGATCGCGCCTCGTCCATGGCGGACCGTTACGGGGCGCGCGCCGCTAGGTCGGTGGACGATCTCCTCGATCAAAGCCAGGCCGTCTTCATCTGCACCCCCAACCGGACGCACGTCGACCTGGCCTGCCAAGCGCTGGCGGCCGACAAGCCGACCTTCTGCGAGAAGCCATTCGCCCTGGATCTCGAAGGCGCCCGAAAGGTGCGTGACGCAGCTCGCCGGGCAGGCGTCGTCTTTCAACTCGGGCACAACCGGCGTTTTGCGCCAGTCTACAAGGTCCTCAAACAGGCAATCCACGAAGGACGGCTCGAACCGGTCTCGGTCCACGCCAAGATGAACCGGGGCGAGCTGCTCAATCCTCCCTGGGTGGGCGACGGTAAGGTAACCGGCGGCTTCCTGTACGAGACTCCGGTTCATATGTTTGACCTCATGCGGTTCTTTTTCGGCGATGTGGCCTGGGTGGAGGTCGCGGCACGCGCTCACCAGAACAATGAACTAGACGACTTTTCCATCCTGCTCGGCTTCACCTCCGGCCTGCAGGCCACCATGAAGACCTTCGCGCACGCCAGTTGGCACTTCCCCTTCGAGCGTTTCGAAGTTTGCGGACGGCACTCCACCTACGAGACCTTCGAGATGGAGCGTATTTCCTATACCGACGGCCTGGAGAAAGAGACCATCACCCTCGATTTCGGATTACGGCCCCGGGACCACAAATGGGGCTACGTGGAGGAGGATGCCTTGTTCGTCGACGCCCTGGAGGGCAAGGGCGATCCGCCGGTGACGGCCGAGGACGGCTATCGCGTGGTGGCACTGATCGAGGGCTGCTACCAGAGCGCCCGGTCGGAGAAACGTGTCACGTTTGGATCTTCTTTCTGAAAGGATGAGCATGAGCCAGCCAGAATCGCAGTTTCACTTCGCCTCGGCCCCGGTGAGCTGGGGTATTGAGGACAACCCCGATGCCGCCTGGGAAGCCCTGCCTTACGAGCGCGTCCTCGACGAGATTGCGGCTGCCGGCTATTCGGGAACCGAGCTCGGACCTTACGGCTACTTTCCCACCGACGCCGCGGTACTGTCGCGCGCGCTGGACGCCCGCCGCCTGACCATGCTCTCCTCCTTCGTGCCGGTGCCGCTATCGGATCCGCAAGCCGCCGGTCAGGTGGTCGAACATGTGCGCCAGGTCGGCTCGCTGCTCGCCGCGCTTGGCGCTCGTCTGCTCGTGCTGGCGGACGCTCAGTCTCCGGCGCGGGTGAAACTGGCCGGGCGCGTCCCCATCGATGGCAGCCAGTCGCTCTCTTCCGGGCAGTGGCGCCAGGTCGGACGCCTGGTGGCTGAGGTCGAGCGCGCCGCCGCAGAATTCGGGCTCGGCCTGGTCTTCCATCCTCACGTGGCCACCTACGTCGAAACTCCCGCTGAGGTCGAGCGCTTCTTTGACGCGGTCTCCGCCACCGGCGCCGGACTTTGCCTTGACACCGGCCACTGCGTTTACGGCGGCGGCGACCCTCTGGATGAAGCTCGCAAATACCGGTCGCTCCTGCGCTACATTCATATTAAAGACATCGATGCCCCGACTCTTGGCAAGGTGCGAAGCGAGGCCCTCGATTTTCCCCAGGCGATCGCCGCCGGCGTCTTCTCCCAGGTCGGACGGGGCTGCATCGACTTTACCGAATTCTTCCGCTGGCTCCAGGCTGAGGGTTATTCGGGGTGGATGATCGTCGAGCAGGACGTCAAGTACGGCGAAACCCCGGTGCCGCCGCTCGAGAGCATGCGGTTGAGCCTCGATTATCTCAAGGGCGTGGTGGCTCACCTGCGATCGCCAGACTCTCCGGCGGCAGCTCAATAGCCTATCGACCCGCTTGTTATGGACGAGCCTGCGGTCGAGAATCTGCGACCTGAAGCCGGTGTCATCCCTTTAGGAGCAAGGTTTGGGTGCAGGAAAACATGAGTGCCTGCGGAAGCTCTCGGATAGCCGGGGAATCATCTCCGCTTTGGCGGTCGACCATCGTGGTCCGATGCGCAGTGCAATGGCACGCGCGCGCGGGGTTCGGGAAGACAAGGTCGCGCCCGCCGACCTCACTGCGTTCAAAGGCGTGGTAGCCCGAGCGCTCGGCCCCCATTCGAGCGCGCTGATGCTTGACCCTGAGTATTCCGTCCCGCTTCTCGATGAAGCCCGATCTGTTACCGGGCTGCTGCTCGCCTACGAGCAGAGCGGATATGACAATACGCGGCCGGGCCGGCGGCCCTCCTTGCTGCCGTTCTGGTCCGTACGCCGTCTCGTCGAGGCTGGCGCTCAGGGGATCAAGGTGCTGCTTCATTACACGCCCGAGGAGTCGGAGGAATACAACCGCGAGAAGCTCGCCTTCGTCGAGCGGGTTGGGGCCGAATGTGCGGCAGCCGATGTCCCGTTCTTTCTCGAGCTGATCGGCTACGCGCCGGAGGCAAGTCCCCCGCCGGACCCGCGTGGCAAGCCCGAGATCGTAAGGCGGTCGATCGAAGAATTCGGCCAGGACCGCTACGGCGTCGATGTCCTCAAGGTCGAGATCCCCATCGACATTCGCCGCGTCGCCGGCGCCGAGTCGTTCAGAGGCGAGGCTCTCTGGACCAGGGCTCAGGCCTGCGATGCCTTCCGGCACGCTTTCGGCACGGCGAAGAAGCCGCTGATCTTCCTTAGCGCCGGAGTGACCGAAAGGGAATTTGCCGCGTCCCTCACAATCGCCTCGGAATCGGGCATCCGATGGTGCGGATTCCTCTGCGGACGCGCGGTCTGGCAGGACGGCATACCGATCTATATTAACCAGGGATCGGAAGCTCTCGAAGAGTGGATGCGCACCGAGGGCCGCAAGCGCCTGGCCGAGGCCGAGAGGGCTCTGGAGGGCGCCACCCCGTGGTGGACTCACGAGGCAACGTCGGGCCCTCGCTGAAGCTCTGGGACGCGAGACTATTTGTGCTCGTCAGGGTGTTCGCAGCTAGGGAAGCTCTCCCACATCACCTGGCCGGTCCAACCGATATCCTTCAGTCCAACCTCGGAGGAGTAATACGACTTCACCGCCCAGTCCTTGATGTTTTCGAAGTGGTCGCGGATCGTCATGGGCGCTTCTTCCTCGGCAGGGCCCAGGGGACCGAACCAGCTGACGGCCTCCGACTCGCTCCCGGCTTGCTTCTTCGAGGACTTCGCGGTGGAGGCGGCGGTGAGCATATCGACTTGCTGCTCTTCGCTCAAGCTGGCAAAGGGCTGGCGATGCTGCTGGAGGGCTTCCGCTTCGAAGGCTGAAAGCGACTCCAGGAACTTGCGCTGGTTCGACTGCGTGTCCACCGTCAGCAGCAGGTCGATCATCCGGTTCACTTGAGCCTGGCTTGAGCCCGGAACAACGCGCTCCGCCAGCGCGACCAGAGTCTCGTTCTGATGGGCGTCCAGAAACTGGGGCGACCATTCTGAGGCAGCAGCCGGCGCAGCTGCCCCTTGGGCCTGAGCCGCGCTTGAAGGTTGAGCTCTGAGAGGCAAGGGCTTGGCTCCGGCAAGGGAGGCGGCCGCGGCAGTTCCGCCCACACCGCTGAGCAACTGCCGCACCATCTCGCGGCGGCTCATCCCCCCTTGGTTGGGGCCGGTTTCGCCGCGCGCAAACCTGAAGATCGGATTCTCACTTTTCATCGCCCTTCTCCTGCAGACCTCTCGAACAGCCAAGTTTACCACCCCGCGGCGCCCGCTTAACGCTTTTTCTATTGCCTCGCGTTCTCAGGGGCGGTGTAATGTTGAATCGCGGGCTTCCTCGTGGCATTCAAGAGGTGACGGCCCACCCGAGGTCAATATGGCGATCGATTCCGGCACGGTGTACGACGCAATTGTGGTGGGGTCCGGCGCATCCGGCGGTTGGGCGGCGAAACGGCTCTCGGAAGGCGGCCTGAAGGTGGCCCTGGTGGACGCCGGCCGCGAGCTCAGCGACCAGGACTTTTGTGAGCACAAGCCGCCCTTCGACCTGAAATACCGGAACCTGGCCCCGGAGATGGTTCGTAGGACGCGTCCTATCCAGTCGCAGCTCGATTCCTGCAACGAATACACCTTCAACTGGTACGCCAACGACCTCGAAGAGCCGTACACCACACCCAAAGACATGCCCTTCAGCTGGCAGGGACGCCTGCGCGTGGTGGGAGGACGCACCGTGGTCTGGGGAAGGGTCAGCCTGCGCCTGAGCGACTATGATCTGAAGGCGGCGAGCTTCGACGGCTACGGCGAAGATTGGCCTCTGAGCTACAAGGATCTGGAACCTTATTACGACCTGGTGGAAGAGTACGTCGGCGTAGCCGGCCGCGCCGAAGGGGTTCCGCAGATACCCGACGGCAAGTTCCAGCCCGACATGGGCCTGACCTGCTGCGAGACCCACTTTCGCACGAGCGTGAAGAACAAGCTCGGCTGGACGGTGACTCCCACCCGCACCGCCAACATCACACGCCCCCTGAACGGCCGCGCGCCCTGCCACTATTGCGGCCCTTGCGATCGAGGCTGCATCACCCACTCCTATTTCAATTCGGCCTTCACGACCGTGGCCGACGCCCTTCACACGGGCCGCTGCACGCTGATCCCCAACGCCATGGGCTACCAGGTTCTGATGGATACGGATCGCAATCGCGCCCGCGGCGTGCTCTACATCGACCGCACCTCGCGCCAGCCGCGCGAGGTCAGCGGGAGGTCGGTGGTGCTGTGCGCCCAGTCCCTCGAGTCGGTCCGCATCCTGCTCAATTCCGCCAACCGCCAATATCCGGCCGGCCTGGGGAATTCCAGCGGAGCGCTGGGCCACTACCTGATGGACCACGTCTGGGTCGGCGGCGGTGCGGAGGGCGAGTTTCCCGATCTGCCGGGCAAGCTTTCTGCCGACGGCCCCAACCGTCCTTGCGGCATCTACGTGGCGCGCTTCCGCAACCTGCCGGGCGGTCCGCGATCCAAGAACTTCCTGCGCGGCTATGGATACGAGGGCGAGGGTCACACCGAGTTCAATTGGAGCGCGGCGGGCTTCGGCGAGTCGTTCAAGCGCGCTCTGAAAGAGCCGGTGACCCGAGTGGGCATCGGGGGGTTTGGCGAGTGCCTGGCTCGCTGGGAAAATTACGTGAAGATCGATCCCAACGTGACCGACACCTTCGGCATTCCGGTCCTGCACATCCACATGAAATACGGCGAGAACGAGAAAGCCATAATCCAGGACATGCAGGAATCAGCGGCGGATATGATGGAAGCGTCTGGCGCCAAGAACATCAAGCCCTTCGCCGCCCCCGACCGCATTCCCGGCTACGCTATCCACGAAATGGGCATCGCGCGCATGGGAAGCGATCCCAAGAAGTCGGTGCTGAATCAGTTCCAGCAGAGCCACGACATCAAGAACTTGTTCGTCATGGACGCGGCCGGCTTCGTCTCCAGCGGCTGCCAGAACCCAACCTTGACCATCATGACCCTGGCCGTGCGCTCCTGCGACTACCTGATGGGTGAGATGAAGCGCAGCAACCTTTGACGGCCTTTTCCGGCTGAGGCGGGTCCAATATACTGGTAAGGATGACCTTCTCTGCCACCGCGGACCGGTCCCGCCGGGGAATCCTTTTGCTCGCCCACGGCGCGCCCACCCGGATCGAGGATATTCCCGCTTTCCTCCTCAGCTTGCGAAACGGACGCCCCTTGCCGCCGGCCGCCGTGGAAGAGATCAAAGAACGATACCGCCTCATCAGCTCCCGCTCGGGCGGACCTGTCGGCGAGGGCTCGCCGCTCACCCGCCTCACCGAGCGGCAGGCGGCGGCGCTCCAGGAGCGAATGGGTCTCCCCGTCTTTGTGGGGATGCGCAACTGGCGGCCGTATATTGTGCAGGCCGTCCGGCAAGCCGTCGAAAGCGGGATCGAGACCCTGACCGCGGTCTGCCTGGCGCCGCAGAACTCGCGGACTAGCGTAGGTCAGTACCGCCAGGCGCTGGACGAGGCTCGCGAGAAAGCCGCGCCCGGCCTTCAGATCGAGTTCATCGAGAGCTGGCACGATCATCCCGGTCTCGTCGCCGCCTTCGCCGACCGCGTGAGGACGGCACTCACCCGCGTCGAATCCAGTCCAAATGCCGAGGCCGAGACCTGCCCGGCGGTCCCGATCATCTTCACCGCGCACAGCGTCCCGGAGCGGACCATTCGCGAGGGCGATCCTTACGAGCGGCAAGTGCGCGAGACGGCTCGCCTGGTCGCTGAGTCGCTCGGAATCGAGCCGGAGCGCTGGACCGTGGCCTTTCAGAGCCAGGGGATGACGGCGGAACCTTGGATCGGGCCCACCGTGGAGTCCGAGATCGATCGCCGGGCGGCGGCCGGATACCGGCATGTCCTGGTAGCGCCAATCGGCTTCGTCTGCGATCACGTCGAGATTCTCTACGACATCGACGTGGCTTTCCACGATTACGGGCGGGCCAGGGGCGTTACGATTTCGCGGCCCGAATCGCTCAACGATAGTCCGCTTTTCATCGGCGCTTTGGCAGATCTTGTGACCATGTCCGCCAGGATCTCGGCGTGATGCCTGAGGACCGCAGTTGCCGCATTCTGATCGTCGGGGGCGGCATCGCAGGTCTCAGTGCCGCTTATCGGCTCGGGCAAGCCCGCCGCCAGGGAGCCCCGATTGACGAGAGCCTGGTCGAGGCCGCCGACCGCGTTGGAGGCGTGATCCGCACCGATCGTGTGGAGGGCTGCCTCGTCGAGGCCGGTCCGGACAGCTTCCTCCGTGAAAAGCCTGAGGCGGCAGCGCTGGCGCGCGAATTCGGCCTGGGTGATTCCCTCCTAGGCTCGAACGACTCCACGCGTCGGACCTACATCCTCCAGAAGGGCCGGCTGCAACCGCTTCCTGATGGGCTTCTCTTGATGGTCCCCACCCGCGTCTGGCCGGTGATCGCGACCCCGCTGATCCCGTGGAGCAGTAAGCTGGCGATGGCGCGCGAGTGGCTCACGGGGCGCGCGCCCGGCGGACCCGCTCCGGACGGCGACGAGTCGGTTGCCAGTTTCATCGGCCGGCACTTTGGCAGCGGCATGCTGGACCATATTACCGAGCCGTTGCTGGCCGGCGTTTACGGCGGCGACTCGGCGTCGCTCAGCGTGCGCTCGGTGCTGGGGCGCTTCCGTCAAATGGAGGAGAAGCACGGCAGCCTCACCCGGGCAGCCTTGACCTTGAGGAAGGCGGCGGCTGGCGCGCATCCTGCGTCCATCTTTATGACCTTGCGCGATGGCCTGGGCAGCCTGGTGGACGGCCTGGAGACTCGGATTGAACCGGGGCGCGTCGCGCTTCGGCAGCGAGTGGTCCGGCTTGAGTCCACGCCGGACGCGGACGGCGGCCCGCGCTACCGGGCGGTCTTCAAAGATGGCGCCGTTCGCGAGGCTGATCGCGTAATCCTGGCGCTGCCCGCCTGGGCGAGCGCCGCGCTACTGGCGGAAATCGATCCAGCCCTGTCCGACCAGCTCGCCCGCATCCCGTACAGCTCGGCCTTGACCGTGGCCCTCGCTTACGACGGGCGGCTGCGCGCCCGGCTGCCGCGCGGCTTTGGCTTTCTGGTGCCGCGCAGCGAGAGACGGAGCCTGCTGGCCTGCACGTTTGTGCACGCCAAGTTCGATCATCGCGCTCCCGCGGATCGGGCCCTCCTGCGCTGCTTCCTCGGCGGGCCGGACGGTGCCGA
>Ga0335085_10005162_pt1 | contig 21200 bp, 18 predicted proteins | sample Lox_Sample_45_FD_206712 | JGI IMG/M metagenome (GOLD analysis project Ga0335085, IMG submission 206712) | Soil microbial communities from Loxahatchee National Wildlife Refuge, Florida, United States - Lox_Sample_4.5 | ecosystem: Environmental > Terrestrial > Soil > Wetlands | place: USA...
TCTTAAGAAAGACGCCTCGGAAAAGGGCAACATAACCGCCGACGAACTGCGCGAGTACGTCAAAGAGCGGGTCGCCGCATACAAATACCCGCGCCAGGTCTGGCTCGTCGACGAGTTGCCCAAGGGGCCCACCGGCAAGGTCCAGAAGCGTGACATCACCGTTCCAACAACAGAAAGCGCACGATAGCCACGGCAAGTTCGGCTAACCCAGCTAGTCCCGCGCTAAAGCCGACGAGCGGCTGCCCGCCCGTTCGGCGGTCGGCGTTTGCATAGAACGACTCCGTCGGTCCTTCAGCAGAGCGCACGGGGTCGGGTGTGCCGCAGCACCATGGATTGGCAGGTGAATTGTCCCGGCGGCTATCGACGCCCGCCTGCGCCCGTTGCAAAGTGGACCTCGCACAGCGCAGCCGGTGATTTGGTGACGCTGACACCGATGAGGAGACCCGAACATGGAGCTTCCCAGTGAAGTCTTTTCCGGCCTGACCCGTCCGGACAAGGTCATCAGCGCAGCCGAAGCCGTCGCGCTGATCCGCGACGGCGACACCATCGTGGTGGAGGGTTTTGCTTGCCAATGCTTTGCCGAAGAGCTGACCCTGGCGCTGGAGGAGCGCTTCCTGAAGACCGGCGCTCCGAAGGATCTGACGCTGGCTTTCACTGTCGCTCAAGGTAATCGGGCGGACCGGGGTACCGACCGACTGGCCTACGAAGGCCTGCTCAAAGCCGCCATCGGTGGGCACTGGGGGATGTCGAATGAGCTGGGCAAGATGGCCGTGGACAACAAGATTGAGGCCTACAACCTGCCGCAGGGCGTGATCGCGCAGCTGTTCCGCGACACGGCCGCCGGCAAGCCGGGCCTGCTCACCCGCGTTGGCCTCGGTACGTTCGTCGATCCCCGCGTCGCCGGCGGCAAGATCAACGACAAGACCACCGAAGAACGCGTGGAGCTGATGACGATCGGCGGCGAAGAGTACCTGTTCTACAAGGCATTCGACCGGTTGGATGTCGCGTTCCTTCGCGGCACCACCGCCGACCCGGCCGGCAATATCTCCATGGAGCACGAGGCGCTGTTCCTCGAGTCCCTGGCCGTCGCGACCGCGGTGCACAATCTCGGCGGACTCGTCATCGTCCAAGTGGAACGGATCGCCGAGCGGGGGGCGCTGAAGCCGAAGGACGTGAAGATCCCAGGTGTGCTCGTCGACTGCGTCGTCATATCTGAGCCCGAACACCACACCCAGACGTGGGGTACCCAGTACTCCCCGGCCCTGAGTGGAGAGCTGCGCGTCCCGCTGTCGTCGATACCGGCACTGCCGCTGTCCGGGCGCAAGGTGATCGCTCGCCGGGCGGCCATGGAATTGCGTCCCAACTCCGTGGTGAACCTGGGCATCGGAATACCCGAAGGCGTCGCTAGCGTGGCCGCCGAGGAGCACATCCTCGACTACATCGTGCTGACGGCCGAGCCCGGCGTGATCGGGGGGTTGCCTTTGGGCGGATACGATTTCGGTGCCGCGGTCAATGGCGATGCCATCCTGGACCAGCCCGCGCAGTTCGACTTCTACGATGGCGGCGGCCTCGATGCGGCGTTTCTCGGGATGGCCCAGGCCGACTCGCACGGCAACGTCAATGTCAGCAGGTTTGGGCCGAAGCTCGCCGGATCGGGCGGGTTCATCAACATCAGCCAGAACGCCAAAAGTGTGATCTTCATGGGCTCGTTCCTGGCGCCGGCCCGCACCCAGGTTGTCGATGGTCGCATCGTCGTGACCGACGGGGTCGGTGCCGCGAAGTTTCTGGAGAATGTCGAGCAGTGCACCTTCAGCGGCGAGCTTGCCGGCGCCACTCGGCAGCCCGTCTTATACGTGACCGAGCGCTGTGTGTTCCGGCTCACCCCCGACGGATTGGAACTCACTGAGATCGCCCCTGGCATTGACCTGGAGAAGGACGTGCTGGCTCACGTCGGGTTCACACCCATCATCGACGGCGACCCGGCGCTGATGGACGCGAGGATCTTCCTGGACGAACCGATGGAGCTCAAGGACGAACTGCTCACGGTCCCGCTGGAAGCGCGCTTCGTCTATGACGCCGAGCGCAACATTTTCTTCATCAACATGGAAGGCATGTCGGTAATCACGGAGGAAGCGCTCAAAGCCATCACCGCCGAGGTTGAGCAACGATTGGCTGCCGTCGGCAAGAAGGTGCCCGTCGCGGCGAACTACGACAATTTCTACCTCGCCCCCTATCTTGCCGACGCATACGCCGCCGCCGTTCGCGCCCTTGCCGAACACTATTACGAAGGCGTAACGCGTTACACCACAAGCTCGTTCATGCGCCTCAAGCTGAGCGGACATCTCTCTGAGCGCGGACTCGCGCCGCATCTCTACGAAAACCGTCAAGAAGCACTCGACTGGCTCAGCCGATAACGGGCGCACCCGCCCGATCAGCACTGTTGCTGTGCACGTGCATTATTCGTGACCGGACAAACTGTGCCATTAACCATCGATCCACCGTGTCGTCCGTCGCAAGATATATGCGTGCGGCCGATCGAGAATGGCCGCCTCGACCCAGAGTCGGTTACGGACATCGGAACTGACCCGAAGAGATGAGGAGCGATATATGAGTGTGTACCGGGTTACCGAGGTCATCGGGGTCAGCGACGAATCTTGGGAAGCGGCTGCGCGCAGCGCCGTCGAGACTACAGCAGGGACCGTGCGCGAGCTGCGCGTCGCCGAGGTAATCCGCCAGGACGTCACGATCGAAAACGGTCAAATCAGCGCATACCGGGTTTGGTTGGCGCTGTCATTCAAATATGACGCGACCAACAGGTAGATCGCCGATTCGGCCAGGAGGTCCTGCATGAGCGAACTGGTGGACGTGCAGGTGACCGACGGCGTCGCAACAATCCGGCTGGACCGGCCGCCGATGAACGCGATCAACGTGGCGATGCAGTCTGAACTACGTGCGGCCGCGATGATGATCAGCGCAGCGCCCGCTGTCCGAGCGGTGGTTATCTACGGTGGCGAAAGGACTTTCGCTGCGGGCGCCGACGTCAAGGAGATGGCGGATCAGGACTACCCGGCGATGCCCGTCGTCAGCCAGGCGATGCATGCGTCGTTCAGTGCGGTGGCGGCCATTCCCAAGCCGGTCGTCGCGGCGGTCACCGGCTACGCGCTCGGCGGCGGACTGGAATTGGCTCTGTGCGCGGACTTTCGGGTGTGCGGCGAAAGCGCCAAATTCGGACAGGCCGAAATACTGCTGGGGATCATCCCCGGTGCCGGTGGCACCCAACGACTGCCGCGCCTGATCGGGCCGGCCCGGGCCAAGGATCTGATCTACACCGGACGGCGCATCGATGCGGGGGAGGCGCTGCGGATCGGGCTGGTCGATCGGGTGGTGCCCGACGGGGAGGTCTACGACGCGGCAGCCCGGTTCGCCGCCGAGTTCTGCGCCGGCCCCGCCCAGGCATTGCGCGCCGCCAAGCAGGCGATCGACGCCGGTCTCGGCCTCGATCTCGACACCGGCCTCGCGATCGAGCGGGTGCATTTCTCGGCGCTGTTCGCCACCGAGGACCAGAAGCTGGGAATGCACAGCTTCGTCGAGAGCGGCCCCGGTAAGGCGCGCTTCGTCGGTAAGTAGGCAGGGCGTATTGCTTTGCGCCACAACCTGTTGGCGCACCCGACGTTTCCTCCGCTACTGGCTGTAGTCGTAGAAGCCCCGACCCGATTTGCGGCCCAAGTGGCCCGCGGCGATCATGCGCTTCATCAGCGGCGGCGTCGCGTACTCGTCGCGCTTGAATTCTTCGAACAACGAATCGCAGACCGCCTTGAGCACGTCGAGGCCGATGAAGTCGCACAGCTGCAGCGGGCCCATCGGGTGACTGGCGCCGTACCTCATCCCGGAGTCGATGTCCTCGCGGCTGGCGAAATTCTCTTCGTACATCCGGACCGCGCCCATCAGGTAGGGCGTCAGCAGGAAGTTGACGATAAACCCGGCTCGGTCCTTCGTCTCGATCGGGTGCTTGCCCAGCCGCGCAACGAATTCCCGTGCAGCCGTTATGGTCTCGTCGCTAGTGTCGAGTGCCCTCACGATCTCGACCAATTTCATCACCGGCACCGGTGAGAAGAAATGCAACCCCACCACGCGGCCCGGACGGCTGACCGCCCCGGCAAGTTCGGCAATCGGAATTGACGAGGTGTTAGAGGCGAGGATCGTCTCTTCGCTGACGATCTCGTTGAGCCCCTTCATGATTGAAAGCTTGAGCTGGAGGTTCTCGGGTATCGCCTCGATGACCAGGTCGCTGCCGGCGACATCGGTCAACTCGCTGGTGAATTTGATCCTGGCCAGGGCCGCATCGCGCTGGTCGGCGTCAAGCTTTCCCCGTTTCACAGCGCCGTCGATGGACTTCTCCAACCTGGTACGCGCCCCATCGATGAAGTCAGGCAATTCCCGGATCAGCACGTCGAATTCCGCGATGGACGCGGATTCTGCGATGCCCGCGCCCATGAATCCACCACCGAGGATGGCCACCGATTTGATTGTTTCCGCCATGCCGTGTGCCTCCATCTGAAATAGGGTTAAGCCCGCTTCGCCAGCGGGTAGTTCGGTTCGTCGGCGTGCCGGTGCGTTGCGGCGTAAGTGAGTTCGTGGCGCGCCCGTTCGACGGTGATGATCCGCTCGCCGCGGTGATGGCTAAAGCTCAGCGACCGCAGCCAGCTGTACAGCGTGATGAACCGGTTCCCCCAGCCGATCAAATACAGCACGTGGATGAAGCCCCACATCAAGTAGCCGAGGGGACCGGTGAACCTCATCCCAAAGGCGTTCGCCACCGCGGCATTGTGTCCAATGGTCGCCATGCTACCTTTGTCGATGTACTTGAACGGTGCGCCGGCGTCGTCGCCGTTCAGCCGGGCCCGGATGACCTGTCCGACGTATTTGCCTTCCTGGATCGCCGGCTGGGCGACCCCAGGCAGGCCGTTGAGCGACACCATGTCGCCGATCGCGAAGACGTCCGGGTGCCCGGGCAGCGTGCAGTCTGGTAGCACCACCACCCGCCCCGCGCGATCGGTGTGGCTGCCGGTGGCCGCCGCGAGCATCTTCGCCAGCGGGGAGGCCTGCACCCCGGCGGCCCAGATTTTGGTGCGCGCCGCGATCCGTTCCTCGGGGCCCTCGGGGCCCAGCACGGTGATGCTGTCGTCGGTCATCGCGGTCGCTGCGGTGTCCACCCGCACCTCGACGCCCATCTTTGTCAGCCGCCGCCGGGTGTAGCGTTGCAGCTTCGGGTGGAACTGTGGCAGTACCGCCGGAGCGGCTTCGATCAGCACCACCCGGGTCTCGTTGGCGGTGTCGACCGAGCGAAACTCCTGGGGCAGTACTCTTTTGGCCAGCTCGGCGACCTGCCCCACCAGTTCCACCCCGGTAGGTCCCGCGCCGATCACGGCGAACGTCAGGAATGCTGCACGCTGTTCGGGATCCGCCGCGGTCTCGGCCATCTCGAATGCCGACAGGATGCGGCTGCGCAGGTCGCGGGCATCCTCGAGAGTCTTCATTCCCGGCGCGAATTCGGCCCAATCGTCGTGCCCAAAGTAGGCGTGCGTGGCGCCGGCCGCCACGATCAGCGTGTCGTAGCGGCGCCGCAGTGCGCGACCGTCGGGTGAGACGCCGTACAGCATCTTGGCGTCAAGATCGAAACGCGTCACTTCCGCCAGCACGGCACGCGCGTTGTCCTGGTCCCTGATGATGCTGCGCAGCGGCGGCGCGATCACGCCTTCCGACAGGATCCCGGTAGTGACCTGATACAGCAGCGGCTGGAACAGGTGATGGTTGGTGCGATCGACGATCGTGATGTCGACGTCGGCGCGGGCCAGCGCCTTGGTCACGCTGAGCCCCGCGAACCCGCCGCCGACCACCACGACCTGATGACGTCTGGCCATGTTGGTCACCGGTGACCGCTGTTGTGCGACATTCTCATAGCCGCTCGAAAATCGCGGCGATGCCTTGTCCACCACCGATACACATCGTCACCAAAGCGTACCGTCCGGATATGCGTTCGAGCTCGTAGAGCGCCTTCACGGTCAGTATGGAACCGGTCGCGCTGATCGGATGTCCGATCGAGATGCCGCTGCCGTTGGGGTTTGTCTTGTCCTCGGGTGGGCCGAGGTCACGCATGACCGCGATCGCCTGCGCGGCAAACGCCTCGTTCAGTTCGATCACATCGAGGTCGTCGACAGTCAATCCGGCGCGCCCCAGCAACGACTTGACGGCCGGAACCGGTCCTATCCCCGTGTATTTGGGGTCGACCCCCGCATAGCTGTAACCAACCAGCCGAGCCATCGGCGACAGCCCGCGACTTTCCGCAACGGCGCGATCCATCATCACCACCGCCGACGCACCATCGTTCATCGACGAGGCGTTGCCCGCGGTCACGGTGCCGTTCTCCTTGAAAACCGGACGGAGTTTGGCCATCGAGGCGAGGTCGACGTCCGTCCGGATGTGTTCGTCGTGTTCGACGACCGTCGTGCCTTTCTTGGTCTTGAGCTCCACCGGGAGTATCTGCTCCTTGAATACCCGTCGGCGCTGGCCCGGGCGGCACGGCGATGACTTTCGACCGCCAGCGCATCCTGCTCTTCGCGCGGCACACCCCACTTCGCTGCCACATTCTCGGCGGTAATGCCCATGGGGTAGTCGTCGAACGGATCCGTCAGCCCACCAGTCACCGAGTCGACCAGCTCGCTGCTACCCATCCGCTGACCCCAGCGGTGGTTCTCGGCCAGATAGGCACCGCGGCTCATGGACTCCGAACCGCCCGCCACCGTACAGTCAGCGTCGCCGAGCAAGATCAGCTGCGCGGCATCGATGATGGCCTGTAACCCTATGCCGCACAGGCGATTTACTGTAACCGCGGGTGTCTTGACCGGCAGGCCCGCATTGACCGCGGCGACTCGGGCCAGGTAGACATCGTGCTTCTCGGTCGGGATGACGTGCCCGAAAACAACGTGAGCGACATCATCGGGAGCCACCCCCGCCCGGCCGACAGTCTCCTGGATCACCATGGCCCCGAGCGTGGCCGGCGACAAATCTTTCAGGCTGCCGCCGTAATTCCCGACCGGAGTACGAACCCCGCTGAGCACAACGACTTCGCGTGCTGCCGCCATTTACGCCTCCCATCGGTGGATATTGCGCAAAGCGTAAGCGTGCCAGCACGTCTGGTCATTGGATTGCAGCCCCGGCATTGTGGGTCGCGGTTGGCTTCGCGCACAATGGGCCGCCCGATAGGTGCGGGCAGCGGTCATTGTCGGGCTTCCCACCTCAGTGCTCCCGCGCGTATCTGCCGGGCGCCGGCTCGATCACCGTCGTTCCGGCCGCCGCCTGGCGCCGCCGGTGCCACCATCTTGCGACGGCCGTTGGCTGAGCCACGTCGTGAAGTGCGGCCACCACGAGTCGGATTTCTTCTCGGCCCCCTCCAACCAAATTGCCGGGTCGGATTCTTCGGCTTTGCCGACATAGAAGCTCGCCCTGGGGTTACGGGTGGGTTGACGAGCGCGGCGATGTGTCCACTGGAGGACAACACGAAACGCGCATCTGTGCCGCTTAGCAATCGGGCGCTGCGGTAGCAGGCCTGCCACGGCGAGATATGGTCTCTTATCCCGGCGACGACATAGGTATCAACGGTTATCGTCGAAAGGTCCACCGCTGTGCCGAGCATGCTGACTGCGCGCGGCGTCGTGGGCGAGAACGCCGCCAACGTGCGCCAGGACTCGCTGTCCGGCCTGGAAAGGTATGGCATTGCGGTCGATCCCGAACGTAATCATTCCGATGTCCGCGGGGCGCGGGTGATCTCGACGGACGACTCAGAGACCACCGTCTTGGTGGTGCCCACCAACGAAGAACTGGCGATAGCCCGCGCCGCCTGGCAATTCACCTGATTTCCGGCTGTATTTGCAGGTCAACGGAATGGTCCAGTTTGCCGGCTCCTAACTTACCGCCCCCGAACCGAGCCGGGCGGATGTTCCCCGGCACTATGCGGCGGGACGACTGTTGTTCACCTCCACATCGACAAACCCTATTGCCCGGACGAGGCTGCGAATTAACAGCAGTCACAATTTTTGCAATCGTGCCAGTAGTTGGGAGCCACGGCGTTGAGTGTTGACCGTGATGCCTTGTTCATTGGTGGGGGCTGGGTCAAACCAGCCACATCGAAACGGTTCACGGTGCTGAATGCCAGCACAGAGGAAGTACTCGGGAGTGTGCCCGAGGCCACCGAGGCCGATGCGGACTGGGCGGTGGCGGCGGCGCGGGACTGCTTCGAGAACTCCGGTTGGGCCAGCTGGTCACCTCAGGACCGGTCGACGGCGATGCACCGGTTCGCCGACGAACTGGATAAACGCGCGGCGGATTTGTCGACAACCGTGTCTCAGGAGAACGGGATGCCGATCGGGCTGAGCGAAATGCTGGAGGGCGCCTTCGCGATCGGTATGTTGCGCTTCTACGCCGATTTGGCCAGGTCGACACCGGCGGAGGAGAGCCGGCCATCGCAGCTGGGGGTGGAGACGCTGGTGCGCCGAAGTCCGCTGGGTGTGGTCGCGGCGATCGTGCCGTGGAATTACCCGGTGGTGTTGGCGATGAGCAAGATCGGGCCCGCGCTGGCCGCGGGCTGCACGGTGGTGGTCAAGCCTTCGCCGCCCAGCACGCTGCTGGATTGCTACATCCTGGCGGAGGCGGCCGAGGCCGCCGAATTGCCGCCCGGGGTCATCAACTGGGTTCCCGGTGGCCGGGACATCGGTGCCTATCTGGTCAGCCACCCCGGCGTGAACAAGGTGGGCTTCACCGGGTCGACCGCGGCGGGGCGCTCGATTGCAACGGTGTGTGCGGGGTTGTTGCGTCCGGTCACGTTGGAGTTGGGGGGTAAGTCCGCGGCGATTGTGCTCGACGACGTCGATATGGACGAAATCTGGCCGAATCTGCAATTCGTCACATTCTTGAACAACGGCCAGACGTGTGTGATGTGCAGTCGACTGCTGGCGCCGGCGAGTCGCTACGACGAGATTGTCGACGCGGTGGCCACGCGGGTGTCGTCGTTCAAGATCGGTGATCCGTTGGACCCTAGCGTCGAGATCGGCCCGCTGGCCTTCGAGGCGCATCGGCAGCGAGTCGAGAGCTATATCGAAAAAGGCAAGGCCGAAGCGAAATTGGTTGCTGGTGGTCGGCGGCCGAAACACCTGGACCGCGGCTGGTTCGTGGAACCGACGGTGTTCGCCTACATGGATAACTCGGCCACCATCGCCCGGGAGGAGATCTTCGGGCCGGTGTTGGCGATCATCCCCTACGACGACGAACAAGACGCGGTGCGGATCGCAAACGACTCGGTGTACGGGCTGGGCGGGTCGGTGTTCAGCGCCGACGTCGAACGGGCGAAAGATGTTGCCCGCCAGGTGCATACCGGCACAATCGGGATCAACGGGTATCCGGTTTCGATTGGGTCGCCGTTCGGTGGTGTGAAGGACAGCGGGATGGGCCGCGAGTTCGGCCCCGAGGCATTGAGCAGTTACCTGAACCTGAAGTCGATGTATGTCGGCGGCTGACAACGACCCGGCTCGCCATCGGGGATACGACGCGAGTGTTACGGATGGCCGCCAGAAGATCCCGCTGACAGAAATTCGACGTCTCGAGGCGAAGCCTGACGGAGCACGCGAAAACGTGATGGCACAGACGGTCCGAACCAACAAGCGCACCGCCGGGCCCCACAGCACCAAACGCGGGCGGGCGACCTACGACAACGAAGCCGCCGAAATCGTTGCGCCCCTGGACTTGCTGCTCAACGATGCCGCGCTGGGGATCGGTCGCCGGCTGCTGCCGAACCGTTCGTGGGTGCGGTTTGGTTTGGCCCTGGCGAGGCGACCGCGGGTAGTGGTCGGACAGGGGCGCGACCTGGTGGTCGAGCTGGCCAACGTCGCGCGCGGAACGTCCGAGCGGATCCCGGAGCGGTCGGACAAACGATTCACGGATGCGGCGTGGTCGCAGAACCCGGTGTTGAAGCGGGCAATGCAGGCCTACCTCGCAACGGCCGATGCCGCCTACGGCGTGCTATCCGGCGCCGATCTGGAGTGGCGTGACCAAGAGCGGATGAATTTCGTAATCGAGAACCTCGTCGACGCGTTGTCACCGTCGAACAATCCGCTGCTGAGCCCCCTCGGTTACAAGGAGGCCATCGATACCGGTGGTGCCAGCGTGAGCCGGGGAGTATTCCGCTTCGTCAGGGATCTCACGACCAAGCCGCGCGTTCCGTCGATGGTTGAATCCCATGCGTTCACCGTCGGTGGGACCGTTGCGACCACAGCCGGGTCGGTGGTCTTCCAGTCGCGCGTATTCGAGCTGATCCAGTACGCTCCGCGCACACCCACGGTCCGCTCCGCGCCGTTGCTGATCGTGCCACCGGTGATCAACAAGTTCTACATAGTCGACATTGCGCCGGGCCGTAGCCTGATCGAGTACTTCGTGGAGCAGGGTCAACAGGTCTTTGTCATCTCGTGGCGCAATCCCAAGGCGCGACACCGCGACTGGGGCTTCGACACTTACGGATCGGCCATTCTCGATGCGATCGCCGCGGCCGAGTCGATCACCGGTTGTGATCGCACACACCTGTTCGGCACCTGCTCGGGCGGGACGTTGGCGTCGATGGTCGTCGCACACTTGACCGCTATCGGCCAGGCGAATCGGATCGCGGGTCTCGCGTTGGGGGTCACCGTGCTCGACCAGACCAAAGCCGGCGTTGCCGTGGCCTTGGCCGACGAGTCGGTCGTCAACCGGGCGATCCGGTCCTCGGCGGCACGCGGTTATCTCGACGGTCGCGCGCTGGCGGAAGTGTTCGCCTGGCTGCGGCCCAACGACCTGATCTGGCGCTACTGGGTGAACAACTACATTCAGGGCCGGAAGCCGACGCCCTTCGATGTGCTGTTCTGGAACGCCGACACCACGCGGATGTCGGCCGCGCTGCATCGAGACATGGTGCAGACCGGGCTCACCAACGCGCTCACCGAGCCGGGAGGTGCCACAATGCTGGATACCGCGGTCGACCTGTCGAAGGTCACCGTGGACACTTACGTCATTGCCGGTATCGCCGATCACATCAGCCCGTGGCAGGCGTGTTATCGCAGTGCTCGGTTGCTTGGTGGTGAGATTCGGTTCGTGCTGTCCACCAGCGGCCACATCGCCTCGCTGGTCAATCCGCCCGGAAACCCACGCGCATCGTATCGATTCGGACCGCCGGACATCGAGAGTGCCGAGGAATGGCTGGAAATCGCCGAACAGCACCAGGATTCATGGTGGCCTGATTACGTGGCGTGGCTGGCCAAGCGAAGCGGACCCGAACGCAAGGCCCCGAAAGCACTGGGTGCATCGGCCTTGCCGCCGCTAATGCGGGCGCCCGGATCGTATGTCAGCGAGAAGTGAAGTGCGCCAACCGAATTGCATGAGCCGACATGTCTGCGAGGTGAAATGGCCAAACATATCAAGAGCCTAGACGAATTGCCTGCGCTCGTCGTAGCGGAATTGGGCGTCACGGAATGGACGAAAGTCACTCAGGCGCAGGTGGATAAGTTCGCCGATGCCACCGGCGATCACCAGTGGATCCACACGGATCCACAGCGCGCCGCGTCTGGGCCGTTTGGGGGAACCGTGGCGCACGGTTTTCTCACCTTGTCGCTGACGCCCAAGGTGGTGGCAGACGTGCTGCAGATCGACGACATGCAAGCCGCGCTGAACTATGGGCTCAACAAGGTCCGATTCCCGGCACCGGTGCCGGTCGGATCCAATGTCCTTGCCGCGGTGGGCCTTGCCTCCGCGCAGCAGAAACCTTCGGGAATCGAGGTTGTGTTCAATGTCCGCTTTGAATCCGATGCGGCGACCAAACCGGTCTGTGTCGCAGAGTCTCTCGTCCTCTACCGGTGATGCCCGGACCGCGATGTCCGACCGAATGGTGGTAGTCCGCCTCGGCCGGCGGGACGTGCGGCTTCGGGTCAGGGTTCGCGAGGGTCAGGGGATCCCGTTGGTGATGTGCAACGGGATCGGGTCAACCCTCGAGGTGCTCGATCCTCTGGTCGAGCACTTGGCGCCCGCCCGTACGGTGGTCAGGTTCGACGTTCCCGGCGCCGGGGAATCACCGCTGCCAACGCGGCCATACACGTTTCCGTCGCTTGCCCGAGCGGTTGGCAGGATGCTCGACCAGCTTGGGTATGAGCGGGTGGACGTCCTGGGCTACTCGTGGGGTGGAGCGCTGGCCCAGCAGTTCGCGCTGCATAATCCCCGGCGGTGTCGACGGGTCGTGCTGGCCGCAACGTCGATGGGCGTGGTCATGGTCCCGGCTAAACCGGACGTGTTGCTCAAAATGGTGACACCGCGTCGATTCAACGACCCGGAATACATGGCGAGTATCGCCGCCACGATCTACGGTGGCGACGCCGACGCAAGCAACGCCTCCGTGGCCGCCCTGCTCAATTACCATCGCTCTCCGGCGACCGCACGAGGCTACGTCTACCAGTTGCTCGCCGGATCAGTATGGACAAGCGCGTTCACGCTGCGGCTCACCCGGCAACCCGCGCTCATCGTGGCCGGCACGGATGATCCCCTTATTCCCTTTGTCAATGCGCGGATCATGCAGCGGCTCTTGCCGAACGCGGAGATACTGCGACACCCCGGTGGCCACGTCGACCTACTCACATCCGCGCCCCGACTCGGGCCCAAGATCGAGGCCTTCCTCCAAACATGAGTTCCGGCGGCATCGTCACCGGCGGTGACAGTGAAACCTGCTCCTCCTTACTGCACCGCGTCGTGAAGATTCTTTTCCGTTCGCTCGGGACATGGTGCGGATGGATGCAAAAGGGGCAAGATGACCATGGACTACGCATAACCAGCAGATTTCCGGGAGGCACATTGTGCCCATCATGAGCGCCAACTCATTGAATCGAGGTGGCAGGCCTAAGGGTGCGACGTTCACGCACGGCAATCTGGGCCGCGTCGGCGGCGGACGCCCTTTTCTCCCGGAAGAGCTGCACGACTACGTCAAGGACCGGGTGGGAGCTTGCAATATCCGCGCGAGGTCTGGCTCATCGACACACTGCCCAAGGGTCCCACCGGCAACGTCCAGAAGCGCTATATCAACGTTCCTACAACTGAAAGGACACGATAACCATGGCAACTCCCTCGAGCTCTACGTCCAAAGTTGACGAGCTGGCTGCACCGCTCGACCTGCTGCTCACCAGCGCCACGAAACCATTCGCCAGCCGAATGATGCCGAACGCCACCTGGGCCCGCTTCGCCGGCAACCTCGCACAGCACCCCGGCGCGGTGGCCGACCGGGTTGGCACGCTGACCCGTGAACTCGGCAATATCGCCGTGGGCAAGTCGCACCGCGCTCCGGCACGCGCCGACAAGCGCTTCAGCGATCCTGCGTGGCAAGAGAATCCGCTGCTGCACCGAATCATGCAGGCCTATCTGGCAGGTGCCGAGACCGCTGAGGGGCTGCTCGACGACGCCGAGTTGGATTGGCGCGACAACGAGAAGATGCAATTCGTCATAGACAACTTTGTGGAGGGCCTGGCGCCCAGCAACAACCCGCTGATCAGTCCGCTGGGCTGGAAGGCGCTGATCGACACCGGCGGTCTGAGCGCGATACGGGGCATGAGAGCCTTTGCCCGAGACATGCTTTCGAAGCCTCGCGTGCCGGCGATGGTCGAGCCCGACGCCTACGTGGTGGGGGAGACAGTGGCTCTCACCAAGGGGGCGGTGGTGCTGCAAACCTCGATGTTCGAATTGATCCAGTACGTCCCGCAGACGGACAAGGTGCAGACGGTTCCGTTGCTCATGGTGCCGCCGGTGATCAACAAGTACTACATCATGGACATCGCGCCCGGACGCAGCATGATCGAGTACTTCGTCCAGCAAGGCCAGCAGGTCTTCGTGATTTCGTGGCGCAATCCGCAAGCACGCCACAAGGATTGGGGCTTTGATGCCTACGGCGGAGCGATCATCGAGGCAATGGACGCGGTGCAGAAAATCGCCGGGACCGACCGCACCCACCTGTTGGCCACCTGCTCGGGCGGCATCCTCGCGGCGATGGTGGCGGCCCACCTCGCCGAGATCGGCGAGGGCGACCGGGTCGCGGGTCTCAACCTGGCGGTCACCATCCTGGACGAGACCCGAGCCGGGTTCGCTGCTGCCGCAATGAGCGAACGCGCGGCACAGGCGGCAATCCGCGTTTCGGGCGCCAAGGGCTTCCTCGACGGCCGCGATATGGCGGAGATGTTCGCCTGGCTGCGGCCCACCGACCTGGTGTGGCGGTATGTGGTGAACAACTACGTGCAGGGCCGTAAGCCCGCCGCGTTCGATCTATTGTTCTGGAACGCCGACACCACCCGAATGACCGCCGCACTGCACCGCGACATGGTGCTGATGGGGCTGCGAAACGCGCTAGTCACCCCCGGCGGTGTCAGCATGCTCGGCACCCCGGTCGACCTGTCCAAGTTCACCGCCGACGCCTACGTCGTCGGCGGCGTCAACGACCACATCTCCCCGTGGCAAGCCACCTATCGCAGCGCACGCCTGCTCGGCAGCAAGGACAACCGCTACGTGTTGTCCAGCAGCGGTCACATCGCGGCGCTGGTCAACCCGCCCGGTAACCCGAAAGCTTCGTTCCGGAAGGGTCCGGTCGACGCCGAAGATCCAGACCAGTGGCTCAGCTCAGCGGAAAAGCTCGCCGACTCCTGGTGGCCAGACTACGTGGCCTGGCTCGCCGAACGCAGCGGTCCGGAGGTCGACGCTCCGAAAGCCCTTGGTGGGGAAGACCTTCCGCCGCTCGGTCCGGCACCTGGCACCTACGTGATGGAGAAGTGAGCCATGCCTAGCAGCGCGCAACGTCGCAGGAACTTCACGGCGGCAGCGCCCAGCGCGATTGGCGAGGAACGTTACGTCAACGTCGGCGGGCAGCGCATCCGAGTCAATGTGCGCCACGGAAGCGGCGTGCCGCTGGTGCTGTGCAACGGCATCGGTGCCAGCCTGGAAGTGCTCGATCCGTTGGTGGAGCAGTTGGATTGCACGGTAGTCAGATTCGACGTCCCGGGCACCGGCGGATCACCCACATCGCCGTTGCCGTACGGACTTCCCTACCTTGCCTGGGTACTGGGCCGGCTGTTGTCCAAGCTTGGGATCGGCGTGGTGGATGTGCTCGGGCTGTCCTGGGGTGGCGGCCTGGCGCAGCAGTTCGCCTTTCAGAATCCGCGCCGGTGCCGGCGCCTGGTGCTGGTGGCGACCGGCACCGGCGCGATCATGGTGCCGGCCCACCCCAGGATTCTGGCGAAAATGATTACCCCGCGCAGATTCTCGGATCCTAACTACGCCGCCACCATTGCCGGGGAGCTCTACGGTGGCACCGTCCGCGCGCATGGTGAAGACGTGGCGCAACTGTTCGTGCGGCAGTTGCACGCCGGATCGAAGATGGGCTACCTGCATCAACTGCTCGCCGGCGCGGTGTGGACCAGCCTGTTTGCGCTGCCCGCCGTGCGGCAGCAAACCTTGATCGTGCAGGGCACCGACGACCCGATCATCCCGACCATCAACGCCCGCATTCTGAATGCGTTGCTGCCTCATTCGCGGCTGCATCTGCACTCCGGCGGCCATATCGACCTGGTGCACAACGCGCCAGAGCTCGCGCCTGTCATCGAGCAATTCCTGACCGAACCGGGAGAAAGGCCATGAGTCATTCCTCTATTAGCACATGCCCTTAACAGCCGCGAAAGAAGAAACCCTCCTACGCACACCCGGAGAACGACTATGACAACGATGCCAATACCGTTCAGCTCGTTTGAGACACGTTCGGCCAAGGACGCCGATCCGACAACCGCCGCGCTCGTCGAGGACATCGCCCGTGCCCGGGGGACGGACTACTTCCTGATGAGGGAACAGCTGACCGACCAAGAAAAGGAGGTCATGGCCAAGGTCCGCGCGTTCGGCGAGGCCGAGATCCTGCCGATCGTCAACGACTACTGGGAGCGCGGCGAATTCCCGTTCGAGCTGGTTCCGAAACTCGGCGCGCTGAACATTGTCGGCGACTACAACCTAGGCGACCACGGGTGCACACCAATGACCGCCGTCGCCAACGGACTCGTCAACTACGAGCTGTCCCGCATCGACGGGAGCATATCCACGTTCTTCGGTGTGCATCTCGGGCTGGCGATGCAGTCGATCAACATCCTCGGTTCCGAGGAGCAGCGGGAGCACTACCTCCCGGCGATGGCGCGCCTGGAAAAGATCGGCGCGTTCGCCCTGAGCGAGCCCGACCACGGCTCCGACGCCGTCATCCTCGAGGCCAGCGCTGAGCGGCAGGGCGATGAATGGGTGCTCAACGGTCGCAAGCGTTGGCCGGGCAATGCCGTGTGGTGCGACATCATCGTCGTGTACGCCCGCGACACCTCAGACAACCAAGTCAAGGCGTTCGTCGTGGAGAAGGAGAACCCCGGCTACGCGGCGACCAAGATCGGCGGCAAGATGTCGCTGCGGATCGTGCAGAACGCGGACATCACCCTCACGAATTGCCGCGTGTCCGAAGATGCCCGGTTGCAGAATTGCAACAGCTTCAAAGACGTTGGCAAGGTGCTCGCCGGTACCCGCAATTTCGTCGCGTGGTCCGCAACCGGGCACGCCGTCGCAGCCTACGAAATCGCGTTGAACTACTCGTTGCGGCGCAAGCAGTTCGGCAGGCCGATCGCCAGGACCCAGATGATCCAGTCGGTGCTGGTGGAGATGCTTGGCGACCTTACCGCGATGCAGCTGTACAGCATCCGTATGGGCCGGCTCATCGACGATGGCAAGGTCGAAGAGACGATGGCCGCACTCGCCAAGTACTACTGCACGGTCAAAGGCCGCAACGTGTGTCGACTGGCCCGCGACGTGTTGGGTGGCAACGGTGTCACGCTCGACTTCCATGTCATGCGCCACCTTTGCGATATGGAGGCGCTGGTCACCTACGAAGGGACTGCTGAGATCCAGTCCCTCATCGTCGGCAGGCACATCACCGGGCAGAGCGCGTTCGCCTGACAGGTAAAAGGAGAACGGCGAGGCCAGCATCCGGCCGTACCGAATGGGCACCCGTGTGGTCACCTGAGTTTCCAGCAACGACCCCGGATCCGGGCGATCATACGCGGGACGTCATCGGCGAGGGACGACCGCGGGAGTCGTGTTCGTGCCGATCTGCCCAGCTCGTGGGGCTCGGCGACGGTCAGGTGCGTCGGCGGGTGTGGGGCGAGCCGCCCGAAGTTGTCGGCCGAGGCCGAAGACGGTTTCGAGCAGGACGACGAACGAGAGGATGTCGACCACGGCGACGCATGCGGTGGCGACCGCTTTGAAGGTGAGGCCGTTCTTCGCCATGCCCAGCACGTTCGACCGGTTGGCCAGGATCAGCACATAGGTGAGCAGCATCGGGGTGATGAGCCCGTTCAGTACCTGGGCGTTGATGACGAGGGCGATGAGGTTGCCGTGCGCGAGCGCTGTAACCGCGCCGACCACGATCCGCAGCGTGAAAATGCCGTAAACAGAGGTGCTTCACGCTCTTTGACACCGAACGCGGCGCACCCGTCGCGTCGGCGATGCCGTACGTTATCCGAGGCTTTGGCCAGCGGCCGTGTGTCGGGCACGATGTCGTCGTCGCTGTTTACGTCTGCATGGTGGCGGCTTTCGACAGGGCCGACTGTTATCGATTCGGAATGATTCCGGCCGAGGGCTCACGTGAGAATGCGGCGGGCCCGCGCCACTTCGGGCATGGTGCTGTCGGCCGGCATTCGGTTGACCGCGTCGATGAGTGCGGCACGCGCCAACTCGCCACGCGACTCGAAATCGTCGAGCGCCGCGCGCAGTTCGAACAAGAACGCGCCCTGGCGGCGGGCCAACGCGGCGGCGTCCGCCAACCCTCTTGTGCGTGCGTCGAGATCGGCGAGGGTGTGGGCGCGAATCCGCAGCAGTTCGGCGTCGTAGTAGTGTTCGTCGCTGTCGTCAGCCCTTTGCAGCGCGTCGTCGAGGATGCGGCGCGCGTCGTCGCATTCTCCGGCGGCGATGATCAATCGAGCTCGTATGCACTCTAGGAAGCCCCGGTAGATAACGATTCCAGAGATGCGCCAGGCCTCGTCAAGCGACTCGGTGATGGTGGCGACGTGCGCCAACAAAGCAGGACGGTCGGCGCTTGTTGCCTGCGCCAATGACGTCAGCGCGCCCGCAGCCACCTGCTCGGCGGCGCACATCAGTCGCCATCCATCGATGCCGTAACGATCGGACCATTCGATCGCATCAGCCGCGAGCGTGGCGGCGTCTTCGAGCTGGCCTGCCTCGATGCACGCCCAGGCCTGGAAGAAGCCCGCGTAGGCACGGCTCCAGGGGCCCTGCGGAAAGCCGAGGCGATCGGCCCTGGCCGCCGCGCGGGAGAGCTGTGCTTGCGCGCCGGCCAGATCACCATGAACAAGGCAATCCAACCCCAGGACTTGGAACGCCAGCGCGAAGGGATCCGCAGGTATGAACCACCACGCCAGGTAGATCTCCTCGCCGTCCGACGCAGCGAAGTCGCCGATCGCCTCCTCGACGCGACGTCGGCCGGCGTCCATATCCCCGCGGAACCACGCCAATATCGCCAGGATTGCTTCGACGACGGTGCGGAAAAACGGTCGGCCTACCTCTGGCGCGGCGCGTAACGACTCGAACACCTGAGCGGTACGGCGCAGATCTCCCCGGGTGAAGTAATACCCCGCGACCGCGATGAGCGTGGCGACAAATTCGTCGTCGCACAGGTCCGTGCCGCACAGCTCTAGACAGCGTTCGAAGTCGGCGGCCGCGGCCTGGCATCCGGTGCCCTCGGCTGCGGCGGCGAAGAAACCGCGTTGTAGCCGCAAGGCCCGCTCTTGGCGGTCGCGGTCCACTCCGGGTGCGGTCCTATCAAGTCCGGCCAGTGCGTGTGTGAGGTAATCACGCGCCTCCGCCACGGCGCCGCGGCGCCCGGCGTCGGTTGCCGCCTGCTGGTAGGCCGACGCAGCCGCGGCGTACCGTTCGGCGCGTTCGTAATGGCCGGCGACGACGCGCCAGTCGGGTTGGCCACCGGCCGCATCGTCGACGAGCACGTCGGCTACCCGAGCGTGCAGTTCGCGTCGGACGCTCAGTGGTGCGAGTTCGAGGCCGACCTCGCGCAGCAACTCGTGGCGGAACCGCCATCGGTCGACTCCGCATGGCTCGAGCACGAGGGCGCGTTCGAGTTCGTCGATGGCGTCGTCGACCTCGTCGGCGCTGAGAGCGGACACCGCGGTCAGCAAGCCCCGCTCGACGTGTCGGCCGATGACAGCGGCCGCCTCGACCACCGGGACCACGTTCGCACTGGTGCGCAGCCTGGCGAACAGCGGCTCATACAGCGCCTCGGGAACCGAAGGCTCATCACCGCTGTGATTATCGAGTCCGGCCACGATCTGTTCGATGTAGAAGGGAATCCCGTCGCAGCGGGCATGCACCGCCGCCTTCTGCTCGGCACTGATCGTGGGGTTTAGTGCGGCGATGAGTTGGTCGGTTTGCTCATCGGTCAACGGTGCCAGGTCGAACACTTTGACCGGCCAAGCCTCGGATAGCCATCCCCCGGGCCGGCCAGTAATGACGACGAGCAACTTGCCCGGATCCGCGTCGAGCAGCGCACCCAGCACGTTGAAGGTCGACGGGTCGAACCAGTGCGCATCGTCGGCAACGACCAGGGCCGATGCGTCACCAAGACAGGCGTGCAGATACTCATGCACCGCCGCGGCGATCAGCTCCTGCAATTTACGACCTTCGGCGGGCACCGGTGGGTAGCCGTGCTCCGATGCGATGCCCAGCACCGGCGCCAACAATGGCACGGTGGTTGCGGGATCGAGACCGCAGGCGCCAATCTCGTTGTGTAACAAGCGCAACCGCTCGGTCATCTCGGTGGAGCGGTCAATGCCGCATCGACATTCGATCAGGGCCCGCACTGGGTGTAGACCCACATCCGTGTGGAAGGGTGACCCGGCCAATTCGAGCACGGCCGCGCCCGAGCGTTCCGCGATATGCGCGGCGGCGGCCGCCAGTCGGCTCTTGCCGATCCCGGCTTCACCCCGAAAGACGAGCCCCGGCGCACTGAGCGTGCCTGCCTGGGCGCGCACCCAGCTCCGTTCGAGATGTGACGTCTCGCGCTCTCGGCCCACCAACGGACCACGCCCCACCCGCGAGGACCCAGTCCGCTCACCCACCACTCGGTAATGGGCGATCAATCCCTCTACACCTTTCACCGGCGCGGCGGGCCGATCCTCTAAGTCGAAATGCTTGCGGACCAGCGACTCGACCGCGCCGGAGACGACCACCCTCCCTGGCGGGGCGAGTCCCGACACCCGTGCGGCCAGATTCGCCGCTAAGCCGTACACGTCATCTTGGGCGGTGTCCAGATATACGAGGCCGCGATGAACCCCAACGCGCACCGTGATGTCCACGCCGAGCTGGCGCTGCGCCTGTTCACTGAGCCGCTGCACGTCCCGCGTGATCTCCAGTCCGGACTGCACCGCGCGGCGCACATCGTTTTCGTGCGCGATCGGGTGACCGAACACCACCAGTAGCCCGTCGCCTTTAGTGGAGCCGATATGCCCCTCATAGCGGTCCACGATCTTCAGCACCAGTTCGCGGTAGCGGCCCACCAGCAGTCGATAAGTCTCGGGTTCGACCCGAGTGGATAACGCCGTGGAATCCACTAAGTCGGCGAACAAAATCGTCAACCGCCGGATCTCACCGTCCACAGCTGGAGCGGCTGCCAGCAAGTCCTCGGCCTCGGTGTTGTCGCGGTCAGTGGCCAATACCTGCCCCGCTAGCGCCGTCGCAACCGCACGGTCACCACGGTTAATCGCCGTCACCGCGCGATCCAGCAATTCATCAATCGACGCCTCACCCTGCGGGCGGACGTCGCCGTCTCCGCTGCAGGGCAGCCGAGCATCACTCACCTTAATATGGTGTCACCTCACGGCCCTTAATATGGTGTCACCTCACGGCTCACCGGGTAGGAAAACGAACCCGCGGCCAGAGACACTACGCTTGGTAGCTGTCCTGCACACTCTATGAAGGGTTACGGCTAACAGCGCGGAGTTGGCCGAGGACCTCCGCGAGTTGTCGACGCAGCGCGTCGTTTTCGTCGCAGAGTC
>Ga0335085_10005164_pt1 | contig 21197 bp, 28 predicted proteins | sample Lox_Sample_45_FD_206712 | JGI IMG/M metagenome (GOLD analysis project Ga0335085, IMG submission 206712) | Soil microbial communities from Loxahatchee National Wildlife Refuge, Florida, United States - Lox_Sample_4.5 | ecosystem: Environmental > Terrestrial > Soil > Wetlands | place: USA...
CGTCACGTGAGGGCCGGCGGGACGACGCCGAGGCGTTCCTGCGTGAAGGTCTCGAGTACGCCGGGGCGATGGTCGACAAGGAACTGGCGATCTGGTGTGCCGGCGAGCTGGCCGCGCTCGCGGTCGATGCGGGCGATGCCGAGCGTGCAGCCAGGCTCCTTGGCGCCATCGAAACGCTGCGCGAGGAAACCGGGCACGCCGCGCAGCCCGAAGAGCGGCGCATAGACGAGCAGACGAGGAGCGCAGTCGCGTCCGAACTCGGCGAAGAGCGCTTCGCCGCCGCGGTGCTGATCGGCCGCGAGATGACGTTCGAGCAGACGGTCGTGTACGCGCTCCCGAGGTAGAGACGCAGCTACCAGGAGCGTGCGATCGCTTCCCCTTGAAACAAGTGTGGGCCGGCGTCGTCCTGATCCGGCACCGCAAGAGCCACTGCCGCCAGGAAGAACGCTCGCACGCGAGCATGGTGCACCGCGCACGTTCGTCACCTGTTAGGACATGGAAGGGCCCCTGATGGCCGAAATGCGTCAGGCTTGCGCTGCCGGTGGCCTCTCTCGACACTCAGCCGACACCCGACCGCGACCAGATCAAGTATGCGAAGAGCGGGGATGTCTCGATCGCCTACGCGGTCACCGGAAGCGGTCCGCGCAGCCTCGTCTTCGTCCACGGCTTCGTCAGCAACATCGAGATCGAGCGCGAGACGCCCGAGCCGAAGGCGCTTCAGGACCGCCTCGCGGGATTCTCTCGTTTGATCACGTTCGACAAGCGGGGAACCGGCCTGTCGGACCGCTTGCGCGAGCCGGCGACTCTAGAGGCCCGCATGGACGATCTGCGAGCAGTCCTCGACGCAGCGAAGGCCGACCGCGCCGTCTTGTTCGGCACTGCGGAGGCTGCAGCCATGTGCATGCTCTTCGCGGCCACCTATCCAGATCGAGTCCTCGGGCTCGCGCTGTTCAACCCGTCCGCCAAAGGAACATCCGCGGCGGACTACCCGTGGGGCCCGACGGCCGAGGAGTGGCGGCGAGAAATCGAGGAGTTCTCCAGCCGCTGGGGGACGTTTGCCGCGGCCGAGCGGTGGACGCGCGGAAACGCGCCCGGTCACGCAGACGATCCCGAGTTCGTCGGCGCCCTCGCACGTCGCTGGCGCCTCTCGGCCAGCCCGGGCGCCGTCGCGACGATCCTCCGGATGGCGGCGGATGTCGATGTGCGCGACATCCTCGGCGCGATCCGCGTGCCCGCACTTCTGCTCCACGCGCCGGAAGACCGCGAAGAGGTAACTCACATTGCTTCCCGGATCTCGGGCTCCCGGCGGTACGAGCTCTCCGGGCCCGGCGGCGTCTACTTCCAGCCGGAGCTCGCGCCGGAGCTCGAACGCTTCGTCGATTCGTTGGGCGTCGAGGAGCCCGACACGGTCCTCGCCACCGTCCTCTTCACGGACATCGTGGGATCGACCGCAACGCTCGTCGAACGCGGCGACTCCGCCTGGCGGGAACTGGTCGAACGTCACCATGCCCTCGTCCGCCAGCAACTCAGCCGTTTCCGCGGACGCGAAGTCGACACCGCCGGCGATGGGTTCTTCGCAACGTTCGACGGGCCGATTCGCGCCATTCGCTGCGCCCAGGCGATCACTCAGGTGGTGCAGGAGCTCGGACTCGAGATTCGCGCCGGACTGCACACGGGAGAGTGTCAGGTGGTCGACGAGAAGATCGCCGGTATCGCCGTCAACATCGGCGCGCGCGTCGCGGCACAGGCGCGTCCGGGCGAAATTCTCGTCTCGTCGACCGTGAAAGACCTCGTCGCCGGATCGGGCCTCTGCTTCGAGAACCGCGGACGTGCCACGCTGAAGGGCGTGCCCGGCGAGTGGGAGCTTCACGCCGTCGTCGGTGCGTCGGCACCTGCAATCGCGCCGTGATGGGAGCCTCAGCCGCCGTCCGGCTGCGCGGTCTCCTCGCACTCCAGGCAGACCCAATCAGCCTCGCGCCGCGGTCGCGCGCTGAGCGCCACCGGGACCATCGTCACGCCGCAGACGGGGCAGATCGGCGGCCGCTCGTCGTCCGCGTCCGAAGGACGCGGTGTCAATTCTTCAGCTCGACCATGATCACGCAGAGCTCCGAGTCGCCGACATTCTCGAGGGAGTGCGGCGGGATCGGCTCGGACCACAACACGGCCGAGGGCGTCGGCGCGCCGGTGGCACGGGTGTCGTGGTTTACGTTCCCGTCGCCGTCCCGGCGAACAAAGTCCGCGGAGCTCACGATGTACTGGACGTTCGGCCACCGATGGGTGTGGACGGCAGTCGTCTCCCCCGCAGCAATCACGGTCTCCAGTACTCGGACACGCTCGTTTTCCAGCACGAGGAGGTGCTGCTCCGGAGCTGCGATCAGCGCGTCGAGCTCGTCCGGCCACTTCCACTGCTCCACGTCTTCGACTCTAGAGCACGGCCGGCCGACGTTGCCCGACGGATGACCGGACGATAGGTTCGCGCGGTGGCGGGCATGGATCGCCGAGAAGTCGGCTCCAGCGGCGTTGCGATCTCGCGGATCGGCCTGGGCGGATACGAGCTCGGCCCGGAGCAGGACGAGGAGCCCGACATCGCACGCGCCGTTCAAGTCATCGAGACCGCGATCGAGAACGGCATCAACTGGCTGGACACGTCGGAGAACTACCTCGACACGCACAACGAGGAGGTCATCGGCGCCGCCCTCGCGCAGGTCGACGACGAGTTCCTGGTCGCGTCGAAGGTCGCGCCGCGTCCGGGCGTCACCGGCGGCGGCAGCGGGTTCCGCCGAGACCAGGTTCTGAGCGCCTGCCGGGGAAGCCTGCAACGGCTCGGGCGCGACCATCTCGACGTCTACTTCCTTCACTGGCCGGACGAGACCGGCGTCCCGCTGGAGGAGACCTGGGGCGCGATGGCCGAGCTTGCGGACACCGGGCTCGTCCGGGCGATCGGCCTGTCCAACTACACGATCGAGGACGTCGAACGGTGCCACGCGAAGCGTCCCGTCGATGCAGTGCAGGTCGGACTCAACCTCTGCTACTACCACGAGGAGCTCCCTTCGATCGCCCGCTGCGGGGAGCTCGGCATCGCCGCGACGATCTTCGAGCCGCTCGCAAGCGGCATCCTCAGCGGGAAGACCCTCGAACAGGTGCGGGCAGCCTGGCCGGGACGCTGGCGGGAGACCGACTGGTACAAGGAGGAGCTCGGCACGAAAGCGGAGCAGAACTTCGCGGTCGTCGACGGGATCCGCCCGATCGCGCAGGCACTTGGTGCGTCCGTTGCACAGGTTGCGCTCGCATGGGTTCTGCACCAGGAGGGCGTGACCGCCGCGATCGCGGGCAGTCGCAGCGGCGGCCACATGCACGAGAACGCCCGAGCAGCCGCACTCGCTCTTCCGGGTCACGTCCGGGACGAGATCGAGCAGCTGATCCCGCCCGCGCGCACGCCCCGCTAGCCTCGTCGCGTGCGCAGGATCCTCCTGACCGGGATGTCCGGAACGGGCAAGTCGACCGCGCTCGTCGAGCTCGAGCAGCGGGGCTTCGCCGTCGTCGACACCGATCGAGGCGGCTGGAGTGTCTGGTCCGATGACGACGGCGGGTACGTCTGGCGCGAGGATCGAATCGCCGACCTGCTCGAGCGCGACGACGAGCGGACGCTCTACGTGTCGGGAACCGTCTCGAATCAGGGCCGCTTCTACGATCGCTTCGACGCCGTGGTGCTGCTGCATGCTCCTGCGGAGGTGCTGCTTCGCCGGATCGCGACGCGGACGACCAACGACTACGGCAAGAGCCGCGAGGAGCGCGATCTCGTTCTCCGCGACCTGGCCGAGGTCGAGCCGCTGCTTCGCGCAACGTGCACCCACACGGTCGACGCGTCGCAGCCGATCGACGTGGTCGTCGCGCAACTCGCCGCGATCGGAGAGGGCCTCACGACGGGGCCGACGTGATGTGCGCGAGGAATGCGAGTAGCTTCGGCCAGGCGTTCTTGCGCGCCGCGAGGTCCGCCTTCGCAGATCCGCCGAGGTTGAGCGGCGGCGAGTTGGCGTTGATGATGAGGCCGTAGACGTGCTTGTCGTTCGTCGGCGGGCTCGGCAGTGGCAGGACGTAGCCGAGCAGGTGGCCGGCCTGCGGGTAGACGAGCGCGGTGACGTCGCGACGTCCGTGGTCGCGCATCTCCTGCGCGATCGTCCGGACGAACATCCCGGAGGGCCACAGGGCGTCGTTTCCGCCGCCGGCGACGAAGACCGGACCGTCGATCTTCTGCACCGGGATCGTCCCGGCGAGCGGCCAGCCGAAGACGGGCTTGCCGCGATACGTCCAGGCCGGCTTGCTCGGGTCGGGCAGCCCGCCGGCCACGTATGCGGACGGGACGTAGCCGACGGCGCCGTGAATCAAAGCCGGAAAGCTGGCGGCGAGGATCAGCGACAGCTCGCCTCCGCGCGAGACGCCGAACGTGACGATCCGCTTCGGGTTCACCTGCGGCTGGCCGGCGAGCCAGCGAAGCGCGCGCTCGAAATACTCCAGGCGAATGCCCTCGAGCTGTTGGGGAAGCCCGGGCTCGCGGAAGTACGCGAGGTCGAGCACGGGATAGCCCTGCGCGGCGAGTGTCGCGGGGAGCGGGTCGGTGAACAGCCCGCCGTCGGAGCCCCCGAACAACAGGATCGCCGTGCGGTCGCGCGCCACCCGTGGCCGGTACCAGCGGGCGTAGAAGCCGACTGCCTTCGGGCTCTCGAAGCTCACGAGCGGGGAGCTCGCACGCGCCGAACCACCGCAGCCGCAGATGACCAGGGACAAGACGGCGGCGAGCACCGCCAGCCCGACTGACGGCGCACGTCGCGGCCGGGTCATCGCCGATCAGGGTACTCGCGCGCTTCTACTCCTCGATCGGCCTTCCGAAACCCGCACCCGCGTTCCTGGACGCAACTTCGAGCGCCTCGTCGAGGTCAGCGCACTCCAGGATGTTGAACCCCGCGATGTGTGCGCTCTCGTCCGTGACCGGCCCCTCGTCGACCGTCGTCTCACCGCCTCGAACGCGGCGGAGCGGCAGCGCGTGGACCGGCAGCCCGTCTCCGGCCACTACGATGCCTGCGTGGATCCGGCGACGAGGTAGCGGCACGACGCGGCTCCGGCCGCGCGACCCGAGCAGCGTGTCGAGGGAGGTGTTCGTCCTTCGCCGCTGCGTCACTGCTACTTCGGAGGATCACGATGACACGGCAGAACCTTTACTCCGACCTCTGGGACGACGAGGAAGGCGAGGCAGGAACGCGACGCCAGATGTTCTGGCGCCCGGACGACGCTCGCATGGGGGCGACGCTCTACGAGCTCGCGCCCGGCGCACCGGAGAGCCGCATGCACATGCACTTCGGGGCCGAGGAGATGTTCTTCGTCCTCGCGGGCACGCCGCTGTTCCGCAGCGCGCACGGCGAAGAGCGGTTGACCCGAGGCGACGTCGTCTTCTGCCCGGAGGGACGGGCCGGGCGGCACACGTTCGGCAACCCGGCCCAGGAGCCCGCCCGGATCCTCGCGATCAGCGCCGGGGGCTTTCCCGACGTGGTCGCCTACCCCGAAGACGGCTACGCGTGGGTGGCAACCCGCGATCCCGATCCCGAGCTCCTCGCGAAAGGAGGCGATCCCGGCATCATCGCGCGGTTCGAGATCCCGATCGAGTAAACCACTCCGCAGACGCGAACGAGGAAGCCGCAGATGACCGGCAATCGAAGCCGGCGGCGGGAATCGGCTGAGCAACACGCGGAGGCGAATACCCTTGGGCAGAGGAACGTGAGCGACGGTCGGAAGCAGCCGGATCGCACGGGGCCTGTCGACGACGGCACCAGGCACCTGCGGATGAGCGAGACCGAGCCGCGCGCGCTCGGCCTTCCGCTCAGCTGGTTCCGCACGAGCGAGTCGGTCGACCTGCGCTGGGCTCGTCATCCATACCGGTGGCTCAGATGGCGCGCCGAGGTCAGACGGCACGGTCCGTATGCACCCCGGTTCGAAGACTTCCGGCCACGCTGAAGCCGCCGTCCACAGAGAACGGGCGACCGCCCACCGACGGAGCGGTTGCCCGCTCGCCACATCATGGAGCAGGCTCGCGACGTGGCCAGGATCAGCTACGACGAGCAGACCGCCACGGCGTTCAAGGCGGTTCGCGAGGTCCCGCGCGACGGGCTCACGGAGTGGCGGGATGCGGTGCGGCGCCACCTCCGACCATCGCGGGAAACGACGCTGGTGGACATCGGCGCGGGAACCGGGACGTTCTCCGCTGCCTTCAGCGAATGGTTCGGGATCAGCGTCCTCGCGGTCGAGCCGTCGGCCGCGATGCGAGCCCACATCCCGCGGACACCGGCGATCCGCGTGCTCGAGGGAAGTGCGAGCGCCCTGCCGCTGCCAGACGACTCGGCGGACGCCGCCTGGCTCTCGCTCGTCGTTCATCACATCCCGGACCTCGGAGCGGCGGCTCGCGAGATCCGGCGCGTTCTCCGGGCGGATGCGCCCGTCCTCGTCCGGGGAGGCATCTCGGGCACGAACTATGACGGCATCGAGCTCGTCCGATGGTTCCCCGAGACCGCGCGGCTGGTCGACACGTTCCCCTCCTTCGAGCAGACGTGCGAGGCCTTCGCGGCCGCGGGATTCCGGTTCGACACTCTCGAGGAGGTCCGTGAGACGTATCCGGCCGGCCTCGCCGGGCTGCTCGACCAGGTGGACATGCTCCGCCGCGCCGACACCACGATGCGCTCGCTCACCGACGACGAGTTCCGCCGCGGACAGGAACGCCTCCGCCGCGCCGCGCGGGCTGCCGAAGTCACGGCGGCGGCGGCGACGCGAAGCAACTGGCTGCCCCTCCTGGTGCTGCGCTGAGCGCGCAATGCGCTGTCAGGTCACCACGGTGTGCTGCATGGCCCAGAGAGCTGCCGCGGCTCGCGTCGAGACGCCGATCTTTCCGTAGATGTGCTGGATGTGGTGGTCGGCGGTCTTGGGCGAAATGAAGAGCCGGCCGGCAATGTCGTTCGTCGTGAGGCCCTTGGCAGCGAGTCGGAGCACCTCGACCTCGCGCCGTGTGAGACCGCCCGGGTTCTGCTGTCGCCTGCCGGTGCGCGTGTTCGGCTCGCCGTGACCGGCGGCGACCAGCACTGCACGGCTCGCGCGCGGCTCGAGGACGCCGGCCGACTCGAGACGGCGCAGCTCAGAAGCCGCGTCCTGAGCGGAAAAGGGCGCCCGGTCGGCTCTCTCGGCGGTCAATCCCACGTAGACCTCTGCTGCGGCGAGGATGCATGTGCCGAGCTCGTCGTCCGTGGCCTGGAGCCGCTTGTGGTAGCCGGAGCCGTCGCATTTCTCGTGGTGCGCGCAGGCGACGGGGTTCAGGACGGCGAGAGCCGGCGAGCGGCGGAGCATCTGCTCGGTCAGCATCGGGTGGAGCTCGACGCGGTCGAATTCGGATCGGGTGAGAGGGCCCGGCTTGTCCCAGATCGAGTTCGGGACGACTGTGGTCCCGAAATCGTGAAGCAGTGCCGCGCGCCTGAGCACCGCCACGTCCGCGTCGGGGAGCCCGAGCACGCCGGCCGCGTCCTCGGCGAGCTTCGCGCAGCGGCGGCTGTGGCCGCCCCAGAACGGTGATTTGAGATCGATGAAGTCGGCGACGACGCTGAGCGCGTCGTCGAGCTCGGGACCGGTCAAGAGCCGATGTGGCTCGGGCTCGAGGGCGAGCGTCGCATCCCACGGCTCCGTGTCGGCGAGCCGGTCGAACCAGTCGTGACCGTGGGCGATGAAGAGGTCGGCGACAGCGGGGTCGTATGTCTCGCCGCGGCGCGCCCGCGCAGCCTCGAGGGCGCGCTCGGGCGAGAAGCGGCGACCCAGAGCCTCCATGTGATGGCTGACGTGGACGATGCGCATCGGAAGCGGGATCGCCTCGCCCTGCACGTGGTTGGGGTGCCCCTTCCCGTTCCAGCACTCGAACGTGCACAGGAGCGCGTCGCGCACGTCCTGACCGAAGTTCAGTCGCTCGACGAGCACATCTGCGACCTCGCAGCCCGACGAGAAGTTGAGAAAGGCCCAGTCGCGGATCGTCTCCTGGATCTTCTGGACGATCTCATCACGTTCTTCCGGGCTTCGCCCGGCGGTCGCGAAGGCGACGATGTCGCGCATCACCTCGGCGGGATTGCCGGAGTCGTGGACGAGTGTCTGCCCGCGGATCGCGATCTCGTCGCCGAACAGAGTCGAGACCTCGTGGGCGTGACCGGTGCAGCCGATGAACCGGAGCAGGGCGACCCAGTAGACCGTCGCGCGCAGGTCCTCGTCGAGCCCAGCGGCCTCGGCCATCCAACTCGCGAGCAGGCACGAGCGTAGCTGCGACTCGAGCGGCTGCCCGAACGCGTTGTCCTGTGCCAGCGAGAGCGTCCCGATCAGCTCACCAAGTCGAAGAGGTGGGTCGAAGATGGGGAATCCTCCCGATGTTTCGCCGGCGGCCCGCGAGCAGACTTCACCCACGACGCGTCGCAGTTTTCGCTCCGGGGTGACTGCCAACGCTATAGGAAGGGAGAGATCATGGCGGCATCGCCGCTCTCCGGCGACGACCCCATCAAGGTCGGGGTCATCGCCGATCAGACGGGCCCGCTCTCGATCATCGGGCTCGCGAACGCCAACGTCGCCAGGATGGTCGTCGGCGACCTCAACGCGAAGGGCGGGCTCCTCGGCCGGTCGCTCGAGCTGTATCTCGAAGACAGCGCCACCGACGACGAGGTCGCGGCCGACGTCGCGCGGAAGCTCATCGAGCGGGACGAGGTCGACGTCGTCTTCGGCGGGATCTACAGCTCCACGCGGCAGGCGATCAAAGGCCCCGTCGTCGTGGAGGGCAAGCGCCTCTACATCTACCCCGAGCAGTACGAAGGGCAGGAGTCCGACCCGCTTATCTTCTGTACCGGCCCGGTGCCGGCGCAGCAGGTCGATCTGTTGATCCCGTGGCTGATTCGGGAGACGGGAGCGACAACCTTCTACCTCCCGTCCGCCGACTACATCTGGCCACACGTGCTGAACGCGCGTGTGCGTGAGGTCGTGACGGCGAACGGCGGGGAGATCGTGGGCGAGGAGTACTTCCCGCTCGAGCACGAGGACTACCGCGCGACGGTCGCCCGGATCGCTTCCACCGGTGCAGATGTGGTGTTCAACACGACCGTGCCGCCCGGAGTCGCCCCGTTCCTCGAGCAGCTTCACGACTCCGGCTTCACGAGCCGCGGCGGGCAGCTGGTCTGCACCTACTTCGAGGAGAACCTGCTCGGCGCCGTGCCTGCAGCTCATGTCGAGGGCCTCTACAGCTGCCTCGACTACTACCAGACCGTTGACGACCCGTTCAGCCGGAGGCTTCTCGCCCAGTACGACGCGCTCTACCCCGGCGCTCCGAAGTTCACCGGCGGCAGCGGGTGCTCGGGCCTTTATCGCGGGCTGCGCCTCTGGGCGGCCGCAGTGGCGGAGGCGGGCTCGATCGAGCAAGACGACGTCATCGCCGCCCTCGACCACGCCCGCATCGACGAGGGGCCGGGTGGGCCCGCCGCGATGGTGCCGGGCCAGCACCACGTGCGGATGCACATGTACATCGCCCAGGCGCGTGACGGCCGCTTCGAGGTCGTCGAGACGCTCGGCGCCATCGACCCGCAGGAACGCCTCATCCCCTCACCGGCTCTGACCGCCTGACCAAACGACAAGAAAGGAGCACGAAATGCTGCTGGCAACCACACAGGTCGAGGACGTCGACCGCTTCATGGAGGTCTTCTCGACCAGCGGAGCCGAGAAGCGCAAGGAGCACGGTTCAAAGGGAGCAGTCGTCTTCCGCGATCCGTCCGAGAGCGACCGGGTCTGGGCGATCTTCGACTGGGATGCCCAGGGCTGGCAGAGCTTCGTATCCGACCCGGACGTCCCTCCGATCCTGGCTGCGGCCGGGCACAAGGGCAAGCCGCAGGCCGCCGAGCTGGTCGGCAGCTGCGAGGCCTGAACGACCCGTCGCGGGGCGGCACCCGGCGGGTGCCGCCCCTTCGATCGATCGAGGCGGAGCCGAGTCACCTCCGGTTAGGCTGCCCGCGTGCCTGTTCGCGTGTGCGTTGCCGGCGTCACGGGCTGGACCGGGAGCGCCGTAGCCGAGGCAGTCGAAACGGCCGGCGACCTCGTGCTGGCCGCCGGAGTCTCCCGCTCCGATCCGAAGAGCTTCTCCACGGTCGCCGAGGCGCTGGACGAGGTCGGCGTCGACGTCCTCGTCGACTACACGCATGCCGGAGCCGTGAGGAGCAACGTGCACGCCGCGCTCGACCGGGGAGTCGCGGTGGTCGTCGGTTCCAGCGGGCTCTCCGCGTCCGAGTTCACGGAGATCGAGAGCCGCGCGCGGGAGAAAGGCGTCGGCGTCATCGCTGCCGGCAACTTCTCTCTGACGGCGGCCTTGCTGCTTCGGTTTGCATCTGAGGCAGCGCAGCGTCTCGGAAGCTGGGAGGTCATCGACTACGCGAGCCTCACGAAGCCCGACGCCCCCAGCGGCACGGCACGCGAGCTGGCCGAGCGGTTGGACGGCATCGGCTCTCCGGCGGTCGCCGTGCCCGTCGCCGAGACACTCGGGGCATCGGAGGCGCGGGGAGCGACGGTCGGGACGACGCAGGTCCACTCCCTACGGCTGCCGAGCTTCAGCGTCTCGACCGAGATCGTCTTCGCGGGCACGGACGAACGGCTCTCGATCCGTCACGATGCAGGCTCGACGGCCGCGCCGTACGTCGCAGGGACACTCCTGGCCATCCGCGCGGTCGGTGGACGCGTCGGCCTCGTTCGCGGCCTCGACCAACTCCTGTAACCGGTGCAGGCGAGAAGCCAATTCCGACAACGGAGGTCGGCATGAGCAGCATCGACCGCGAAATGGTCGTGGCCCACTTCATCGTTTCCGACGACGTCGAGCGGTCTCGCCGGTTCTATACGGACGTGCTCGGCGGCAGGACCGTGATCTCCGGGGAGGGAGACGACGGGGTGACGTACGTCGCACTGGCGAACACGTGGATCATCATCAACGTCGGAGGCGGCCCGACCGACGACAAGCCGACCGTCACGCTCGAGACGCCTCCCGATCCGGATCGCGTCAGCAGCTTCCTCAACATCCGAGTCGCAGACATCCACGCCGTGTACGCCGACTGGACCGAACGGGGCGCACAGTTCCTCACGCCGCCGAAGAAGCACGCCACCGAGCTGCGCTGCTATATCCGCGACCCTGACGGCTACGTGATCGAGGTGGGGCAAACGACCCTGGACCGAGGCTGGCGCCCACCGTCCTGAGCACGTCGGTCAGCTCTCGTCGTGCTGCGCCGCGCCCTCGACCGGCGGTATCCAGCTCTCCCGCCGCTTGACCCAGATCTCGGATTCGGGCATCAGCCCGAAGGGCGCCTCGTCCAGACTCCCGATCCGGATCTCGACGAGCCCGTCGCCGGGGTTACTCGTGTCGAGGAGGTGGGACCCACAACGCGGGCAGAAGCCGCGACCGTCGTAGCTCGAGACCACGCCGCTCAGCTCGAAGGCCTCGACGGGCCAGTGCGCGTAGACGGTGAACGCGCTGCCGGACTCCTTCCGGCAATCCGCGCAGTGGCAGCGTCGGACATGAACGGGGTCACCGCGAACGCTGTAACGGACTGCCCCGCAGAGACATCCGCCGGTGCGTACCCCCGCCTCCACGCACGGAGATGCTACGCAGCGCCGATTCGCAGGCGTCAGTCAGGTGCCAGGCACCTGATTGACACATTCCGATATCGGAATATGATGCGAACGTGGCCCGGTCTTCAACCACGTCGGACGTCTTCAACGCAATTGCCGAAGCGTCCCGGCGGGAGATCCTGGACACGCTGACCGCGGGCGAGAAGGCCGTCGGGGCGATCGTGAACGACCTCTCGATGTCCCAGCCGCAGGTCTCGAAGCACCTACGGGTGCTCAGCGAGGTCGGGCTCGTCAGCTGCCGGGCGGAGGGGCGTCGCCGGCTGTACCGCCTGGAGCCCGCACGACTCCGGCCGATGCACGAGTGGCTGGCCAAATACGAGCAGGAGTGGAGCGACCGCCTCGATCGGATCGACGACTACCTCGGGGACCTACGACGACAAGGAGAGCCGCAGTGACACCCCCACGCCACGGATCGGCAGTGATCGAGTATCCGAGCGAGCTCGAGATTCTCACCATTCGAGAGTTCGACGCTCCGGTCGAGCTCGTGTTCGACGTCCTGACGAAGCCCGAGCATGTGAGCAAGTGGTTCGCGCCGTTCACGTGCGAGATGACGGTGTGCTCGATCGACCTGCGCGTCGGCGGCGACTACCACTTCGTGTTCGTCACCGAAGACGGATCCGAATGCTCGTTTCGCGGAACGTACATGGAGATCGAGCGGCCGACCCGCACCGTGCAGACATGGTTGTTCGACGGCTGGCCGGACGCGGACGCCGTCGAGTCCGTGGATCTGCACGAGACCGACGGAGTGACGAAGCTGACCATGATGCTCGCGTTCCGCGACGAGGCCGGCCGCGCCCACATGACCAAGACCGACGGCCAGGAAGACAGCTTCGACAAGCTGGAGGACTACCTCAGGTCGCTGGTCGAAAGACGATGACGGACGGTCAAGGTTCACGAGGGACAGGATCGAGGTGCGGCGCGGGCTGAACGAAGAGGCGAGCTACCAGCTCGGATTCTCGACGTACCGGCCGGGGCTCCTCTTCGTGAGCTGTTTGATGCCGGTGCCGTCGGTGTTCAGGATCGTGATCTGGTTCGCGCGGACGAGGACGAGCTGCCTGCCGTCGGGAGACCACGACGGCTCCTCGTAGGTCGAGCCTTTGGTGATCTCCACCACGTTCGTCCCGTCGGGAGAAGAGATCTCGATCTCATCGTGCGTGCCGCGGCTGAACACCCAGGCGATCTTCGATCCGTCGGGGCTCCAGGCGTACATGCTGCCGCCGCGGAACCGCGGCTTCTGTCCGCTTCCGTCGGGGCTCATCGTCCATGTCGTGGGCCAGCCGCTCGGGAAGACGTGCCGGAAGACGATCTGCGTGCCGTCGGGCGACCATCTCGGGTAGTCGGAGGCTGCGCCGTCACCGCTCTTCGTGAGATCGGTCGGGCCACCGCCGTTCGCGCCCGTCACGTAGATGTCGAGCGCCTTCCCGTCGGGGGACTTCCCGACGAAGGCGATCTTCGACCCGTCCGGTGACCAGGTCGGGCCGCCCCAGCCGGCGAGGGTGACGCCGCGCGAAACGCGGTGTGCGCCGCTTCCATCGGCCTTCATCACCCAGATCGCGGCGTCGCCCTTCGGCTGGCCGAGCGGCCCGCCGATCGGGGCTGTCTGCCGGATGAATGCGATCCTCGTGTGGTTCGGCGACCAGACCGGATGGGTGTCGTTGCGCGCGCCGCTCGTGATCGGGACGGGGCGCTTGCCCACCGCCCGAATCAGGTAGATCCGCGAGCGGTACTTCGGGCTCGCGCAGCTTCCGACGCCGGTGCGGATCGCCGGGCAGCGAAGCCCGGAGTCGAAGAGGATCGGGCCCGAGGAGGGCACCGCAAGGGGCGCGGCGCGACCGGCCGGAGAAGCCAGCGCGACGGCCGACGAGATGGTGAGGATCACCGCTCCGGCCGCGAGAGCTCGGGGCGCCGTCGCCGGGAAGCCGACCTGGAGGAGACGGTCAGTCGCGTGGCGTTGCAATCCGCAACCTGTTCCCGTCGGGATCGCTGAGGTTGCACTGTCGTCCGGCCAGGCCCTCCTCGTCGACCGGAACGCCGAACTCCCGGGAGATGGCATCGATGTCCCTGACGTACAAGTGGACAAGCGTGTCCGGCCGCGCGTCGCCTGTGTGCTCCGACAGGAAGAAGCGGACGCGCCCGCGGGCTATCGAAACGAACCACGGGAAGCCCGGCTCGAACCGGTGCTCCCATTCCTTTCGAAAGCCGAGCCGCGCGTACCAGTCGACCGCGCGACCGGCATCTTCGATGCGGAGCACGGGCACGACTTCCTCTTCCACACAGAAAAGGTACCGAGCGCCTGCGTTCGATCGCCTTCGGCCGATGAGTTACTCGAGGCCTGCCAGTCTCTACCGAACCTCAGGAATGAAACGGGAGGCACCGTGAAGTTTCTTCTCTGCTCATCTGGCATCAGCAATTCGAGCATCCACGACGCGCTGGTCGGCCTCCTCGGCAAGCCGATCGCCGAGTCCAGCGCTCTTTGCATCCCCACAGGGATACAGCCCTTCCCGGGCGGGCCTTCGCACGCTTACCAGTTCATCAGCGGGACAACCCGGAGCCCGATGTGCGGACTGGGCTGGAAGTCGCTGGGCGTGCTCGAGCTCACCGCACTGCCGAGCGTCAGGAAGGAGTATTGGACCGCTGACGTCGAGGCGGCCGACGCCCTGCTGGTCTGGGGCGGCAGTCCCTTGTACCTGTGCTACTGGATGCGACAGTCCGGGCTGGCCGACCTCTTGCCCTCGCTACGGCCCGAAACGGTCTACGTCGGCACCAGCGGGGGAGCAATGGTGGCGACTCCCGACTTCGGTGGAGCCGTCTACGACGAGAGCGAACCGCTGACCGGCAGCGACGAGGCGCTGGGGCTCGTCGACTTCTCGGTGTTCCCACACCTCGATCGCGAGGACGGCCTTCCGCCCAGCCCTCCCGAAGAGATCGAGGCGTGGGCCGCCGGCCTGTCGGTGCCGGCGTACGTGATCGACGATCAGACCGCCATCACGGTGGTCGACGGCCGGCTCGAAGTCGTCACGGAGGGCCGCTGGTTCACCCTCTGACGTGCGCGTCCAGGATCCGAAGCGGCAGCGATTCGCAGGCGCGCTCGAGATGAGGGAGCAGATGCAGTTCGGGCTGCCCGGCCACCCAGTTCGGTCGGCGCATTGCCGTGATCAGCTCTGCAGCGCCGACTACGAACTGCGTGGCGTCGGCGACACCGTCGCCCCCGCTCGTCTCCGTCCCAGCGGCTGCCGCGCGGATGAAACCCGGTGGACAGTCGCCTCATCGGACGACCGTAGACACCCGGGCGCTAAGGCGCCGAGGCACGCGGCGGGTACTCGACGCTCGCAAACGGCCAGTCCGAATCGAGCCACTCGCTCACGGCGCGCCAGAGCGGAACGTCCAACCGAGCGTGGCTCTCCCGCACCCAGGAAAGCACACAGGCGTCGTGGTCGCTACCGGTCGGCGGGTAGATGTAGACGCATCCGATCACGTCGCGGCCGGCCGGCTCGAGCACCGTGTACGTGAACCCCTTCCGGGCGCGGAAGTCGTCGGCGTGCCGTTGCAGGTCACCCCGGTTCTCGTCCAGCGTCATCTCGCGCGGCCAGGAGCCGTCGGGATACCCGGGCGTCGCCCTGATGTGCTCCATCGACGACGTCCAGGCGTCGTAGTCCTGCTCGTTGTGCTCGGGCCCGAGCGGCTCGAGAACGAAGTCGGAAGTCCCGAGACCGAGCGGGACCTCGAAACCGGGCGGAACGAACTCGGCCACGCACCGCATCGTAGAAGGCCGGCTCGAGCACGACGAGATACGACCGGCGAGGCCGTGCGTCCGCCGTCATCGGCTCGACGGGCGCGCGCGACCTCGCCGGCCTCGTGCTTTCAGCCGTAGATCGTGGGCAGCTCCGAAGGGAGCACAACCCTATGCGGTTCCGAACGGTCTAGTGCTTGCCGCGGAACCAGTTGGACAGCCGGGTCGAGAGAGGCGCCTTTCCCGGCGTCCATTTGGTTTCCGGCGGCGGGGCTCGAAACGGCTCGAGTGCGCCGGCGTCATTCGATGCGATCCTGAGGATCACGCGGCCGGCGAAGATCTGGCCGACCTGCTCGCCGGGGACGTAGCGGGTCTCGGAGCCGGCCGTGACGGCGAGGCCGTCGAAGATGTCGTCGTGCTTGTCGCCTTCGATCGCGGCAACCGTCCCGACGTCGATACCGTCGGAACCGACGACGCTCCAGCCCTGCTCGATCTGAAGCCACGAGACGGGGTCGTCGGCGCCTCCCGAGGAGCCGCCGCCCGGCGGAGACGAGAACGTGTCGCTCACGTTGACCACGGTACTAGATGACGTGCGCGGATCGCTCTCGCCCGATCTACGTTCCACGAAAGAACCTGTAGTAGAACGCGACGAAAATGAGGACGACGCCGACGTTGGCTGCCAGCCGCTCCCAGAAGTGGTTTCGGAAGACGAGAACGTCCATCCCGACAACGACAGCTGCCATTGCGAGCACGTACAACACAACGGCCAGCCTTCCCATTCGATCGACCTTAGCTAGGAGAGATCGTCGAGGAGGCAGTCGATCCAGCCGACGATGGAGAAGCCGAGACGCTCGAGAATCGGCCGTGACATCTCGCCCGCGCTGACGGTGAGCGCCGGCGTCCCGCGCTCGACGGCGGCGTCCCAGCGCGCCCGGACGAGCGCTCGATACGCACCGCGCCCGCGCTGATCGGGACGGGTGCCGGCGCCGCTCAGCTGGACCGCGGTTCGTCCGAAGTGCGCTCCCGCGGACGCGGCGATCTCTCCGTCGACGAGCGCGACGAACGCCGCGATCGCTCCGTCGGCCGCCACGAACGGCCAGAGGCGCGTCGCCCGCTCCTCGAACGCCTTGCGCATCTTCTCGTCCATCTGAAAGGCAGCGGCAGCCACCCGCTCGCCGGCGAGAAACTCCTCGAAGCTCTCGACCCTGCGCGCCACCACGCCCGGCGGCCCCGGCGGCGGCGGCTCGACCGTCACCAGCGCAGCCGCCCGCGGCTCACCGGGCGGCTCGTCGTCCGGTCTCATCCCGAGCGTGCGCAGACGGCCGGCGAGATCGCGTGGAGACGCCGCGTCGGACACGAACCAGACCGCCTTCTCCCGCCCCTGGGCACGGAGGAACCGCCGCACCGCGCCGACCACCGGCTCCACCCCAGACTCCTCCAACAGCTCGGGGAAGACATCGCCCATCGGCAGGCCGGCGGGCAGTTCCACCGTGACCCCGGCCACCACCACCCGACGGGATGGATGTCCCACCGGCAGATCGAGCAGATCCTGCGCCGGGAACAGCGCCGCCCGCCTGACCGCCGCCGGAATCGCCGTCAACGTGAGCATCAACGAGCGGTAGCCGCTCATCAAGCGGTAGCCGGTGTCGGTGTAGAGACCGAGAGCGGGATCGTTGTCCTCCTCGGTCTGCACCACCAGGCGGAGTGCACCGGACGCGAGCGCAGCCGCCCGGACGGAGCCGAGAAGGGCGCGGCCGATCCCTCGGCGACGGTGCGTTGGGACCACGAACAGGTCTCGGATCTGCCAGAAGTGCGAGAGCCGCAAGGATGCCGGTACCTCCATCGTGATCGCGAAGCCGATGAGTCTCCCACCCTCTTCGGCGACGAATGCGCGCAGGCGCGTGCCGAGGTTCCGTTCCAGCCATTCTGCAGACTCCGAGGAGTCGGAAGCCTCGCCGTAGTGAGCGCGGTAACTGTCGAAGAGCTCGGCGAGCGCTTCGATCTCGCCGTGCGTCGGTGTCGACAGAGCTCGAACCGAGACCGGCTCGCCCGCAGTCAGATGAACGGGCCTTTCATCTCCCTGGCATTGCCCGCTTCGAGGTTGGCTCGTTCGCGAATCACGGACTCGAACGCGTCGGGATCATCGGGGGTGACGATCGGACTGACCTTGCGTCCGAGGTCGACGACGAATCCCGTTTTCTTCTTGGGTCGCATCGTGTCGAGGTTGGCCCAGTATCGGGGGTTCCCCGTTCCCCAGATGCGCCACTTGCCGGAGAAGACGCCCTTGATCTCGATGCGCTGGAGGCCCCGGATCTGCGCGTACGGGATGATCTTGGTGCCGAGTGGGAAGTAGTACGAGTGGATCTGCAGCCCGTCGGCGCCGCACACGATCTTGCCGTCGTCGTAGCCGACGGTCACGCGCGGACCTCAGCTCTCCGCTTCGATCGAGGTGAAACTGCCAGGGCCCGTCGAGGACTGCGGGGCGAGGCCGGTCGAGGCGGACCGTGCGGTTCCAGCCGTCGGTGATCTCCCGGCCACTGGCGGAGACGATAGACACTGCGCCTGCGCGGCGAGGCGGTCAGAAGGCCTGTCCGGCCACATCCGCGTGGCCGTGCTCGACCAGCCAGCGCAACGACTCCTGGAGCGCATCCAGCGAGGAGTAGCGCGGGGCGTATCCGAGGACCGCACGGGCGCGTGCGATGCCGGCTGCGACGCTGCGCTCGACGTGCTCGCGTGTCGCCGCCGCGTGCTCCGGGCCGACGCGTCGCTCGAACTCGCCCCAATCGACGAAGTCGAGGACGGCCTCACGGCCGAACCACGCCGCTACCTCCTCGGCGAGCCCGCGACATGTCATCGCCTGCTCGGCGACGACGTGGAAGCTGGCCCCGATCGCCGCCGGCCGGCTCAGAGCCAGCTCGAATGCCTGAGCGACGTCGTCGGCGTGCACGTGGTTCAGCACGCCGAGACCGAGAGCCGGCAAGGCGACCGGTTCGCCGACCGCCAGCCGCCGCCAGACATCGGCGTCGAAGTTGCCGGCGGGCGTGACCACCGGCCAGCCGGCCCCGCACAGGTGCCCGGGCAGCAGCACCACGCTCGGAACGCCCCCGGCGAGCGTTTCGCGGTGCAGCAGCGCCTCGATCGCGGCCTTGTTGCTGCCGTATTCGCCGTAGCCGGTGCGCGGCTCGTCCTCGGTCACAGGCACACGGGCGGCCCGCCCGTGCACCCAGGTCGTGCCGCAGTGCAGAAGCAGCGGACGCGTCGGCCGGAGGGCCTCGACGAGGTGCTGGGCGGATGCGGGGGTGAAGCAGATCAGATCGACGACCGCATCCGGCCGGAGATCGGCGATCCGCCGCCCGAAGCTGCCGGCCGCCTCCTCGGCGTCGCGGTCGGCGTTCACATGCCTGACCGACCGCCACTCGACGGCCGGGTGGTACGGCTCCCGCTCACCACGGCTCAACGCAGTCACCTCATAGCCGCCGCGAACGAGGCGGGGCACCAGGTAACTGCCGATGTGCCCGGTCGCGCCGATCACCACCACGCGCGCCATCGCAGGCAGGCTAACTACTCGCGACGAGCCTCTTCGAACCGTGGATCGTCGAGCACGCCGGCAAAGTCGTCGTCCCTGCGGGCCTGCTCGCGGAAGCGCGGCACCAGCTCGACGGATCGTCGGAGGTGGCCGAACGGCTCGTCGCCCGTGTCGCCCGCGAGCGTCGCAAAGCACGCGTAGTTGTAGTGGAGCCCGGGATGGTCCGGGTTGCGCTCCAGGCCCGCGCGGACAGCTGCGACGGCATCGGCGTAGCGCTGCTCTCCGTACGCACGCATCGACTGGCCGTGGAACGTCCACGCTTCGCCCCAGTCGAACGGTTGGTACGCCTCGTCGGGTGTGGCACCGATGACGAGCACCGTTCCATCCCCGGTCGCCTTCCGCCGCGACTCGGGCCGAACCAGCACGAATGTCCCTGCGGGTGCGTCGACCGCGTCGCCGTCGATCTCGAACGTCGCGTTCCCGTCGAGCACGAGGTACAGCTCCTCCTGGCCCGACCCGGCCTCCACGTGCTCGCCGATCAGCATGTACGCGCCGCACTTGCCGCCTTCGCGAAGGCGCTTCGATCGCGGATCCAGACACCGGTCACGTGACCGTGGCGGAGGCGCTCGTCACCGTTCCCTCCGGCCGCGACAGGTGGAAGGCGAGTCGCATTGCCGTCGGCCTGCTACCGGTGGACCGCATAGAGCACCATTCCCCTGCGTGAGCCCGACTCGATCGCGCCGAGCTTCTCGACCGCGCGCCGCGACCGGAGGTTGCGTGCGTCGACGAGAAAGACGACCGTCTCCACCGACCGAAACGCGTGCTCGAGCATGACCCGCTTCAGGTCGGCGTTGTAGGCACCGCCCCAGTACGGCCGAGCCAGAAACGTCCAGCCAATCTCGACCTCGCTCCTCTCCGGGTCGTAGTTGTCGTACCGAGTCGCGCCGATCAAGCTGCCCGTCGCTCGATCCACGACGGCGAGCGCTCCACCGGAGGCGAGGTGGTCGTCGAAGTACGCACGAAAGACGTCCTCGCGCCAGCGCTCCCTTTCCGGATGCTGCTCCCAGAGCATGGGGTCCGCACCCGCCGCGTACAGCTCGTCGAAGTCGCCGACGCGCAGCGGCCGAACGACGGTCACGTCCCCCATCAGAGTCGGCTGGCGATTCAGCCGTCCTCTCCCACTTCGTCGCGTTCGAGACGCGGGCTCGTGCCCTAGCCGCTCATCGAGTCGTGTAGCTCGTACCAGGCTTCCCGGCTCGGCGGATCGAAGTTGGCGTCGGGGCTCTCGGCGGCCTTGGCGATCATCGGCTCGATGACCGGGTTGAGCTGCTCGTTGATGAACTTCTCGCCGTGCGCGCGCGTCTCCCAGACGTCGAAGATGCGGAAGAGTCCGGCGTCGAGGTCGAAACCGGCCGTGTGAATCAGGAGCCCTTCGGGTGCCTCCTGAAGGTCGAGCGCAGCGGTGACCGCGTCGTAGTTGGTGGTGCTGGTGTCGCCATCGTTGATCACGAACTCCTGCACGTATGCGATCGGCATCGGTCAACTCCGTTCTCGTCGGGTCGCACCCGACTGTACTCGTGGCAAGGACGGCAGGCGAGAGTGCGGGGTCGGCCCATCCGTCTCGGCGGGGGTCGAGCCGAGCGGCGTACCCTGGCGGCCCGTTGCGTCGCGTCCTCATAGCGTCCGTCGTCCTTCTCGCGTTCGTCGCGGGCGCGAGCCGCGCCTCGTCCACGAGCGTCTCGCCGTGCCGCCGGGTGAGCCAGCCGACCTGGTCGCCGGACGGGACCCGGATCGCGTACTACGGAACCCGCTGGCCTCCGCCGACCGGCCACCGCAACCCGAACGACATCCTGCAGGCCCTCTGCACTGCGAACGCCGACGGGACGAATGCACGGCCGCTCCGCTACACGGTCTGCACCGGCAAGTGCCCCGACCCGCCGAGCCAGATGTGGTGGCTGCCGAGCGGGATCGTCTACCTGCGGGACGGAGAGATCCTCCGGATCGTTCCCGGGAGCAAGCCGCGGACGATCGCCCGGATCAACGACGTCTCCGTCGTCACGAACCCGGCCGGAACGCGCATCGCGGCCGAGAGGTACTGGCCCTCCTGCCTGACCTGCGCGGCGCCGGTGACGATCATCGACGCTCGGTCCGGATCCGTCGTCGGCACGGTCGGCGGGAAGAGTCTCGACAACGTCGATCCGAGTCTGTCGCCCGACGGAACGA
>Ga0335085_10005165_pt1 | contig 21196 bp, 18 predicted proteins | sample Lox_Sample_45_FD_206712 | JGI IMG/M metagenome (GOLD analysis project Ga0335085, IMG submission 206712) | Soil microbial communities from Loxahatchee National Wildlife Refuge, Florida, United States - Lox_Sample_4.5 | ecosystem: Environmental > Terrestrial > Soil > Wetlands | place: USA...
CCTCGAACAATTATTGAAAACGTTCGGCGGCTATTTCCACAGATGGTCTAATCGGTTAGGGTCGATCCTATCTACAGAACGTCTCAGCCGGTATATCCTAGATAAAAGCTATTACAGGCCATCGGACGGAAGCGTTAAGTATAATGCGTTTATGCCACCGTCTGACATGAAACTCTCGGTGTACCGCTCATCAGAACTTAGTGAAGATATGATATGGCAAATAGGTGACAACTTCGTAGCTATTCCGCGGAATAAACCATTGCTTGGTCGTGCAGACATTTTTGCGGAACATATCTTGGCAGAAAAACTCAGTTTAGAATCTTATCCAAAACCACATCAGCTTCATGCAAATATTACTGGGTGGCCAGATAAGCAAGAAAAAAGAAGGTTGATCGCTTTAAGATTGGCCGCCAAAGCAACACTTCTCCTTCGTAACCCAACTTGATAAATTTTCCAGAATAAAAATCGGTAAACTACAGAATCTTCTCGACGTTCTCAGGAGGGCGGCCGAGCGCAGCCTTGCTCTTGAATAACACAACGGGCCGCTGGATCAGGATCGGATACTTGACCATCGCGGCGATCAGTTCAGCGCGGGTGAGTTTCGGATTATCGAGTTTGTACTTGGCATATTCCGGCTCCTTGGTCCGAATCAATTCGCGCGGCTCCATGGAAAGAAGTTTTAGAATGTGATCGAGCTCCTTTTCGGTCGGAGGGGTTTTGAGGTACTCGATCACCTTCGGCTCGATTCCCTTTTTACGGATCAACTCGAGCGTTGTGCGGGATGTATTGCACCGCGGGTTATGGTAAATCGTCACGTCAGCCATCGGTTGTCATTTCTGCCAGCCTTCGGCAGCCCCTTCGCTCGCCCGCTCTGTTATTGATAAATTGATCGTTTATTTTCATATAAATTCACCCATGTAGATACGCTTGCTCGGAAGAGACTGCCTCGGCTTGCTTTACGCTCTTTTTAATACTCCCCGATCGCCTTGCGCATCTTTTGGATCGTTTCTTTATAATCTCGGCTTCCAAAAATGGCCGAGCCAGCCACGAAGATATCCGCACCCGCCTGGGACAGCACAGCCATGTTCTCCGGTTTGACGCCGCCATCCACTTCCAGTTCGACCTTGAGCCCACGGTCATCGATCATTTTTCTGGCACGCTTGAGTTTTTCCAAGGTCTGCGGGATAAAGCTCTGCCCGCCGAATCCCGGATTAACCGACATAATCAAGACAAGATCCACCTCGGACAGTATCTCTTCAATGCTGCCGAGCGGCGTGCCAGGGTTGAGCGTTACGCCGGCTTTCACCCCTTCTTCTTTGATGGACTGGATCGTCCGATGGAGATGCGGGCAAGTCTCAACATGGACCGTGAGATAGTTGCTCCCGGCCTTAATGAATTCGGGGATAAACTCCTCGGGATTAGTCATCATGAGATGAACATCGAGCGGGAGCTTGGTCACCTTTCGGATCGCTTTCACAATCGGCGGGCCGATCGTGAAGTTCGGAACGAAATGCCCGTCCATCACGTCCACATGGATCATGTCCGCCCCGGCCGTTTCTACCTTGGCAATCTCTTCCGCAAGACGGGCAAAGTCAGCCGACAGAATCGAAGGAGCAATTTTTTTCGGTGAATTCATCATGAATCTTTTTTAAGCCTGGCCGCAAAAAAAAAGTCCATGCGGTAGGGATTAAACAGCGTATTCAAGAAGCCGCGTTCGGTCACAAGATCCGATGCCGCCGGCTGAAAAATCGTTCGCAGATCTTCCACGGAGAAGCCTGGGTATTCCTTCAAGAAGACATCCACCACCGTTTCGTTTTCTTCGGCTTCCGTTGAGCAGGTACTGTACACTAAAACACCTCCCTTTTTCAACAGCGGCGCGACATGCTCTAAGATTTTTAGTTGAAGCCTTCGATATGTGGCGACCGTCTCCTCCTGCTTCTGCCACTTTCCTTCCGGGTGCCGTCGCAGCACTCCCAGACCGGAACAGGGGGTATCTACCAGTATCCGGTCAAAGCGGGCGTTGACGATGTCGATTAGTGGCTCAGACACATCCATACGTCGCGGAATGATGATCGAGATACCCAGGCGTTCGGCATTCTCCTTTAAAGGTATCAACCGCTCCTCGCTGACATCCAAAGCAAGGATCTCTCCCCGGTTCCGCATCAGTTCTGCCATATGGCTGGTCTTCCCACCGGGTGCGGCACAGGCATCTAGAATCATCTCGCCCGGTTGCGGATCAACCGCATACGACACCAGTTGCGCCGCTTCATCCTGGACATAAAACCAGCCGTCATGATAGGCCTGAGTCTCTCTGAGCGACGCCGCGGTCTGAAGGAGCAGCGCATCTTGAACAATCCGACCTGATTCTACCTTCAACCCGGCTCCCAGGAGAGATTCAGTCAGCTTCTCTCTAACGGTCTTGAGCCGATTAACCCGAAGCGTAACGGGCGGGATCTCATTGTCGGCTCGGCAGAGAAGCATCGTCCGCTCTAACCCGAATCTCTCCGCCCAACGTCGAACCAGCCAAGCAGGGTGAGACTCGCTGATTGCCACACGCTCGATGGGGTCGGCAATCGGAAACAATCGGACCGGGTCGTGCGAATCCTTCGCGATGGCACGAAGCACGGCATTGACGAAGTCCCCGATCTTGCTTCCGGCGCGCGACTTGGCCAACTCAACGGATTCGTTCACCGCAGCGGAGGACGGAATCCTATCCAGATACAGAAGCTGGTAGGCCCCGAGCCGGAGGAGAGATTGCAGCCGGGATGGAATTTTCTGTTTTGGAGAACGGAGATGCAGCCGGATCACCCAGTCGAGGCGGGCCTGGTGCCGAACCACACCATAGACGAGTTCTGTGGCAAGCGAACGATCACGGGAAGACAGAGCGCTTTTATTAAGTGCCCTGTCCAGGATCGCATCTAGAAAGGTCTTCTGCCGTTCGAGTTGCTGAAGGACCTCCCAGGCGGTTCTTCTTGCATTTGACTGAACAGCCTTTTTCACTGAAAAATGGCCCTTTCGCTCAAGTGACATTTTTCAGTGTGTAGTAAAATTACCGCGAGCGATATACCATCGCCTCAAGTCGCGCAATCCGCTCTTCAACCGGAGGATGCGTCGAGAAAAGCTTCGTTATTCCGCCACCCGTCAAAGGGCTCATGATAAACATATGCGCAGTGGCTGGATTGGCCTCCATGGGTATCTGCTGCACTCCCTGATGGATTTTTCTTAAGGCGCTGGCAAGGGCCAGCGGATTTCCGACCAGGCCCGCACCGCCTTCATCCGCAGAATACTCCCGAGAACGCGAGATCGCAAGCTGGATCAGCATCGCCGCGATCGGTGCCACGATGATCACCAGAAGTGTGCCAATCGGGTTCGCGCCTTCCCGGTCGTCCCGGTTTCCACCACCGAAGATCATCGCCCACTGGGCCATATGGGCCAGATAGCTGATCGCACCCCCAAACGTGGCCGCAACAGTCGATATCAGGATGTCCCGATGCAGAACATGAGACAGCTCATGCGCCATGACACCGGTGAGTTCCTCACGGTTGAGAATCTTGAGAATCCCGGTCGTCACTGCCACCGCAGCATGCTGCGGATTTCGGCCGGTTGCAAAAGCATTGGGCGTCGGCGTGTCGATTATATATACCTTGGGCATCGGGATCTGTGCCTTCGTGGCCAAAGTTCGTACCATGCTATGCAGTTCCGGCGCCTCCGCCTCGGTCACCTGCTTGGCGTGATACATCGCCAGCACGATTTTATCGGAAAACCAGTAGGCACCGAGGTTCATCACCAGGGCAAACATCAAGGCGATGGTCGCCCCGCTCTGTCCGCCGATCAGCGACCCCGCAGCGACCAACAAGCCCGCAAGCAGAGCCATTAAGAATGTTGTCTTTAAACCACCCATCTAAACTACCTCCCTATTGTTAAATTTAATTTTCCAATTTCATTTTGCAACTTTCTCGTTACTTAAAAACGCTCCGGCCTTTAGATCATGACCGGCTAGATACTCCCTTACCTTCATCCGTCGTTTGTTCTCCGGTTGAAGCTCTTCGATCCGAATCGTTTGGTCCGCGGTCGCAACCAGCACCCCGTCTTTTTGGACTTCCAAGATCTCACCCGGTGTAGCACGTCTGAAGGACGAATCGAGCGCGGACACCTTCCATAGCTGCCAGCGCTGCGGACCGCAGAAGGTGCGCGCCCCGGGCCAAGGGACCAGACCCCGCACCCGGTTGACGATCGCCTCGGCGGGTTGATCCCAGAGGATCAGCCCGTCCTCCTTTTTTAAGAGTGGAGCCATCGTGGCATGGCTCGAATCCTGGGGTCTTGGCTTCAGTCCCCCCGCCTTCAACTCCGCTATCGTCCGGACCAGCAATTTGGCCCCGATACCTTGCATCCGCTCCGCCAGGCTTTCGGCAGTGTCATTGGGCTCAATCAGCACTCGCTCCTGAAGCAGGATCGGCCCTGTATCCATTCCTTCGTCCATCAGCATCGTCGTGACACCCGTCTCCCGCTCTCCCCGGATGATCGCCCAGTTGATCGGGGCCGCCCCTCGATACTTGGGAAGCAGCGAGGCATGAACATTTACACAGCCGTTTCGAGGAATCTCAAGAAGCGCCTTGGGAAGGATCTGACCGAAAGCGACCACGGCAATCAGATCCGGTACGAGATCCCGTAGTTGTTTTAGGAATTCCGGATCGCGAACCTTGTTAGGCTGATAGACAGGAACGCCCTTGGCAACCGCCCAGTCTTTGACGGGTGAAGAAGTGATCCGCTCTCCTCTGCCTTTCGGACGATCCGGCTGGGTCACCACACCGATCAACTCCTCACCCGCATTCGACAGCGTGTCGAGACTCGAGACCGCAAACCGGGGAGTGCCCATAAACAGAATCTTCATCCCTCCTTTTCTCTCGCCTTCATTATTTTTTTTAGTCGTCTAAAATAGATGTTGCGCTTTAAGCTGCTGATCCGATCAATAAACAGTTTTCCATCCAGATGATCGATCTCGTGTTGAAGCAGTTTGGCCAAAAGTCCTTCCCCTTCTACCGTGATCTCTTTCCCGTCCCTGTCCAACCCCCGCACCACGACCCGCGCCGCACGGCGGACGGATTCACGATACTCCGGAACAGAAAGGCATCCTTCATCCTCGCTTACCTCACCCTCTTTGGATACAAACTCCGGATTAATCAAGACCAGCGGCCAACGTTTCTTGACTTCATCCGCAATGCTTAAGTCATACACGAAGAGCCGAAGCGACTCGCCCACCTGCGGCGCTGCCAACCCTAGTCCTGGCGCTGCATACAGCGTCTCGAACATATCATCAATCAAGCGTTGAAGATTCCCGTCGATGTTCTCGATCGATTTCGCTGCCTGACGCAGAACGGGATCCGGATACTGCCTGATCTCTAAGACAGCCACATCGGCCTCTCTTTAAGATAACCATCCATTGCGTTCTACCCTCTGCTCTTATTCTAAAGTAGGCTGGGTGGTAAATTCAAGTGGGTGGGAGCGTTTATCTATATTATTCGTTGACGGAAAAGGCTTGACGCGGAAACAGTGCCTCTGCTACGATATGCTCGCGGGGTGGAGCAGCCTGGTAGCTCGTCGGGCTCATAACCCGAAGGTCAGAGGTTCAAATCCTCTCCCCGCAACCAATCTTATCGTTAAAATAGCATGCCTCCTAATGAATCACGGTCCCTTCTATAATTTCTGCTTGTTGGCTTTGAAGAGAGCCTAGGAAATCCGAGCGGACGTAAAGGAATAGGCCTGAACTTAGCATAAAAACACCACTTTTGGGGTATGGACAGGATATCAAGGGTTTGGTATTTTAAAATAAATCTCAGCTAGAGGGAGAGTAACTCTTGAAGTCACAGTTGAACGTACAGTTCATAATGGGCATATTTTTCGGCGTCCTTCCCCTTTGGGGATGTGGGGGCGATGGAGGCGGAAGTGGACAGGGCGCTGCTGGTGTACCATCAGCGTACCGAGTCTATTTTTCCGATACCGGCATCCCTGGAATCGTGGTGATCGACCCAGAAACGAATGCCCCAACGGATGATTCTCCTATCAGCCTATCTGGTGGCATACCCGGAGCGCTCGCCCCTTCTCCCGATGGCAGCATACTCTATGCCATGGCAGGGAGCAATTTCAACAGCACAAGCAGCCTCTCCGTGATTGATGCCCTCTTCAATTTTGAGATCAACTTCCTCGACGGAGCAGGAGATCTCTTCAACCAAATAGTGGTCTCCCCGAATGGGAAGAGACTCTATCTGCTCTACCGGAGGAGCTCAGGCACCGCTACGCTTGAAATCAAGGTCTTTGACCTGAGCACCGATCCCACTTTTCCAGAGCTAATAACGACCATTTCGAATAACATCTTTGATGGTTGCTTTGGTCCTCTGGGGCTAGGTATACGGCCGGATGGGAAAAAACTCTATTTAGCCTGTCGTCCGACTAACATCAATTTGCAGGATCGGTTCTACATGGTGGACACAGATACCAACACTCCTACACAGACCGCTACTTTTACAAGGGATGAAACAAACAATGCCAGCATCAATGCCATCGCGGTTAAAAAGAACGGTTCCCAGGTCTATCTCGCCAGAGCGGACATCATCACGCCCGCCGTGGAGGTCTTTAATGGAGCCACAGGGGCACACGTGAAATCAATCGCCCTGCCCGAAAATGCCCTACCGAGGGCCGGGGTAGTGTCTCCTAATTCGAAGACGCTCTATGTCGTGGATCAGGGGTTAGGAACCCATGTGGTCGATGCCACAACTAATACCTATCTGATGACGATGTCTCCAACGCAGAGTCGGGGGTTCGATATTGCAATCTCGCCGGATGGGACGCATCTGTATACAACACTATTGGACAATGTTTTTGTTCTGGATGCAACAACTAACACCCCAGCGACGACAATCCCGGGAGACTTTCTCTTTACCGCCGCCAACCAGATCGTCACTATCCCTTTTCAACCTTGATTACAGTGGCGGCGTTTTCTAGGCAATTTCACGCGTTCAAAAAATTGGATCGTACCGCTTGCGTTTTTTGGTGAACTCCAAAACATCTCCTACACTCGTATGAAGGTAATAAGGCTTGACTGTTAAAAAGCGCCTCTGCTAGGATGCCGTTGCGGCTGGAGCGCTACAGTCGTTTAATCCATCGGACCAATGTTATAGATGCCGAGCAAGTAGAAAATAAGGCTTAATACCACCAAGATACCAAAGATAAAAATTAAGGCTTTAAATACGGGACTCATTGCCTAGCAACTCTCCTGTAAGGTTGTTGAAATAAGCCTGTGTATGTTAACCTAACTCTCAATTGTTTTCAACAAAACTCTTTGAAATGACCGCCCGATCTAGATCAGAGCCCGCCAACGAGATAGAAACCTTCAAGACTAGGCTTCTAAAACTGCTCCATAAGAAATCTTTTAAGCAAAGTCCTTCAGAAATCTTCCGTCTTTCTTCCGGACAAATGAGCCCGTACTACATTGATGCTAAGAAGACGACGCTGGATCCTGAAGGGGCTTTTCTGATCGGGAAAATCATTTTCTGGCAGATACGCAACCTTCAAGCGAAGGGAATCGGCGGGCTGACATTAGGAGCAGATCCTATCTCTCAGTCGGTGGCCCTAATCAGCTTTATCGAAAAGCAACCGATTCCGGCGTTTATCATCCGAAAAGAGCCAAAGGGGCATGGAACTCAGGCCTGGATAGAAGGCAGCCTGCCTGTCCGGGCTCGTGTGGTGGTTGTCGAGGATGTTGTCACAACAGCCGCCTCAACTCTTAAAGCAATTGAGCGGCTCAAAGAAGCAGGGCACATCATTGTCAAAGTTATTGCGCTTGTGGATCGTCAGGAAGGCGGCGAGCGAAACCTGGCAAAGGCTGGTTACACGCTGGATGCTCTCTTCGGACTGGACGATTTAAAAGCGCTTGCCGATTCTTAAGTCGGCAGATCCCGTTCTGTCAATAAATCCAGGCGACTACAGTCAAAACTCGGTTTTGAGATGCGAAAGTTTTTGATTGCTTTTCGATAGAGAATATGCTATTTATAACTCTTTCCTAATCAACCCTTTATACCACGAGCAGAACATGTCTCAAGAAGAATTAATCGAAGAATCGAAAAAATATCTCATGAACACCTACGCCCGACTTCCGGTGGTGATGCGGAAGGGGCGAGGAAGCCGTCTCTACGATGTTGATGGTAAGGAGTATATCGACTTCGTGAGCGGGGTTGCGGTTAACAATTTAGGCCACTGCTCGCCCAAAGTGACCGTGGCCTTCCAGAAGCAGGCGCAACGGCTCGTTCATGTCTCGAATTTCTATCACAATGAACCCCAGATCAAACTGGCCAAACTCCTGGTCGAGCATTCCTTTGCGGATAAGGTTTTCTTTTGCAACAGCGGGGCAGAGGCAAACGAGGCTGCGATCAAACTGGCTCGGAAGTTCGCACGGGTCCAACGTGGGGAAGACCGGTTTGAGATCATTACGATGGAACAATCCTTCCATGGCCGTACTCTAGCTACCCTCTCGGCCACCGGTCAGACCAAGTACCAGAAAGATTTTGAACCGATGCTTGCAGGCTTCTCCTGTGTCCCATTTAATGATGTTGGCGCAGTAGCCAAGGCCATCACGAAAAAAACGATTGCGGTCTTGGTGGAGCCGATTCAGGCAGAAGGCGGGGTCCGCATACCCTCGGAAGACTACCTCCCCCGACTCCGCAAACTATGCGATGAGCAGGGACTGCTTCTGATCCTGGACGAGGTCCAAACCGGTATCGGGCGAACCGGTCGACTGTTTGCGTATGAACATTACGAAATCGAGGCGGATATTATGACGCTGGCCAAGGGTCTGGGAGGCGGCCTCCCCATCGGAGCGATGTTGGCCAAGGATTCAGTCGCGGGTGCCTTTGTCCCCGGAAGCCATGCCTCAACCATGGGTGGCAACCCGCTGGCTTGTGCCGCCGCAATCGCAACGATCGAGGCGTTGCTGGAGGAAGACGGTTTCGTTCTGGATCATTGCCAGTTGATGGCGGACTATTTTCAAAAGGGGCTCTGGTCACTGGCGAGACGCTATCCCGTCATCAAGGAGGTGCGGGGAAAAGGTCTTCTCCTCGGAGTCGAGCTTACCATTGAGGGAAAACCGATCGTTCAGGCCTGCCTGGAAGAAGGTTTTCTGATTAACTGTACGATGGATCGCGTACTTCGCTTCATCCCACCGCTGATTATCACACAGGAAGAGATTGATCTCCTCCTGGAGACACTGGATCGCATCTTCAAGCGTGGAGTTGTATGAAAAAGTCAAGGCACCTTCTGGCGGTGCACGATCTGACTCAAACGGAGATCTTGCATCTATTCAAAAGAGCGGCAGCACTAAAGAAACGCCATGCGCGTCCACTCGTGGGCCGTACTCTAGGGCTTTTCTTTGAAAAGACTTCAACGCGGACCCGTGTTTCGTTTGAGGTGGCCATGGCTCAGCTCGGCGGTCATTCGATCTTCCTCTCAAAGGAAGAGATCCAGCTTCACCGAGGAGAGACGATTGCAGACACCGCACGAGTCTTGTCCCGCTATCTCGACGGGCTTGTGATCCGAACGTATACCCATCACACAATCGAGGAATGGGCACGGCACGCGACAATCCCGATGATTAACGGACTGTCCGATCTCCATCATCCATGTCAGGCCCTTGGAGACCTTTTGACGGTCTTTGAAAAAAAGGGCCGAAACTCCGGTCTACGACTGGCCTACATCGGTGATGGCAACAATGTCGCCAACTCGCTCATCGAAGGAGCCGTGCAGCTTGGTATAAATCTCTCACTCGCCTGTCCCAAGGGTTACGAGCCGGATAAAGATGTCATGGATTTTGCAAAGCAAAAGTCAAAAAAGACCGGCAGTTTGATCCAGGTCGTGCAAGAGCCAGAGATTGCAGCAAAAGGTGCCGACATCCTCTACACCGATGTCTGGACCAGCATGGGTCAAGAATCCGAGGCAGAAATTCGGCGGAAGACCTTTGAAGGTTATCAGATCAGTCGGTCTCTGCTGAAACTCGCAAAACCTTCAGTCCTGGTCATGCATTGCCTCCCCGCTCATCGCGGAGAAGAGATCACGGAAGAGGTAATTGAAAGTCCACAGGCCGTGGTGTGGGACCAGGCCGAGAACCGCCTCCACATCCAAAAAGCGATTCTAGAAATGTTTCTTTCATGAGCGCAAAAGATACATCGATCAAAAAAGTGGTGCTGGCCTACTCCGGAGGCCTGGACACCTCCGTGGCGATACAGTGGTTGATCGAGGTATACAAATGTCAGGTCATTGCCTTCTGCGCCGATCTGGGCCAGGGTGAAGACCTTCAGGCAATCAAGGAAAAGGCGCTTCAGACCGGAGCAAGCAAGGTGCATTTAAAAGATCTCAAGGCCGAATGGGTCAGCGATTACATCTTTCCCATGCTCCGCGCCAACGCGTTGTATGAGGGCTATCTTCTCGGAACCGCGATCGCCCGTCCGCTGATTGCAAAGGCCCAGCTACAGGTTGCTCATCAGGAAAAAGCAGAAGCGGTAGCTCATGGGGCCACAGGGAAGGGAAACGATCAGGTTCGGTTTGAGCTGACTTATCTTGCTCTGCAGCCAGAAATCCGTATTATCGCGCCTTGGCGAGAATGGAAATTTCGTTCACGAAACGAGCTGATGGAGTATGCCCGGCGTCATAGGATTATGATTTCGGCCACAAAGGAACGGCCTTACAGCATCGATCGAAACCTATTTCATGTCAGTTATGAGGGCGGCCTGCTCGAAGACCCCTGGAAGGAGCCCCCGGAGGACCTTTATCTTACCACGGTAGCGTCCGAGAAGGCCCCGGATCGCCCAGCATATCTTGAGATCGGGTACAAAGCTGGAGATCCGGTCTCCGTCAACGGAAAGCCGATGCCGCCGGCACAGCTCCTGGCCCACTTAAACGAAATCGGCGGCGCCCATGGCATCGGGCGCCTGGACCTTGTAGAGAACCGTTATGTGGGAATCAAGTCGCGGGGGATCTACGAGACCCCGGGCGGGACGATCCTGCATGTCGCCCACCGTGCGATCGAGTCCGTCACGATGGATCGTGAGGTAATGCATCTACGGGATTCGCTGATCCCGCGTTATGCCGAGATGATCTACAACGGTTACTGGTTCTCACCCGAGCGGGAGATGCTGCAGACCGCAATGGATCAGGCCCAGAGGGGTGTCACAGGACGGGTTCGACTAAAGCTTTACAAGGGAAGTTGCCAATTGATAGGACGTCAAGCGCCCGATTCACTCTATCGACCGGAGCTGGCCACCTTTGAAGAAGGCGAACCACACTACCGGCAACAGGATGCCGATGGGTTTATCCGGCTAAACGCGCTACGTCTTAAGTTGCAGGCTCCCCAAAAGAAGAAGGGGCACCCAAGCCCATGAAAACCAAATCCAAACCTTGGGGAGGACGTTTTTCCGTTCAAACGCATGATCTGGCGGAGCGGTTTACCGCCTCAATCCTGTTCGATCATCGCCTCGCACGGCATGACATTGAGGGAAGCATTGCGCATTGCCGGGCACTGGCCGAGGCCAAGGTTATGACCAAGGAAGAGGCTGAAACCATGATCCAAGCACTCAAAGAGATCGGACAGGAGATCTCCTCCGGTCGACTTGAGTTCTCGTTGGAACAGGAAGACATTCACATGGCGATTGAGCAGCGCCTCATCGAAAAAATTGGCGAGTTGGGTGGAAAGCTCCAGACCGCACGCAGCCGAAACGACCAGGTGGCCTTAGATCTTCGACTCTTCCTTCGGGAGGAGATCAATGGAATCCGTGAGCGGATTGGCCATCTACAACAGGCCCTCGTGGGCCTCGCCAAAAAAAACCTGGACGTGGTGATGCCGGGCTACACGCATCTTCAACCGGCCCAGACGATCCTGCTGGCCCATCACCTCCTGGCTTACTACGAGATGCTGGACCGTGATCGGGCCCGCCTTGCTGACTGTTTTGAGCGCGTGAACGTTCTGCCGTTGGGCTCCGGGGCGATCGCCGGAACAAACTATCCGATTGACCGGCAGTATCTGGCACGGCTGCTCGGATTCCCCAAAATCACCCAAAACAGTCTGGACGCCGTGAGCGACCGAGACTTCGCGGTGGAGTTTCTCTCTGCTGCCTCGATGCTCATGATGCACCTCTCTAGGCTGAGTGAAGAACTCATCCTGTGGTCGTCGGATGCCTTTGGGTTTATTTCGCTTCCGGACTCCTTCTGCACCGGAAGCAGTCTCATGCCGCAGAAAAAGAACCCCGATGTCCCTGAACTGATTCGGGCCAAGAGCGGACGAGTCTACGGCCACCTGATCGGACTGCTTACACTTCTCAAGGGTCTGCCGCTGGCTTATAACCGAGACCTGCAGGAGGATAAAGAAGCGGTATTTGACGCCGTGGATACGACTCAGATTTGCCTGGAGGTCGCGGCGGTGCTCCTCAAGGGAATCCAGATCCACAAAAAGAAGATGGAGCAAGCGGCGCAAACCGGCTTTCTGCTCGCAACGGATTTAGCGGATTATCTTGTCGGAAAGGGAATGCCTTTTCGCCAGGCTCATCAGATCGTGGGAGGAATCGTAAGTCATTGCGTCAAGTCAGGGAAAAGGCTTGAGCAGCTCAGTCTCAAAGAGCTTCAAAAATATTCGAACCGCTTTGAGAAAGACATAAAAGGTTATTTGACGGTGGAGCGGTCGCTGGATCGCAAAAACCAGATCGGTTCCACGGCCCGGCGTCAGGTGATGGAACGACTCAAGGCAATCGAGGTAAGATGAAACTCATTGCCTGTTTCCTCCTGATGCTCCTGGTAACCGCGTGCGGCCGAAAGGGCGACCCGATCGCACCGGAAGATCAAAACAAAAAAGAACAAAGCTCAGCTGGCAACCCTTCAACAGAGCGATGATGGAATCCAAAGGAGGCACCATGGAAAATGCTCAGAGCGCAATCAGTCTATCCACCAGCAGCCGGAAGAGGCTGCTTCTCTTGATCGATCCCTATCCCGAGGATAATCCATATCGCATTGACTCCAAGGAGATGCAGGTCATCTGGTTCCCAAAACTATCTCTGCCAGTGATCGCGGCGCAGACTCCAAACACATGGGATGTGAGGATCATCGATGAAAGCCAAACCATCGTCCGGGAGAAACTTGTGGATGAGGTAATCCGGGAGCGCGGGGCCGAGAATATTTTTGTCGGCATATCCACACAGATGACCTGCTATACTCCTCGAGCCTACGAAATCGCCGACCAATTTCGCGCCCGTGGCGTCAAGGTGAGCCTGGGTGGGACGCATGCGACCTATTTGCCAGAAGAGGCGAAGGAGCACGCAGATACGGTCGTGCGGTTCGAGGCGGACGAGATCTGGGCGAAAGTGATCTCCGATTTCGAGAAGGACGCCCTCCAGCCGCTCTACGAAATGGAGTCCTATCCCACACTGGATCAGTATCCGCACCCGCGCATTGATCTCCTGCCCCGGGGCTGCTACATGACGAACCAGTGTCTTCAAACCACCAGGGGCTGTCATTTCGAGTGTGAGTTCTGCAGTGTCTCTCCTTTCAATGGAAAGAGTTCACGGAGGCGGACGGTAGAAGACGTCGTCGCAGAGATCCAGCGGATTAAGGAGTGGCGGAGAAACGAGCTGGTGGAAAAGATGATCACAGGCCCCATCTGGCACCGGATCGGGACCGGTCTCCGGATTCTCACCGGTATCGAGGATGGCACCATTTTCGCCTTTGTAGACGACCTCCACAACTCAAACCGCGAATACTGCAAAAAACTATGGGCTGCCTTAAAAGAGCTTAATATTAAATGGGGGGCTCAATGCACGCTCTTTTTAGGGAGCGAACCGGAGATGGTGAAGCTGGCGGCCGAGAGCGGCTGCGTCGCCATGTTTGTCGGAATGGAGTCCATCAATGAAGATGTCTTGACCGAGATGAATAAGCCGTTCAATAAGGAAAAAAAGTACGCGGATCAGATCCAGTGTTTTCACGATCACGGAATCATGGTGAACCCGGGGATCATCTTTGGTTCGGATGCGGATGACGAGTCGGTCTTTGAAAATACGGTTGAGTTTCTCAACAAGAATCGCGTAGAGCTGGCCTACATCAATATTTCAACTCCCCTGCCGGGTACGGTATTGTTTGATCGCCTGAAGGCCGAGGGACGCATCTTCGACTGGGACTGGTCCCATTATGATGGAAAACATGTGGTCTATTATCCAAAGCGGATGACTCCAGAAGTCCTGCAGGAAGGCTTCTTCTGGGCGAACCGCAAATTCTTTTCCATCCCGTCCATTCTCACGCGGATGTCTTCCACAAGCCAACGCATCCCCTCGCGCTGGATCATGAATTGGAGATTCCGACACCTCGTTTATCGGACCTGTCCCAAGGGTCATCTCTCACCCTTGAGCCGCGTGATCCAGAAGCTGCACGATCGTCTTCCTTCCATCGAGCAGGATCAACTGATCCCGAATGCCTTGTATGCATTAAAAGAAAAAGTGGAGACGGTATCGGACCAAATCGACCAGTTTCTGCACATCAAGGTCAAGAAGAGCGAGACGCAGCAGAGCCTCACGGTGGAGCTGGACGGCACTCTGGATCGCTTGAACGTCAAGGAACTAAAGAGGCGGATCGAAAACGCGGCCGAAAAGGCGAAGCTGGAGATCATTGTGAATTTTGAGAACCTCAAGCATGCCACGCCCGCTGCGCTTCAGGCGCTTTTGGAGGGGGACTATCTGAAAAAAGTAGGTCCGTATGCTAAAATTAAATACCGTAATCTCCAGGTCGCGTTCCAGTCGGAGATTCAAAAATTGGCGCTTTCAGGTCTTGAGATTTCACAAGAGGACCGCTGAACAAGATGCACCAGTTCATCTATCAAGGGAAAGAGCTCTACTGCGAGGGGATCCCGATTCGGAAGATCGCGGATGAAGTCGGAACCCCTTTCTACCTCTATAGCTTCACCACGCTTCAGAATCATTACCGTGCGTACGACTCCGCTTTTGGTGAAGTTCCTCATCTGATTTCCTACGCGGTCAAGGCCAACTCGAACCTGGCAATCCTTCGCCTCATCGCCAAGGAAGGCGGCGGAGCTGACATCGTATCGGGTGGAGAATTATACCGTGTGCTCGCGGCCGGGATCGAACCGCAGAAGATCGTCTTTGCCGGTGTGGGAAAGACAGCGGAGGAAATCCGATATGCCCTGAAGACGGACATCTTGATGTTCAACGTGGAGTCCTCTCAAGAGCTTCTGCTGATCGATACAGTCGCCCGGGATCTCAAGCTCAAGGCACGTGTGGCTCTCCGGGTTAATCCTGACGTTGATCCCAAGACCCATCCCTATATCTCAACCGGCCTTAAAAAGAATAAGTTCGGGATCGGAATCGAACACGCCTTGTTGGAGTATCAGCAAGCAGCGGAGCTGAAGAACATCGAGATCGTCGGCATTCACAAGCATATCGGCTCTCAGCTCACGGAGGTCAAACCCTATGTGGATGCGCTCAAGCGGGTCCTCCTTCTCGTGGAGGAACTGAAGCAGGCCGGAATCGAGATCCAGTACATCAACGTGGGCGGAGGACTCGGCATTACATACGATACCGAAGAGCCGCCGCAGCCGAGCGACCTGGCCCAGGTCCTCACCCCTTTAGTGAAAGACCTCAAATGCAAACTGATCATGGAGCCGGGACGCGCGATTGTGGGAAACGCCGGCGTCCTGATCACGAAGGTCCTCTACACCAAGGGATCGGAAGAGAAACAGTTTGTGATCGTGGATGCGGGGATGAATGATCTCATTCGGCCTAGTCTGTACAGCGCATACCATAAGATTCAGCCGGTCTTCCAGAATCAACACAAAAAGGTCGCGGTGGACGTGGTAGGTCCGATCTGCGAGTCGGCCGACTTTCTTGCCAAGGATCGGGAACTGGAGGAATGCCAGTCTGGCGATCTCCTAGCGGTCATGTCGGCAGGCGCCTACGGATTCAGCATGTCTTCCAACTATAACTCCCGTCCCCGCGCGGCTGAGGTGTTGGTCAAAGGAAACCAGTATGCCGTCATCCGCGAACGGGAGGACTACCGCGATCTGATCAAGGGTGAGAAGCTACCGGATTTCCTTTAAACTGTATCCATCGATCTTCATGAACAGCCAAGAGACTGCAATTGAAATAGGTATTGAAAAAAGAGGGCGGGGGTTTTTCATCGGTCTTCTTTCGGTCAGCGCGGTGAGCATCCTGGCACTTCTCCTAATGTACTACAAGGGAGATTTTTACGGGAAGCATGTCGCGATCGATGCAATTGAGAAAGTGGTGACCCAGGAGGCCTTTCTCAGTCTTTTACCGCCCGAAGAGTCGCCTGAGCAGGTTCGTGAAGTTCAACGGAGGATCATCGCCTTCTACCAAACAGCCAAACAAGGGCAAGTCTCAGATGAGAAACTGCTCAATGTGAGCGAGATGTTAAAGGCGATGTTGGCCGACAACCGATTAACGAAAGAAGAGGTCGAGACCCTCCTGAAGCAGATCGAGGAGAAGGGATAAACATGTCCCGAGGTAAGACAATTACGTTCTTCAAGATGAGCGGCTGCGGCAATGATTTTATCCTGCTGGATCACCGAAAAAAGTTTCTAGCTGACGCAGAGCTTAAAAAGTTCGCCTCCAAGATCTGCTCACACCGTCTTTCGGTGGGCGGCGATGGTCTGATTCTGCTTGAATCAGCAAAGAGCGGCGACGCGGACTTTTCATGGCGGCTGTTCAATGCAGATGGGAGCGAGGCAGAGTTCAGCGGAAACGGGGGCCGATGTGCTGCCCGACTGGCCTATCTCTTAAAGATCGCCCCGGCCCAAATGACATTCGAAACCCTTGCGGGACGGATCAAAGCTCAGATCCACGGCGAGAACATCACCATCCAGTTTCCCAAGCCGAATGACCTCCGGCTGGGGTTAAAGATTCCGGTGGACGGTGAAACCTATGAAGGCCATTTCCTCAATACCGGAGTCCCGCATCTCGTTTACATCTTATCCGACCTGGAAAAGGCGGCTGTCTTGCCGCTCGGACGCAAGAGTCGGCATCACGCGATGTTTCAGCCGTCCGGGACGAATGTGAACTTTATCTCGGTCAAAGATCCCCATCGAATTGAGATGCGAACCTATGAGCGCGGCGTCGAAGATGAAACCCTGGCCTGCGGAACAGGCGCAGTCGCCTCTGCCTTGATCGCCGGCGCCTTGGGAGAGGTCTCATCGCCTGTGAGCCTAAAACAGCGGAGCGGTCAGGTCCTGGAAGTGGCCTTTGACTGGAATGGGTCCCAGTTTGATCAAGTCTTCTTGTCCGGCGAGGCCCGAATGATTTACGAAGGTCAACTGTGGGAAGAGGCCCTGTCCCATTCGTCTTAAGCCCTTTGGGGAAATCTTACATCTCGCTTCTCTTTTAACTCCTCACTTTTCTAACCGAGAGGTGGCGCATGCTCCGATTTTGGTTACTGATTCTGCTCATCCTATTCGTGCTGCTTTTGTCTGGAAACTTTATCTCTCTTTATATCGACTGGCTCTGGTTCCAGGAGGTCGAGCAGCTACCGGTCTTTTTGATCACCCTATCCGCACAGCTTAAACTGGGTCTGATCATCGGTCTCTTGTTCTTTATCATTGTGTACGTCAACCTTGTTTGGGCCCACCGTTACCGCTCCGCGGCGAAATGGCACCGTAGCCGGGAATGGTTGGACCTGCCTTTCCGCACTCAGTTGGACCCTTATGTGACACCGCTCCTGCCAGCCCTTTCGGCGTTCCTGGCGTTCTTTGCCGGATTGAACGGGGCCACCGAATGGGAAGATTATCTTCTCGCGATGAACGGCTCTAGTTTCGGACTCTCTGATCCCATCTTTGGAAAAGATTTCGGGTTCTATGTCTTCAAACTACCTTTTTTGGACTATCTCCAAGTCTGGTCGATAGGGACGTTGGTCCTCGTCATTCTCTTGACAGCCTTTCTATATGTTTATCACGGAGGCATTGGGATCACGCCAAAGGGAATTTCCATTGACCGGGGTCCTAGAAGGCATCTGATGTGGCTGATTGGACTGATTCTGGTGATCAAGGCGGTGGGCTATCGTTTTTCTGCGTATGAGTTGCTCTTCACGAGCCGCGGGATCGTTTCCGGAGCAGTCTATGCCGATGTCCATGCCCGAATCCCCGTTCTGAGCCTTCTTATCGGTCTGACCCTGCTTGCCGCTGTGGCTGTGATTTTCAGCGGCTATAGCCAGGGATGGCGCCTCCCGCTAGTGGCAATTGCCTCCCTGCTCGTGGTGAATTTCCTGGGAGGCGCAATTTATCCGGATCTACTCCATCGGTTCAGAGTCCTTCCTAACGAGATCGTCCTTGAGCGCCCCTACATCCAGGAGAATATTAAAGCCACGCGATACGCCTACGGTCTCAACAATATCGAAGAGCAGGAATTCCCGGCGGAGGAAGACCTCACTCTTAAGGACCTGACCAAGAATGACCTCACCCTCAAGAACATTCGGCTCTGGGATCATCGGCCGCTTCTTGCAACCTACCGCCAGCTTCAACAAATCCGCACCTATTATGACTTCGTAGGTGTGGACAACGACCGGTATGTAATCAACGGGGAGTACCGACAGGTAATGCTTTCACCGCGCGAGCTTTCGTACCGAAACCTCCCCGGAGGTGCAAACTGGATTAACGAGCACCTCACCTACACGCATGGTTATGGGCTGACCTTGGGACCCGTTAACAGGATCTCGAAAGAAGGCCTGCCTGAGTTCATGATCAAGGATATTCCTCCCGTTTCCACGGTCAACATCCGGGTAAGCCGGCCCGAGATCTACTACGGCGAGTTGACCAACAACGATGTGTTTGTTAAGACCCATGCGCTGGAGTTTGATTACCCTATGGGGGACAAGAACGAATACTCAAACTACGATGGAAAGGGCGGCGTCCCGGTCGCTTCGCTGTTCAGGAAACTCCTGTTGGCCATTCATTTCAACTCGATCAAAATACTGCTCTCCAACGATATCACCTCCGAGAGCCGGGTTCTGTACTATCGAAACATTGTCGATCGCGCCCGACGCTTGGCCCCCTTCTTAAACTACGACCAGGATCCGTACATGGTCATCACACACGATGGCCGCTTAGTATGGATCTTGGACGGCTACACGACAACTGACCGGATCCCCTATGCTCATAGAATGAGGGGAGTCGGAAACTACATCCGAAACTCGGTGAAGGGCGTGGTCGATGCCTACGATGGCACCGTAACTTTCTATATTAATGACCCTCAAGATCCGATCATCCAGACTTATGCCAGGATCTTCCCAGGACTTCTAAAATCCTCGAACGAAATGCCGGAGGATATTCGAGCACATCTCCGCTATCCGGAGGACATGTTCAGCATCCAGGCCTATCTCTTTGCCACCTATCACATGCAGGACCCTCAGATCTTTTACAACCGGGAGGACCTTTGGAACATCCCGACTCAAGGGAATAAGGACATGGAGCCTTACTATACCATCATGAAACTTCCTAAGGAGAAACGGGAGGAATTTATCCTCATGATCCCCTATACGCCGGCCAAACGGGATAACATGGCGGCCTGGCTGGCTGCCCGCGCTGATGCTCCGCATTACGGAAAACTGATCGTGTACCTTTTTCCAAAGCAGAAGCTGATCTACGGTCCCCGTCAGATCGAGGCCCGTATTGATCAGGATGGCTACATTTCACAACAGATCACGCTGTGGAGCCAGAGAGGCTCCCAGGTCATCCGCGGCAGCTTACTGGTTATTCCCATCGAGAATTCACTTCTCTACATCGAGCCGCTTTATCTCTCTGCCGAAGCCGGCTCCCTGCCGGAGCTCCGCCGGGTGATCGTCGCCTATGGGAACAAACTGTCCATGCAGGAAAATCTCGACGGGGCGCTCGCCGCAACCTTCGGTGAACGTCCCGTGATCGCCTCCCAACCTGAAGCAGCAGCTTTGCCCGTCCCGCTTTCCACACAAAGAGAAAAACTCCGCTCAGCACTTAGCCATTTCGAGCGGGCCCAAGATGCTCTTCGGAAGGGGGATTGGGCCGGATACGGGAAAGAGCTCAAGGAGGTTGAAATCATCCTGAAAGAACTTGATCAAAAAAACAAAACGGAATAAAATCTGCGTCAATAAACGGCCATCTTCCAAAACAACTCACAACAAACCAGACCGGCGAAGCCGGACAATAGATGAGCGTCCTTACAAAAAAGAGACGTAGCAGTAAATACGACAATCATGGAGGCAAGCAGATGCGGAGACAAGGCAGACCGGTTAGGATCGGAGGAATCGTTTTGCTCCTGGCCTCGATTCAACTCGTGGGCACAGCGCATGCGGAGGACAAGGCGGACGCGAAGGAGGGTTTGGAAGGCTCTTTAAATTTTGGCCTGACGGCGACCACGGGCAACAGCAGAGCATCAACGGGAAACGCATCGATCGAAGCCAAGCTCACGCGGCCGGAGTCGATTACCCGCTTCGGCGCATCTGCCACATACGGCCAATCGGAAGGCGAGTCAACGGCGGACAAATCGAATGCCTCTGTTAATTACAATTACCTCTTGACAGAAAGACTCAGCGTCTATTTACAGCTTGGATGGGAACGTGATCGAATCGCCGACCTCGTATGGCGCATCAATACAGGACCGGGACTGGGTTATTTTTTAATAAAGGAAGACAATTCCAGTCTGGTCGGCCAGTTGGGCATTTCCTACATCCGGGAAAAATTTGAGAATGTCAAATTTGACGACTACAACGCGTTGCGCATCGCTGAACGGGGCGAACGGAAGATCACACCCACCGCAAAAATATGGGAGCAGGCTGAATATCTTCCCGACATCAGCGATTTTAAAAATAGATTCCTTCTGAACGGCGAGGCAGGTGTCGAGGCTGGGATCTCGGCCAAAACCAGCTTGCGGTTCTTGGTCCAGGACACTTACAACAGCGCACCGGCACAGGGACGTAACAAGAATGATGCCCTTTACATCGCAGCGGTGGGATATAAGTTCTGATGCCCTTTTATAACCCTTCGGAAAAGGAGGAGCAACGATGCTGAAAGAGTTTAAAGAGTTTGTCATGCGCGGAAACGTGCTCGACATGGCCATTGGCATCATTATCGGCGCGGCCTTTGGCAAAATCATCACATCGGCAGTCAATGACATCTTGATGC
>Ga0335085_10005166_pt1 | contig 21195 bp, 17 predicted proteins | sample Lox_Sample_45_FD_206712 | JGI IMG/M metagenome (GOLD analysis project Ga0335085, IMG submission 206712) | Soil microbial communities from Loxahatchee National Wildlife Refuge, Florida, United States - Lox_Sample_4.5 | ecosystem: Environmental > Terrestrial > Soil > Wetlands | place: USA...
TTGCGCCAGAGAATCCAGCCAGGCGCGAATCTCTTCAGGGCTGCGGGGCCGGCGCGCAGCCGAGGGCCGACCGGCCAACTGCTGCGCCAGTATCTCTTCGAGGTAAGCCGCAACCTCGAAACCCAGCTCTCTGGCCCGGGCGGCGAACTCATCGGGAATGTTCAACTTTATTTCCACGAGAAAACTGTAGCACGAATCGGGACCAACCTCGATAGCTGTGGAACTGGGCCGGTGCTTCGCCTGCCCCGGACGGGCGTCCGCTACACTCTTAGACTACCAGCGAGGAGTTCGAGGGGATGCAGCACGGGGCGGCCCAACCCGGAATGAAGCTGCTCGGTGCAAGAGGTACCGCTGGCCACCAGCGCCCTTGGCCCACCGGCGGAGACAGCCTCCGCCGCTTGCACCTGACCAAAGAGATCGTCGGCCACGGCCATACTCAGCGTGAAGTATTCCTTCTTGTAGCCGAAGCTGCCGGCCATGCCGCAGCACTCCACGCCAGATGTGGCTACGTCGAAGCCGATTTCCCGCAGCAACTTCTCCGTCGGTTCGGCGCAGCCCAGCGTCTTCTGCTGGCAGTGCGGGTGGTAGAAGAGCCGCGGGCCCACCGGCGAGCGCGCCACGTCGAAGACGTCGGCCGCGGCGCGCCCCGATTCTTCCAACAGCCGCGCCACATATTCGACGGCCTCAAAACTGTGCGCGCGCAGGCGTTCGGAAAGAGCGGCATCCAGCAGCAGGTGGCGGAAGTCGCGGCGGAACATGGCCAGCGCGCTGGGTTCCACGACAATGACGTCGCGCCCATCCTCCAGAAACGGGCGGAGCGTGGCCGCGGCGCGCCGCGCGTGCTTTTTGGCGGTGGCAATCATGCCCTGGGAGAGCGCGGCGCGCCCCTCTGGCACGGCAGCGCTGATCACCACGTCCGCGCCCAGCGCGCGCAGGATTTTCAGGGCTGCCAGGCCGCGCTCGGGCAGACCGTAATTCGTGTACACGTCCGCAAACAGCACCGCCTTCGCGCGTGTTCCCCCAGGCCGAGCCGCCGGCGCCTCTCCCGCGGCGCGCACCAGAGTCCGCGCGGGAAACGGCGGCAATTCGCGGCGGCGATCCACGCCCACCAGCGCTTCGAGCGCGCTTCGCGCCGCCTGGTTTTTCAGCAGGCCGTTGGAGAGGCCGGAAAGACGGGAGCCCATGGCCGCGAACCAGTGGTAATTGCCGAAGAAAATTTTCTGCGCGGAAGCGCGGCGGTCGCGGCTGGCCGCGGCAGAGGCCAGGCCCAGCAGCGTGGCCATAGGCGAGCCTGCGCTCTTCTGGTTCAGCCGGTCGCGCAGCGACTCGTTGAGCCAGGGAATATCAATGCGCACCGGACAGTTATTCACGCAGCGCGAGCAGCCGGTGCACAGGTCGGAAAAACGGGCGTTTTCCAGCGCCCCGGTGCCTGCCTCCCAGGAGCCGCCGATGCCCCCTGAATACGCTTCTCCGCCGAAGGCGTGGCCACCCACGGTCTGGAAGTTCGCGCAGGAGTTCATGCAGGCGCTGCAGCGGATGCAATAGAGCGCCTCCTGGAGCACCGGGTCCTGGCGCATTTTCATGCGGCCGTTGTCAATCAGCACCAGGTGGAACTCGCGCTTCTTGCGCGGACGGCCGGCGAGCGCAAAGGAGGGATCCTCCAAGGGCGGGCTGATGAAGCTGGTGTAGGACGTGAGCTTTCCGTTGAAGGAAAGGGCCAGCAGCTCCAGGAAGACTCCCATTTCGCTGCGGGCGGGGATCACCTTTTCCACCCCGGCCAGCGAGATGTGCACCGGAGGCAGCAGCGAAGACATGCGGATGTTTCCTTCGCTTTCCACCAGCATCAGCGTACCGGTATCCGCGGCAATCAGGTTGGCGCCGGTGAAGCCGATATCGGCGGTCAGAAATTTCTGCCGCAGCCGCTCGCGCGCGAATTTAGTCAGCTCCTCGCCGGTCTCCAGCGGCTCAGAGGTTTCAAACTTCTGCTTGAACAGGGCGGAAATGCGCTCGGTGCTGTAGTGCATGGCCGGGGCCACGTTGTGAGAAGGCTGCTCGTCGGCCACCTGCAGGATGAATTCGGCCAGGTCGCTCTCGGCCACTTCGATCCCCGCGCCCTGCAGCATGTGATTCAGGCGAATCTCTTCGCTGGTGATGCTCTTCCCTTTCACCACCAGCCTGGCGCTGTGTGCCTGGCACACGCCCAGGATGTAGCGGCAGGCGTCTGCCGCGGTCGAAGCCAGGTAGAACTGGCCGCCGCGCGCGCGGACCGCGCCTTCCAGGGTCAGCAGCAGATCCGGCAGGCCGGCGATGGCGCGCTCTTTGATGGCGCGCGCTTCGTCTTTGAGCGCGTCGTAATCGGCGAGAGCGGCCGCTTCGCGGTAACGATTGCGGTTGAAGGTCTGCGTATTGCGGCGCACCGCCGCGCTCTCGATGCCCAGCGCCATGCGGATGGCGCGCAGCAGCGTGCGCTTGTCGCGCTTGTTGGCTACGGCGCGCGGCGTGTCCAGCTGGTTTGCGGGTGTGGCGGGAGCGGCCATTGAGTTTATTCCACCACCAGGATGTGCAGCCGGTGCGGGCCGTGCACTCCGCGCACCAGCGGCCCCATGTCTGCCGTGGCGCTCGGGCCGGTGACAAACACCAGATTCCGGCCCAGCGCTTCCGCGCCGATGCCATCCAGGGCGAATAGCTCACGCGGGCGGGAGACGATGCGTTCTGCGGGAAGCAGCGCCACGTGCAGCGGCATCAGCAGGCTGGACGTGGCGCGCAGCGGCGGTCCCATGGCGATGCAGATCGAACCGGTGCGGGCCACGCCGGCAAACGCTTCCGTGACTCCCGCATCCGTGGTGGCCAACTGGTCGTCCGTGGGCTTGGCGATGACGCCGGGAAGGGATCGCAGCACCGTAAAAAACTCCGCGGAGAGAAACTCGCCGTCGGCAATCACCAGGCTGCGCGCGCCCTCGGTGGCGCGGGCCACCGCATTGCGCAGCTCCACTCCCGACCGCCGGACGCGATCCACCTTGGCGGCAGCTTCTGTGGCCCTGGCGATGAATAATTCCAGCAGCGAAGTTTGGGCTGGCGCTGCCAAGGTGACTCCTACGTTTCCGACCGCTTGCAACGGGCCATTCCGCGCCGTAAATCCGGCGATTCCCCGACGCAGAAAGCAGGTGAATCCCTGCTTCTCCGGCAACCGCCGGCAGCATACATATCAGAATCCAGGCGCAATGCCAAATGGCGGCAGCCTGGACTCGCCGGACCACGAGGATTCGTTTCCTTGGTGCGCGGCGGCTGTGACCAGCAACACCCGGGCCGTAATGCGAAGTCTCGCCGGCGCGGGGCTACAGGCCCCTCATCCGCTCTCTGCGGCTCCGCGGCCTGGCCCTGAAAAATCTCCCCGCTCCCGGCAGAATCTTCACGGGCATCCGATGAGCATGTTCGTAACTTCCTACTTTAGAGAGGATTGCCGGGTGCGGTGATGGCACGCGGCGTGCCTCTCTGAGCAGTTTAGGCGATTGCTTTCCAAGCGCACTGACCCGGATTGCACGCTGGCGCCCAAACGACGTGAGAGTGAACGGAAGAGAATCACGGTGGGGGAATCGTGAGACTCAGTTTGCGGCTCATTCTTTCCCTGGTCTTCGGAATCAGCCTGGTTACGTTTTTCGTGGCCAGAAATCTGGTGCGCGCGGAGAAGAACGGTCTGCGTTCGGATCTGGAACGCCGCGCGGGAATTCTGGCGGAGAGCCTTCAAGAGATTGTCGAGCCCGCCCTGGAACGAGGCTCGCGCGAGCAGCTTCGCCACATCGTCGGACGCTTCGGAAACCGTGAGCGGCTGATGGGGGTGCTGCTCTTCGACGATGAGGGCCGGGTTCTCGCGGAAACTCCCGGCTTGCGCGACCAGTTCGAGCCGCCCCCCGAGCTGCTGGCCCGTGCGAAGAGCGAGGACCGGGAAGTCAGCCAGTTCTGGACCTCCGGAGACCGGGCCTTCCACGCTTGCTATCTCCCCCTGCACGCCCACGGCGCGATTTTGGGTGTCCTGGGGGTCTTTCACGACGCGGGATATATCGAACAGCAAACCGCGCGCATCTGGCGGGAAACACTGTGGCACGTGGCCGCAGAGGTTCTGCTGGTGGTGTTCCTCACCCTTCTGATTATCCGTTCCACCATCGTCCGCCCGATTTCCAAGACCGCGCAGTGGATGAGGGAGCTGCGCGTGGGCCAGTTGCGGCCTCCTCCGCCCCTTCCTCGCGAGGACTTTCTCGCGCCGTTTTCCCAGGAAGTGGTCAACCTGGCCCGCAGCCTGGCGGAGGCCCGGGTCGCCGCGGAGGAGGAAGCGCGGCTGCGCGAGCGGGGAGAATCCACCTGGACGGCGGAGCGCCTGCGCGCCAGCCTCCAGAGCAAGCTGCTCGGCCCGCTCTTCGTGGTCTCCAACCGCGAACCGTATTTGCACATGCACCAGGGAAGAACGGTAAAACCGATTGTGCCGGCCAGCGGGCTGATCACCGCGCTCGAGCCCATTCTGCTCGCCTGCGCGGGGTGCTGGGTGGCCCATGGCTCGGGCGATGCGGACCGCGAGACGGTGGATGAACGCGACCACGTCAGCGTGCCCCCTGATCATCCGCACTACACCTTGCGACGCGTCTGGCTGACGAAGGAAGAAGAGCACGGCTACTACTACGGGTTCTCCAACGAAGGCCTCTGGCCCCTTTGCCACATCGCGCACACCCGGCCGATCTTTCGCTCCACGGATTGGCAGGCCTACCAGACCGCCAATCGCAAGTTTGCGGATGCCGTGCTGGAGGAACTCGCTGGAACGGAAGACGCCCTGGTGCTGATCCAGGACTACCACTTCGCTCTGCTCCCCCGCCTGGTGAAAGAGGCGCGGCCGGATGTGCGCGTGGCGCTCTTCTGGCACATCCCCTGGCCCAATCCTGAAGCGTTCGGAATCTGCCCGTGGCGCAACGAGCTGCTCGAGGGCATGCTCGGCGCGGACCTGGTGGGATTCCACACCCAAGCGCACTGCAACAACTTCCTGGAGACCGTGGACGGCGCGCTGGAATCGCGGATCGAATGGGAGCAGTTTGCAGTCAGACGCAGCGGTGGCGTTACCGTGGTCCGGCCGTTCCCGATCAGCATCGCCTTTCACGAGGACCCCATTGGCACCGCCCCGCCATCGCGCCAGGAGTCGCGCGCCACGGTGCTGAAGGACCAGGGAGTGAAGGCAGGCTATTTGGGCGTGGGCGTGGACCGCATCGATTACACCAAGGGGATCATCGAGCGCTTCCGGGGGATCGAGAGGTTCCTGGAGCGCTGGCCCTCCTATCGCGGGAATCTGGTGTTTGTGCAAATTGGCGCTCCCAGCCGCACCACCATCGGCCGGTACCACGACCTGGTGACCGAAGTCGGAGAGGAAGCCGCGCGCATCAATGCCCGTTTCCAATCCGGGGACTGGAAGCCCATCGCCTTGCTCCTGCGCCACCACAGTCACGAAGAAATCCAGCCCTTTTTCCGCGCCGCGGACTTTTGCATGGTCACTTCGCTGCACGACGGCATGAACCTGGTGGCCAAAGAATATGTGGCCGCGCGAGAAGATGGCGAGGGAGCACTGATCCTGAGCCAGTTCACCGGCGCCAGCCGCGAACTGCGCGACGCGCTGATCGTCAATCCTTACGACACGGAACAACTGAGCGAAGCCATCCGGCAGGCGCTGGAAATGGATTCCAGAGAACGGCGCGCCCGCATGCGCCGCATGCAGCAGATCGTGAAGACCTACAACGTGTACCGGTGGGCGGGAAACCTGATCGCAGAGCTCTCCGAGCTTCGCCTGGAAGAACCTGCCGCGCCGTCGCGCGCCCCGGCGGCCACAGAAGCCTCCCAGCCGGCATGCGCCGAGGAGTTGCTGTGACCCCGCACGCCGCGCTCTGTTCCAAGGCTCCCGCGGTTGCCGGGCGGAACGCCGCAGCCTCTCCGCCGGAAGGCATGCGCCGGCATGCGCTTTACGCCTGGCCGGAGATTGCGCGCGTGCTCCGCCCCGCGGCGATGCGCTGTTTGTTCCTGGATTTTGACGGCACGCTGGCGCCCATCCGGCGCAGGCCGGAGAAAGTGCGCTGCGCCCCGCGTCTGCGCAAGCTGCTGGCGAGGCTGGCCGCGCGACCCGATTTCTGGATCGGCATCGTCAGCGGACGGCGAACGAAAACGCTGGAGCGGGTCATCGCCGTCCCGGGCCTGCATTATCGCGGCGTGTACGGCGCGGAATCGGAGGAATCGCCGCTGCGGCTGTCGGCAAGGGCCCGGCAGGCGCTGGCCCGTTCCCGCCGGGCCCTGGCGCAGCGGTTAAAAGGCCTGCGAGGCGTGTGGTTAGAAGACAAGGGCATGAGCTTCGCGGTGCACTACCGGGGAGCGAGCGAGCGCGCCGTGGCCGGCGCACTGGCCGTGCTCGGTGCTGCGCTGGCTCCGGCCGCGCGCTTTCTCCGGGTCATCTCCGGACGCAAAACCTGGGAAGTCGTTCCCCGCCAGATACCCGGCAAAGGGGCCGCGGTTTCCGCGGTGATGCAGTCTCTTCCGCGCCATACGGTGGCCGCGTATATCGGCGACGACGCCGCGGATGAAGACGCCTTCGAGGCCCTGCCCGACGGAATCACCATTCGCGTGGGACCGCTGGGGAATTCGCGCGCGCGCTATTTTCTGCGCAGCCCGGCGGAAGTCTATCAATGGCTGCTTCGCGTGGAGGAGGCGGTGAAATGAAGGCCAGCCGGCCCTTTGAATTTGTAACCGCTTCCTACCTGGTGCGGATCGAGAGCCAGGTGGCGGAAAACCTGTTGGGCCTGGAACGCGGAATCGAGAATTGCAGCGACGGGTCCATGTTCTACCACACGTTTCAGAGCCTGGGGCGCCACCACTTTCTGAACGAGGGCTTCTCCAACGATTTTGCGCAGTGGGTGCTGGGCTCCTGCAACCGCCCGGCGCTGGCGGAGCGGCTGGCCTCGCTGGACATCCGCGGGTACGTTTCGCTGGAGGAGCTGCGCGCGGACCTGAAGCGCATCCTCGCGGACTTCGGTGAGCGCTACCCGCGCGAGGCCGGCCAGGGCGCCTTCGATAAATTCTATTTCTGCGAAGCCATCGGGGAAGAGGTGCCGCTGGGAAGCGCCGGGACGGCCGAAGAGTTCGGAGACCGCCTGCGCGAGCTTCCCCACGCCTCGTTGCAGTTTCATTTCCTCACCTCGCGCCTGCGGCTGCAATTGCGCACCAACGATTTCTCGCACTGGTTTGACGAGGTGCTGGGCCTGAAGCGGCTGGCGCGCGAGGTGGAGCGCATCGACATCTACACGAACACGCTCGACGGGGTGCGCGACCGCATCGTCGAGCTGCTGGAAAGGGAGATCGGGCCATGGGCGGAACGGCTACCGAGGCGCGCGTGAACCGGTTGGATGACTATGCCGGCTTGCTGGGCGCCGGCGAAATCGCCGAGCTGCGCGCACTGGCCGCGCGGCTGGAAGGCCGCCCGATTCAGATGGTGAACTCCACCGCCGTGGGCGGCGGCGTGGCGGAAATGCTCACGCGCATCGTGCCGCTCATCGAAGAGTTGAATCTGCCCATCCGCTGGGACGTGATCACCGGGGGCGAGGATTTTTTCGCCATCACCAAAGCGTTTCACAACGCCCTGCACGGCGGCTGTTACGACCTGCCGGAATCCAGTTTCCAGACGTTTCTCAATTACACGGAGCAGAACCGCGCCAAGCTGCATTTCGATGCCGACTTCACGGTGATCCATGACCCGCAACCCATCGCCCTGGTGGAATCCCGGAATCACGGCGGCAAGCCGTGGATCTGGCGATGCCACATTGACCTCTCTCAGCCCGACCGGCGGGTCTGGGAGTTTCTGGCCCCGTTCGTGGCCCGTTACGATGCGGCCATCTTTTCCTCGCCGGTCTTCGCGCGCCAGCTTCCCATCCCGCAGTTCCTCTTCTACCCCTCCATTGATCCGCTCTCCGAGAAAAACCGGGAGCTCGAGCCGGAGTTGATCCGCGAAATCCTGGAAGATTTCAAGATTGATCCGGGACGGCCCATCCTCACCCAGGTATCGCGCTTCGACCGCCTGAAGGATCCCGTGGGCGTGGTCCGCGCCTATCAGCAGGTGAAACGCTATTACGATTGCCAACTGGTGCTGGCCGGCGGCAGCGCCAGCGATGATCCGGAAGGCGAGGCGGTGCTCTCCGAAGTGCAGGAGGCGGCCGGAAGGGATGCGGACATCCACATCCTCAATCTGCCGCCCTGGAGCGCGAAAGAGATCAATGCCCTGCAGCGCGCCTCCACCATTGTGATCCAGAAGAGCCTGCGGGAAGGCTTTGGCCTGACGGTCACCGAAGGCCTGTGGAAGAAAAAACCGGTGGTGGCTTCCGCCGTCGGTGGGATCCCTCTGCAAGTAATCCACAAACAGACGGGAATGCTCTCTCATTCCGTGGAGGGCACCGCGTACCAGATCCGCTACCTGCTCTCCAACCCCGCCATCGCCCTGAAGCTGGGCGAACAGGGCCACGAGCACGTCCGGGAGCACTTTCTGATCACCAGCAACGTCCGCCGATACCTCACGCTGTTCCTGCACTTCGTGGGATCCAGATAGCCTGCGCGGCCCCGAGGCGAAGGGCAGGCGCGGAGAGAATCGCACCGCAAGCTAGCGGGCCGGTCCGCTGCGGGACGGTTGCGGTATTATTCCGGGCAAGCCGCGCCCTTCTGCACCCAGAGGGAAATGTCGCGCGCGAATTCGTCGCGACTGAGGGGAGGAAGCGTGCGGCCCTCGCCGGGGTTCCAGCCCCAGCCCACCAATTTGTCGTTGGTCACGTGCTCCACGATTCCGGCAAGCGTCTTCCCGCCGTTCTGCTTTGGATCCTTCATCTGCTCGCAGAGCTGGCCGGGCGTCCTTCCCTGAAACACCATGGGCATTTTCGGCGGCGGAAGCCGCCAAATGACTGCGCCGGGCGGCATGTGCAGGCCTGGAGTGTTGGCTTGCTGGTGGCACGCCGAACATTTCATGCCGTAGATTCCGTTGCCCAGCGGGCCGCGCATTACGTTTTGCGCGTGCGGATGGCTGTCATCGCCCTGGAGCGGCTGGTCGCCGGAGGGATGGCAATTCATGCAGCGCGGGTGGAAGAAAACGGGCGCCGCGGCCAGGAACGCTGCCCGCGCCGCCGCGTCGTCCCGGGCTGCGGGGGACCTGGCCGGCTTCGCGGCCGGGCGTTCCGCAGCGCGCAGCGATGCTCCGGGCAGCATGCCTGCAGCCGCAAGCATGGCCACCGCGCTCCATGCGACCGCGGCGCGGCACGCCGAAAGCAATTTCATGGCTCCATCCCTCGCTTTCCTCCCGCGGCAGGAACGGCGCGTCACGCGCCGCGCACATCCTCCGGGCGAATCGGCAGCCGGCGGACACGTTTTCCCGTGGCCGCAAAAATGGCGTTGCCCACGGCGGGCGCGACGGTAGGAACTCCCGGCTCGCCGATGCCGCCCTGTTTGTCGGTGCTGGGCACAATGTGCACTTCGATCTCCGGGCACTCGTGGATGCGCAGCATCGGATAGTCGTTGAAGTTGCTCTGCTGCACGCGGCCGTCCTCGAGCGTGATTTCGCCATAGAGGGCCGCGGAGAGCGCAAAGACGGCCGCCCCCTCCAGTTGCGCGCGGACCGTGTCCGGATTCACCACCGGCCCGCAATCTACGGCACAAACGATGCGGTGGACGCGCACCTCGCCTTTGGGGGAAACGGAAACTTCCGCCACGTGCGCCACGAAGCTCTCGAAGGAGTCGTGCACGGCGATGCCGCGGCCATGCCCCGCAGGCAGTGGCCGGCCCCAGCCGGCTCTTTCCGCGGCCAACTCGAGCACGCGGAGGTGCCGCGGACTCTTTCCCAGCAGCGTACGGCGCAGCTCGTAGGGATCTTTGCCCGCGGCGTGGGCCATCTCGTCCAGGAAACTCTCCACTACAAACGCGGTGTGCGAATGGCCCACGGAACGCCACCACAATGTAGGGACTTCAAGCTTCGGGTTGTGCACGTCCACGTGGAGATTGGGAATGGTGTAGGGGATGTCCGCGGCGCCCTCCACGGAGGTGCCGTCCACGCCGTTTTTCACCATCACTGCCTCGAAGGGCGTGCCGACCATGAACGACTGTCCCACGAGCGTGTGCTGCCACGCAGAGATGTTGCCGCTCGCGTCCAGCCCTCCGGCGATGCGGTGATAGAAGAACGGGCGGTAATAGCCGCCGCGGGTGTCGTCCTCGCGCGTCCAAATCAGCTTCACTGGGGCATGCACGGCTTTCGACACCTGCACAGCTTCCAGCACCATGTGGCAATCGGGCACGGCGCGGCGGCCAAAGCCTCCGCCCAGAAACATGGTGTGCACCTTCACCTGCTCCGGCTTAAGGCCCGCGGCTTGAGCCGCGGTCATGCGGTCGAAGGTCTGGAACTGCGTTCCGGCCCAGACTTCGCAACTGTCCGCGCGCACGTCCGCTACGCAATTCATGGGCTCCATGGGCGAATGCGCCAGATAGGGCAACTCGTATTCCGCTTCGAGTTTGTGCGCCGCAGCAGCCAGCACGCCGGCCGCGTCGCCTTCTTTGCGCGCCACCGCACCGGGAGTCTTGGCCAGCGCGGAGTATTCGGCGCGCTGCTTTTGTGTGCTGTAGCCGGCCATGGGGCCATCGTCCCAGGAGATTTTCAGCGCGTCGCGTCCGCGCCGCGCGGCCACGTAGCCATCGGCGACCACGGCGACGCCGCGGGGGATTTCAATCACGTCCTTCACGCCAGGGACGGCTTTGGCCGCACTGGCGTCGAAACTCTTTGCTTTTCCGCCGAATACCGGAGGCCGCGCCACTACCGCCACCAGCATTCCCGGGCGGTTGATGTCGATCGAAAATGTCGCGCTGCCATTGGTCTTGGCCGGGGTGTCCAGCCGGTGGAGGGACTTGCCGATGATCTTGAAGTCTTTGGGATCCTTCAGCTGCACTTGGGCGGGAGGGTTTTCCGTCGCGGCCTTTGCGGCCAGCTCGCCGTAAGAAAGGCGGCGCCCTGAGGCGTCGTGAATGACGAGGCTGCTTTCTGCGCGGCATTCGGCCGCAGCCACACCCCAGGTATGCGCTGCCGCCTGGACGAGCAGAGCGCGGGCCACGGCTCCGGCCTTGCGGAATTGTTCGTACGACGACCAGGTGCTGGTGCTCCCTCCGGTCATCTGAATCCCGAAAACGGTGTGGTTGTAAGCCGGGTCAACGGGAGCGAATTCGCAGCGCACCCGGGTCCAATCCGCGTCCAGCTCTTCGGCCAGAATCATCGGCAGCGATGTGTACACGCCCTGGCCCATTTCTGATTTGCCGATGATGACGGTGACCGCGCCGTCCGCGCCCACGCGCACAAATGCGTTGGGCGCAAACTCGGTGGTGGCCGCGCGAAGCGCATCGGAGGGCGCCATCGTCGAGAAATGCAGGGCGATCACCAGGCTGCCGGAGGCGGCCGCGCCCGTCTTCAGAAACTGACGGCGCGAGACCAGGTGGTCAGCGGGCGTGTGGGGAGTCTGCTCCAAAATACGGTTCCTGTTCATCGAGACTTCCCCTCTGCTGCCAGGGTCGCGGCCCGGTGGATGGCGCGGCGGATGCGAGGGTAGGTCCCGCAACGGCAGATGTTCCCGGCCATGCCCACGTTGATGTCTTCATCCGTTGGGTTGGGATTCTCCCGCAGGAGCACGGCCGCGGCCATGATCTGCCCGGACTGGCAGTAGCCGCACTGCGGCACGTCCACCTCAATCCACGCGCGCTGCAGCGGATGCGAGAGATCGGGCGAAAGCCCTTCGATGGTGGTGATCTTCCGGCCCACCGCGCGCGAGACTGGCGTGACGCAGGAGCGCACCGCCTCGCCATCCAGGTGCACAGTGCAGGCGCCGCACAGCGCCATTCCGCAGCCGTACTTCGTTCCGGTGAGTTGCAGGGTCTCGCGCAAGACCCAGAGCAGCGGCGTGGCCGGGTCCACGTCCACCTGGGCGCGTTTTCCATTTACGGTCAGAGTAATCAAGGTGAGTCCTCCCCCTACCCCGCCACAGTTAGGCACCAAGTCCGCTCGAAATCAAGAGGCTTGGGTTTGGATGCTGGGCGGGAGCCGGGGTTAGACGGAAAGCGGAATCGGACGCGCCGCCGGCGGTCATAGAGAGAAGTGCTAGTCAGGCCGGGCAGCCGGCGAGATGATAATGGCGAGTGACGAGTCCCGACCAAGTGGGGATCTCCGACCCATAACGGGCCTCCGATGGCCAGTCATGAGGAGGAGGGCCCATCGGCTGTGCTCCCCTCGGCCGGACTCGGGGCCTTCGGCAGGGTCGGCATCCTCGCCGGATGCTGAGAAAAGCGGCGTCGAGCCGCCGCACTCCACAGGCCGTCTATTGCTTGCCCACCATCAGGATTGAAAACGAGCCAGGAATCATGGGACCACGGGGCGGGCGTCCGCCCGGTCCTGGCTTGGCGTCCGGCGCCGGTGGCGCCCACTCGGCGGTCATGGTGAGCAGGTGGCCGGTCTTGGTGTCCAGGGTGAGAGTTTTGGCGCCCCTCATGGTTTCGAGCGTCTGCTCGACGGTGAAGCTGGTGGGGCTGTTTTCCTTGATGAAGGTCATGGAGCCGGCAAATTCCGCGCTGATGGCCTCCATGGTGTCGGGATTGAAGGCCACGGTATCCACGCCCATGCCGGTGGGCAGGGTGGTGAGGATGTTTCCGTTTTTGGCGTCCAAAATCACCACCGTAGGCGACGGCTGGCGGTAATAGGCGAAGAGGATGTGATGCTTGGCGTCGAGCGCCAGCCCGCTTCCGCCGGTGACGCCTTTCGAACTGAGGTCATAGTGCGCGGTCACCTTCCTGTTCTTCACGTCCACCACGGCCACGTTGGCTTTGTCGGTGATGTTGACGTAGATCGTGCCTTTGCCGTCGCTCACCGCCTGCTCCGGCGCGCCTCCCAGGTCCAGGGTACCGACGACGGCGCCTTCTTTCGCGTCAATCACCGTGGCATGCGGCGGCTGATGGCTGAGCACCCACACGCGCTGATCGTAGGAATCGCACAGGATTCCGTCGGGACGGCCTTCCACCTCGATGGTCTTGATCACCTTCAGAGTGGCCGCGTCCCACATGGTCACCGGCTTGGTCGTGGAAAATCCGTGGTGGGATTTGGGATCCACCGCCGCGCCGCCGGCGCTGACATTGGCAATGGCGCCGGCCGGCTCGAGCGTGTCCAGATCGAAGACGGTCAACTGGCCCGCCGGGCCGCCGCGCGGGATATACAAACGGCGGGCTTTGACGTCCGCGGAAATATAATCGAAGCCGCCCTCGCCGCCCACTTTAGCGGTCTTGAGCACCTTGTAGGGACCTGTGGATGAAGCCTGCTGGGCCAATCCCAGGGAAGTAAATGTGGTCACACCCGCTGCAAGCACGAGTGCCAGACAAAAATGCCGCATAAAAGTTTTCCCCCACGGGCCAGGAATTTTATCCATGCTCCAGGCGGCGAGCGAATATACACCACATTCAGAACGGAGCGCCGCCGCCGCGCGAACCCTCCGGGATCAGCGATGTCCACGGCGGCCGCCGGAAAATTTGCGGCGATCCGGGCACTTGCCAGGGGATCGAGTAGTTGCGCTTACTTCAGCGATTGAATTGATTTGAGGTACTGCGTCAGATTGGCGAGCCGCACGTTTCCCCAGTCCGTATCCTGCTCGATTTGATGAAAAACCGGTCCCCACACCGGCATTTCGCGGGAGCCGTGAGCCGCCAGCCGATCGTCACCCAGGATGGTCTTGCGCACGCGGTCCTCGGGAAACTTTCCACCGTTGTTTCTGGCCAGAATGGTCAGGTCGGGCACTTTCGGCCTGAGCGCCACGGCGGCGGGACCATTGCCCTTGGCGTCCTTGCCATGGCAGGAAGCGCAATACGCGAGGAAGAGATCCGGCCCCCGTACGGAGCGAATCAGAGGCGGCGGCTGTTGCGGGGTTTGTGCCTGAGGCGCTGCCCGAAGCGCTGCGCCGAACACGGCGAGCGCCGCACAGCAAAGCACACCGCGGGCCAAAAGCTGCACGCGCCTGTGAATCAGTTCACCGTGAACTTTCAAGAGCGCCTTCACGCGATGGATTGTATAGCGACTCGGCTCTGGCGCGGCACGGAATTCAACCCGGTGGATCACGGGACTCCCCGGGCAAAGGCGGCGGAACAAATCCTAGCGATGTCCCACGCGATGGTCCTACGGACGCAAGCGCGACATCTCCGTTGATTCCGGACCAATTGCCCGCAGCTCGAAAACCAGCGCACACTCCACCCGCCGCGGGCTGGGCAGCAGGAGCCGGTCAGGCGGATTTGGCTAATTTGCCGAGGCCTTCGAGCGTGCCGGCCGGAATTTCGAGCGCGGCGGCGACCACGTTTTCTTCCAGGTGGGCGACCCGCGAGGTTCCGGGAATCGGGAGCATCACCGGGGAGCGCCACAGCAGCCAGGCCAGCGCGAGCTGGGAGGGCGTAATCTTCAGCTCCGCCGCAGCGCGTTGAATGGCGCTGGCCGTGCCGGATAGCTTTCCCGCGGCGAGCGGGAACCAGGGGATGAAGCCGATGCCGGTGCGCTGGCAGTATTCGAGCACGGCTTCGGCGCCGCGGTCCGCGACGCTGTAGCGGTTCTGCACGGTCACCACCGGCACCAGTTTTCGGGCGTGCTCGATTTGCTGGACAGAGACTTCAGAAAGGCCGATGTGCTTGATCTTGCCCTGGGCCTGGAGGTCTTTCAGCGTGCCGAGCTGGTCATCTGCGGGAACTTTCGGGTCAATGCGATGGAGCTGGTAGAGGTCAATGCGCTCCCGGCGCAGGCGGCGCAGGCTGCCGTCGCAGGCCTGCCGCAGATGCTCGGGGCGGCCGTTTTCAACCCACTGGTTGGGGCCGGTGCGGGCGAATCCGCCTTTGGTGGCGATAACCAGGCCGGCGGGATAAGGGTGCAGGGCTTCGGCGATGATTTCTTCACTGACCGCCGGGCCGTAGGAATCCGCGGTGTCTATAAAGTTGATGCCCAGCTCGACGGCGCGGCGCAGAACCCTGACGCATTCCTGGCGGTCTTTGGGTTCACCCCAGATGCCGTCGCCGGTAATGCGCATGGCGCCGAAGCCGAGGCGATGGACGCGGAGATCGCCTCCGATGCGGAATTCGCCGGAATGGGCGGCGGGCTTTTCTGTGGGGGCGTGATTGGCAGTTGCGGTCTTCATTCTTCCTCCTTCCCTTCCGTTGGATGCACGGGGACGGGAGTAGGGAAGGGTTTTTGCTGCGGCACAAGGCAAAAAAACCGGCGGCGCGCGAAATCTCGCGCTTCCACAGGGCGGGGAGCAAAATTGGTAGCGGTACCGGGAATCGAACCCGGGTTTCCAGATTGAGAATCTGGCGTCCTAACCCCTAGACGATACCGCCGCTGGCCCGACGCAGAGAATCATTGGACGGGATTGTTCTTTTATAACGTCCCGGAGCGGAGAGCGTCAAGCGGGCCGAGACGCGGCAGCTTACGCGGCAGGGCGCGCGCTGTGATAGCGGGGACGGAGCGAATGGAATTTCATGCGGCAGGGATCGCACCGGTAGGCGGGCAGCTTCAGGATGCGCTTGATAGGCAGAAGAAAGCCTTCTTCCACGCGGTCGCTGGAAATCTTCTGCAAATTGGGATTGCCGCAGCGCGGGCAGTGCGCGCGGGTGAGCAGCGAAACGGGAACGTGCCGCGCGTGAAAACGGCTTTCGCAGGTGGGGCATCTCCACGGCAGCACGCCCACGGCGCTGAGCGCATAGTCATATACATCGCGGCGGCGGGACCTGCGGCAGGCGCGGCCTTTGCAAACCGGACAGACCACTTGCATAACCCCCGGCTTTCCTTGGGCGGGCGGAACGCTTCCAGATTAACAAAGAGAGAAGAAGGAGCAAGACATAACCGGAGGCGATGTTCCCACAGATCACCGATGGAGACTGCGCACCGCTCCCCGGCCTCTCCGCGGAAGCAGGAGTGAAGCGCCAGAACCGGGCGGAGCGAGGACCGCGGAACCGCTTCTGAGCCGGCACAGTGTAGAATAGCGGCGGGGGAGGCTATGGCCAGGAGGAAATCCGCCGCTCGCGGGTACACGGACGAACATGCCGGCGCGGGCATCCACGCGCGCCTTCCGGCGCTGGAATCGTGGCCCAACCAATTTCCAGGATACGAGATCACCATCCGGTTTCCGGAGTACACCTCGGTGTGCCCGAAAACGGGCCTGCCGGATTACGGCACCATCACCATCCAATACACGCCGGACAGACTGTGCCTGGAGCTGAAGGCGCTGAAGCTCTACCTTCTGGCGTACCGCAATCTGGGCATTTTCTACGAAAACGCAGTGAACCGGATATTACGCGACCTGGTGGCCGCGGCGCGGCCGAAGCGCTGCGTGGTGCGCGGGGAATTCACGCCGCGCGGCGGATTGACCACCACGGTGGAGGCGCGCTGGCCGCGATGAAGGAAGGCGGACGGCGGGAAGCGGGATGGACAACCTTCCGCACGCCGTGATACTCGAATAGGAGCAGGCATTTTGCCTGCAGGAATCAAAGGAGGATGGATGAGCACGCAGCCCACGAGCCCGGCCCCGGCGGAGACCTATCAGGTCGAAACCGGCGGCACTCCGCGATGGATTTTTCTGGTCCTCGGGGTGCTTCTGGCCGGGATGATTTACCTGGTATACGCGCAGAACACGACGCGAAAGTCCCTGGAAGCAGACGTGGCGCGCGCCAACCAGCGCGCGGACCTGCTGGCGGGAAAAATCGAGCAGGCGGATTCGCGGATCGCCGACTTGAAGGGCCAGTTGGACGTGACCTCGCAAAAGCTGGGGCTGACGGAAACGGAACTGGCGCGGGCCCGGGACATCGCCCAGGGCGTCAAGAAGCAGCAGGCCGCGTCGGAACAAGCCCTGGCGGCAAAGATTGGAGAAGTGCAGCAGGAAAACGCGGCGAAACTCACCCAGGTGAGCACGGACATTTCCGGGGCCAAGACGGACATCGAAGCCACCAAGAAGGACCTGGAATCCACCAAGGCCAAACTGGACCGCACGGTGGGCGACATGGGGGTCATGAGCGGATTGATTGCCCGCAACAAGGAAGAAGTGGAGGACCTGAAGCGGCGCGGCGAACGGAACATCTTCGATTTCGACATCAAGAAAGGCGAGGCACCGCAGAAGGTCGGCCCGATCCTGATTCGCCTGAAGAAGGTGGACGCGAAAAAATCAAAGTACACCATGGACGTGATCGCCGACGACAAAACCATCGAGAAGAAGGATAAGAACGCGCTGGAGCCGGTGCAGTTCTACACGCGCTCGACGCACCAACTGTTCGAGATCGTGGTGTTCGAAACGGCAAAGGACAAAGTGAGCGGCTACCTGAGCACACCGAAGTAATCACCCGCGGGGTGACACCGAGGGCGCGCACTTCCTGGGTCACAAGCAATCAGCAGTGCTTCCGTGAACGCAGGCGCGGCGGGGACGTATATGCACCCCTGCCGTTGCACGTTCGATACATGCGCGGCTCTCCGACCGCCGTGGCCGCGCCATCCAGCATAGAATCCGAGAAGCCCCGAGAGACTTCTTCAGCCCGGGAAGGAGTGGACTGCATGGCCGCCATCCGCCTACGTATCCTTTTCCTGTTTGCATGGACCGTACTGCTTCCCCCGGCATCCTTCGCCCAGCAAAACAGTCTGGAATCGCTGCTGCCCGGCAACACCATTCTGTATTTCTCCTGGCAGGGCGAAGCAGGCATGACGGCGCACAAAGCCACCAATTCCGTACTGCGTTTGTGGAATGATCCGGAGCTGGCGCCGGCACACTCCATGCTGGCCGCCGGCCTGCTCTCTCCGGACACCAAAGACCTGCCGCCGCTCACCCCGGACGAGTTCAAGCAATTATTGAGCAACCCGGCGATGTTTGCGGTCTTCCGGCTGCCCGCAGGGGTGAAGCCGCACGAAAAAAAGGCCGGAGCGAAAACCGGGCTCGGCGCCTCCCACTTCGAGTCCGTGCTCCTGGGGGTGTACGACCGCGCGGGGCGAGAAAAGCTGGTGGACAAATGCCTGCAGTGGAGTCCGCCGGGAAAGCAGGCGCCGGCCATCACCAAAACGGCGTTCCGCGGCATGGAGATCGAAGAAGTGAAGAGCGGGACGGATACGAACTACCGTGTGCTGGCCGGACATTATCTGGTGTATTCGGACTACCGCGAGGTGGCCGAAGAGTGGGCGGCGAAGCTGGCCGGGGGGAACCCGGCGGCCGGCACACTGGGGGGAACGGCGGAGTTTCGCGCCGCGCGCCAGCGCGCCGGGAACGCGTCTGCGCTTTCCTTTTTCTTCAACATGCGCGTGCTGATGGAGGCGGTGAACGAAGAGACCAAGGATGAGCAGTCGCGGCGTGTGTTTCAAGCCCTGCATCTCGACCAGATCCACAGCATCGTCGGCTCGGTGAGCTTCGACGAGCCGGCCACCCGCTTCCAATTCTCCATGCTGGGCAATCTGGACCCCGGAGGCCTGCTGGGCCTGATCGCGCCGAGCCGCGCCGAATTTCCGACCATGAAAATGACCCCTGCGGGAGTGTTTTCCTACGGCGCGACGCGCCTGGACCTTTCCGCGCTCTACCGCTTCGCGCGCGCCGTATTCGAGGCCGCGGTCCCTCCCGGACAGGGGGTGGCCTTCAACCAGATCGATGATTACGCCACGAAGCAGTTCGGGATGAGCGTGAACGAGATGCTTCAGTTGCTGAGCGGAGACTTCACGTTTATCAAACAGGACCCGGAGGGCGATTTCTCCGAAAGCGTATTCATCCTGGGCGTGGAGAAGCCGGCGGACGTGTTGCACGTGATCGAGCTGCTGTTCAGCTCGGGCATCACCAGCGAGGAGACGGAAGGCGATGTGACCTATCTTTCCTTCGCTGCGCCGCAAGTCTCCACGCCGGGGAAGGCCACGGCGCAGAAGAAGTTCTACCACCTGGCCATCGGGCCCAAGATGCTGGTGATTGCGCATCGCAAGGCGGATGCGCGCTCCTACCTGGCCCGCGCCCGCGCCACCTCCGGAGAGAACAGCCTGGCCGCGGACCCCAAATTCCTGGCGGCGCGTTCGCGCCTGCCCGCGGAGCTTTCTTCCATTTCCTACGTGGACCTGACGCGCGTGGAATGGAAGGACATGGTGGACAAGTTCACCGCTTTCCAGAAGCCCGCTCCGGATGCGCAGAAGCTGGCGGAGATCAAGGCGACGTTTCCCTCTGCGGCGTTTACGCGCTATCTGCATTCGATGATTACCGGCCTGTGGAAAGACAACACCGGGATCTACTACGACGGGTATATCGAATAGCAGCGGCGGCTGGTAAGTTGTGGCTGGTGAACCTCACACCGATGGCCGACGCCGCAGCCCGGGTCTTCCGCACCGGCACACGTTTCGGACTCATCCGATTCCTGGTTTTCCTCGCGGCCTCTGCTGTAGCTCGGGTCTTTAGACCCGGGGCACGTTCTGGAGCGCGTTCCGAAGCCGCCCGAACGAAGTACCACGCCTCTAAAGAGGCGGACTACATCGCAAACCTGCGGCCGGCAGCACAGGCCTTCGCCACTTTGCGCCGTTCACGCCCGCCACGAACAAGCACCGCTCAGAACAGAACGAGCAGGCCTTTCACTCCCCTCGGAATGAGAGCCTGGGCCGGTGTGCTCGTATTTCTGCTCTCACGGCCCGCAGTGCTTCCGGCGCAGGAACCCCGGGCGCAGGCCCCGCCGCAACTGCGCGTGACCACCACGGTCGAGCGCGTCAACGTGGACCTGGCGGTGGCGGACGCGCACGGCGCACCCGTGGCCGGGCTGGCACGCGGGCAATTCCACGTGTTCGATAACGGCGTCGAGCAACCGATCACCGATTTCTCCGCGGTGGAAGACCCGGTGCGCCTGCTGCTGCTGGTGGAGATCAGCCCGGCCGTGTACATGCTTTCCCAGGAGCACGTGCTGGCCGCGTACCGCCTGCTCGACGGTCTGGCGCCCGGCGACGCCGTGGCCCTGGCCACCTACGATGATCGCCTCCACGGCGTGCTCGGCTTCACCACGGATAAATCGCTGGTGGCCGAGGCGCTGGGCCGATTGCAGTTCAGCCTGGGCATGGCGCGGCTGAACCTGTTTGGCGGGCTCGCGGACGCGGTGGGAATTCTGGCCTCGCCGGCTCCGCCGGCCGCGGCCGGGCAACCGGCGATCCCGCCGGGCCGGGTGGCCATCGTCCTGCTCTCCACCGGCCTTTCGGACGTGCGCGACCCGGCCACGGGCGAAGCGCTCCATGAACGCTTGCTAACCTCCGGGGTTGCCGTTTATCCAGTGGCACTGGGGGGAGCGCTGCGCACGCCGCCGAAAAAACCGGCGTCGAAATCACCGTCTCCATTCGCCACCGGCGGGCCCACACCCGCAGAAGCGGCGGCCGCTTTTGCGCTGGCCGACCACGACTTGAAGGATTTTGCAGAAACGAGCGGGGGCCGCGCCTGCTTTCCGCGCACGGGAAAAGAGCTGGACGCCGATTACCGGCAGATTGCCGCCACAATGCGGCACCTCTACAGCCTGGCGTTTATCCCGCCGGCGCATGACGGGAAGATTCACACCCTGCGCGTGGAGGTGCGGGACGCGGCGGGACGCCCGATGGCTCCCCGCGAGGGCCGCAACGCGTGGCAGGTGCTGGCGCGCCCCGCCTACCGCGCACCGGCGCCGTGATCGCCTGAACTGCCCACCCACGTAGAACCTTTCGAGGTACGATTACGTCCCATCATTGCCCGTGGCGCGCGATGCTCAGGCCGCGGCCGGCAGAAACTGGAGGTGCGTGCATGAATGTTCCGCTTTTCAAGACTGGTGCGTTGAAACAGAACGTCGCGGCGATTTGCTGCTGCGCGCTGGCTGGGCTGGTGTTTGCCGCGGCCGCAGAAGCCCAGCAGAAGCACACACCCTCTTTCGAGGAGGCGTTATCGCTGCGCACCGCCAGCAGTGTGAAAATCTCTCCGGACGGGCGCTACGTGGCCTACCGGATGCGGGAAACAGACTGGAAGGAGAACGCCTATGTCCGCCAGATCTGGCTGGCGAACACGGCCACGGGCAGCAGCTTCCAACTGACGCGCGGAAAAAAGTCCAGCGATGGTCCGGAATGGTCGCCGGATGGAAAATGGCTGGCGTTTG
>Ga0335085_10005167_pt1 | contig 21192 bp, 20 predicted proteins | sample Lox_Sample_45_FD_206712 | JGI IMG/M metagenome (GOLD analysis project Ga0335085, IMG submission 206712) | Soil microbial communities from Loxahatchee National Wildlife Refuge, Florida, United States - Lox_Sample_4.5 | ecosystem: Environmental > Terrestrial > Soil > Wetlands | place: USA...
GATCTGGATGTCAGCGAGATCACGATCAAGGTGTGCAGAGGCCAAGTCATGCGGAAGATGCAGGCTGTCTCGTTTGCCGATTTGGTTCGGATGGCGGACCGGCTTGGCGTCACACTCACGGACGATCACTGACAAGAATATACCTTGGTATAGGCGACCTATACCTTGGTCTCGCATGACTTTCCCAATGCACATTGCGGCGATGGTCGCGCTTAAGAAATCGGCCATTGCTCCCCCGTGAAAATCGCACTCGCGTCAACGCGGGGCGACCGGATGCCGTTTATCAGACGATTGAAAGGCTTCGTGCGGCGGCGCGCCTCGCTGCTGGCAGACTTTACGCGCGCGCGGGATGGCAACGTCGCGATGATTTTTGCGCTTTCGTTGATACCGATCTGTATCGCTGCCGGTGCTGGTCTGGACATGGCGCGTGCAATGGTCGTGAAGTCGAATATGACGGAGGCGCTCGATGCAGCCGGTCTTGCCGTGGGCGCTACGGCAGGACTTAGCCAGGATCAGATGAATTCCGTAGCGCAAAACTATTTCAACGCAAACTTCAGATCCGACTCCTCCTATGGCACCCCAGCGCCGGTGACGGTCACACAATCCGGGCAGGACGTAGTTCTTTCCACAAGCGTAAACATGCCAACAACGCTTATGGAGATCGCTGGCATCCATACCGTTCCAATCGGCGTTTCGATCACGGTCACACGTGAGTTCAAGAATTTGGAGATTGCGCTCGTGCTGGACAATACCGGGTCTATGGCGGGGTCCAAGATTTCAGCGCTCAAGACAGCGGCTTCAAACTTTGTAGACACGATGTCGGCAGTAGCCGGAAGCAGCCCGTTGCCGAACCCCGTAAAGATTTCGGTTGTGCCCTACACGATGACCGTGAACGTCGGCACGGCCTACAAATCGGCGTCGTGGATGAGTGGTGCGATGCCAACCGCCTATGGATCCGACATCTTCACAAAATCGAATACCAACCGGTTCACCTTGCTGAGCCAGATGGGGGTTAGCTGGCAGGGCTGTGTCGAAATTCGCCCGCATCCCTATGATGTTCAGGACACCGCACCGTCGAGTGGCGCCACGCTGTACGTCCCGTTTTTCTCGCCGGATGAACCTGACGACTCGAACCAGGGATATGTGAACAACTATCTCAGCGACTACTCGGGAGACAAGAACGCGACATGGCAAGTCAAGCAAGGCGACCCGCTCAAATATACTAAGTCTCCTAAGTCCGGCACTAACGGCATTGGCTATCAATTTGGGCCGAATGCGGGATGCAGCTTGCAGCCGCTCATTCGGCTCACCACTGACTTCTCTTCGGTGAAGCAAACCATTAACGGCATGGTGGCCGGTGGAGACACAATCATTCATGCTGGATTCGCTTGGGGCTGGAACACACTGTCGCCCAATGCGCCGTTTGCCGATGGTGCGCCGTACAACGACGGCAAGACGATGAAAATCATGATTTTGATGACTGACGGGGAAAACCACAACGTCGATACTTCGAGCCCGGACGACTCGGTCTATGGCGGCGCGGGTTACATCTGGCAGGGTCGTTTGGGAATCACGAGTGGAAGTCTGGACCAGAGACGCGTGGCCTTGGACAATCTTTTGATACAAGCGTGCACAAACGCCAAAGCGGAGGGAGTGCTAATCTACTCCATCATGTTCGATGTCGCCAATGACGCGCAGGATGCGCCCGCCATGATGCAGCAATGCGCGACGTCGGCGCAGACGTATTATCTCGTCCAGAACGTCGGCGACCTCACCGGCACCTTCCAGCAGATCGCCAACTCGATTCAAAACCTGCACATTTCCAAGTAATCCACACGGATTTCGCGCGAATATACCAAAGTATAGTTGCGCCAGCGTTGGGCGGCTTGGACCCTCCCTCAGGGCGGCGCTGTGATCGCATACCGATACGGCCGTAAATGCGAGAGGCGAATGTGAGCCGACCTATAGCATTGGGCCGCAGCGCGCGAGCGGTGCTCGGCGTTTTTGCCAAGCATCACAAGCGAGCGGGTGATAGACTTCGCTACGACCAGATCTTTCACAACCTTGGCGACGCGCAGATCGCGCGAACAGGTCAGAAGGAACTCGCACAGAAAGGCCTGGTTGTTGCGCATCCGCAAGAAGTCGAGCTCACGCAAACGGGCTACACCAATCTGCTATCCGACTTTGGAATCCAGTGAGCTACGCCCGGGAGCAGCCAATGCGTTTAGTTTGTTCGGCGCGTATTCATTCCGGCATCGCAACGGTATTGCAGCGGTTTACGATAAGGCTCGTTGTGATAGATCATTGCTTTTGCAACGCTATGGCCAAACCCTTCCGCTGTTCTATCGGCGGCTACCGCGCTTTGCTTGACAATGGGGCGGCCCGCTTCCTGGCAGGCGTGGTTCTGCGTGAACCGCTCCGCAAATCGAGGCCGAGTCTGTGGCATGAAAGCGTCGCGCCGCTCTGCTTGGCAGTGGTCACGTGCCGATTGGTTCTTGGGATCGATTGCGCCCAGGATCCGAAGCGCGCCAAGCGCGTGCTCGATAGCCATCTCAAGCGCGCACACTGAATGAGCGAACAAGGATATCGGCACCTGCTGCGGGCCTGAGCCCTAGTCCAGAAACCGTCGGTAGCGCGCCGCCATGAGATCGCGGCCATAGGCGATCGCCCGCCGGACATGGTCGCGCAGATGATTGCGCGAGTCGGGCCAGTCCTTCGCGACGCGCTCCGGCGAGAACAGGGCCGCGGCGATCTCGCGTTGAGGCGCCTTCGCGAGCCAGCCATCGAGCGCCTGAATGACCCGCGCCAGCCGCTTGCTCTGCCGCTCGCGCTGATAGAGCGCGGGCCTGAGCCACCCGTGCCGCACCACGTCCGTGAGCCGCCGAACGGCCAGAAGCCGGCTCTTAGCGTGGCGCGCGACCGGAAGCGCCGGCGTGAGAAGCAGGGCATCATCCAGCGGCGTGCTGCCAAAGATCGTAAGCTGCAGCGAGCGGCCGTCCTGGGCGAGCAGCTGCAGGCTTCGCTTGATCTGCATCGCGTCTATTGGACCGTCCAGCTAGCCCGTTTTCGATAGCGCGGCCGCAATTCTCCCACTAACGCGATCGGCTGCGCGTTTCGACGGGTCGTTCTGGACATGAGCGTAGATCGCGGTCGAACGCGGATTGGCATGCCCAAGTAGCGCGCCGGTCAGGGGCAGACCCTCCCCGAACGAAACCGCAGTCGACCCCATTGTGTGCCGAAGCGTGTGAGGAGTGACGCCCGACAGCTTTGCCTTCGCGACGATCTTTTTCCAAATGCGTTTCGTCCCCTGATAGTGACCTTTGCCCTTTTCGGCCGGAAATACGAACCCGGAATCCGTAAATCGGGCGACTTTCTTCAGCACGAGCGCTGCGGCAGAGCTCAGCGGGCGAATGGACTTTCGGGTCTTGCTGTCTGCCAATACGAGAAGGCCGCGCTCGAAATCCACTTCGGACCATTTGAGAGATGCGATCTCATCCCTTCGGCAACCGGTAAGTGCCCACAGACGCGTAATCTGAATACCCTTGATGTTTTCGCCATCCGCCTGCAGTTCGTCCAAGGCTCGTCCAAGCCTCGTAACTTCGGCCAAGGTCAGGAACCGGTCCCGAACGTTGTCGGTCTTGCGCACGGATGCGAGCGCGACCGGGTTCGAGTCTGCGATCCGACGCCGTTGCGCGAAGCTGAATACCGCCGAGAGATCGCGGACGACCTTCCGGGCGGCGCCATCGCCACCCCGCACGATCACGCGTTTGCGGGAGCCCTCCTTATCGTCGCGATTGGTTTTACCTGCCGTGACGTCCCGAACGAAGCGCTCCACATCGGTCGAGGATAGCTCGGAGACGCGCTTGCGACCGAGAAGCGGCACGACGTGATTGCGCAGGCGAGCAAGCGTGTTCTTCTTGGTTAGAGGCTTCATCGGTTGCCCCTGATGGATGCCTCGCTGAATAAAACAGCCTTCGTCTTCGTAGAGATCGATCAGCTCCGATACGAGCATTTCGCGCCGCCGCGCCTGGCGTTCGCCAGCGGGATCATCGCCATTTGCTGCCGATCCGAGGACCGCCTTTGCTTTGCGGCGCGCCTCATCGACCGTCAGGTTGCCAAAGCGGCCAATGGTCATGAACCGGCGGGGCGCCTTCCGGCCCCCGCCATTTGCTCGGTAGCGCACAATGAAGGTTTTGGTGCCGCTGGCTTCGATGCGAAGCCCGAATCCGGATAGCTTGCTGTCCCAGAGGTCATATCGCTTGGCTTTCGGCTCAGCGGCATCGACCACGGTCTTGGTGAGAGTAGTGCTTGACTCGCGATCCATAGCCTCTGCCTCCGGCGTCTTGTCGCCTAAAATTGGTGTCCACATGGTGTCCACCGCAGGCGAAATGTCGGCGGGGATCGTCGCATTGGCGCGAAGGCCGAGTCAATTAAAACAATGGCTTAGAGCAAGAGAGCGGACGTGGTCGCAGGTGGGAGAACCTATCTGACGCCCTTGCCAAGGTTAGGGTCGGGCGTTCGATTCGCCTCGCCCGCTCCAGATTTCCCCCCATATCGCGTCATGGGCCGCATGGATTATTGCGGCGGCCCCCGCGTAGGATCGCGGCCCTATCAATCGAGGCAATGCGATGACCGGCAATTTCATGATCTATGGCGCGACCGGCTATACGGGCAAGCTGGTGGCGAAGGCGGCGAAGGAGGCGGGGCTCGCGCCGCTGCTTGCAGGGCGCAACGAAGCCAAGGTGAAAGCGGTGGCAGAGCCGCTGGGATTTTCCTGGCGCGCCTTTTCGCTGGACGATTCCGCGGCGCTCGACGCGGCGCTCAAGCAAGTTGACTTGGTCTTGCACATCGCGGGGCCGTTTTCGCGCACCTCCAAGCAGATGGTGGACGCGTGTTTGCGCACCGGGCGGCATTATCTGGACATCACCGGCGAGATCGCGGTGCTGGCGGCTTGCGCCGCGCGCGACGAAGACGCCAAAAACCGCAACATCATGATTATGCCGGGCGTGGGCTTCGACGTGGTGCCAAGCGATTGCCTGGCCGCGCACATGAAAAAGCGTTTGCCCGATGCCACCGAACTCACGCTTGCCATCGGCGGGCTCGAGAAAATGTCGCGCGGCACGGCGAAATCGAGCATGGAAAGCGTGGGTGATCCGGTGAAGGTGCGCCGCGCGGGCCGCGTCGAAAGCGTGTGGCCGCCGCCGCGCCGCACGATCGATTTCGGCAAAGGCCCGCGGCCGGCGCTGGCCGTCGGCTGGGGCGATGTGTTCACGGCGTATTTCTCCACCGGTATTCCGAATATCACCGTCTATTTCGAATCGCTTCCGCAACTCGAACAGATGGCGAAGATGGGCGGCTTTTTGCGCTGGCTTCTTTCCACGCCGCCGATGCAGGCGGTGCTGAAATTCTGGGCCGATACGCAACCCGAAGGCCCCACCGATGCCGAGCGCGCGAGCGGCTTCGGCATCCTCATCGGCGAAGCGGTGAATGCGAAGGGCGACAAGCGCGTGTCGCGGCTTCGCGTGCCCGAAGGCTATACGCTGACCGCGATGACGAGCCTCGAAATCGTGCGGCGCGTGCTTTCCGGCGATTACAAGGAAGGCTTTCAGACGCCGTCGCTGGTGTACGGCGAGGACTTCATCACGCAATATCAGAATTGCGTGATGGAGGATTTGGTTTAGCTAAGGCACCACGCCAATATCGCCTTCTGCGCGTGCAGCCGGTTTTCGGCTTCGTCGAACACCACGCTTTGCGGGCCGTCGATCACCTCGTCGGTCACTTCCTCGCCGCGATGAGCGGGCAGGCAATGCATGAAGATCGCATCCTTCGCGGCGAGCGACATCAGCCGCGCATTCACCTGATAGGCCTTGAGAAGATTGTGGCGCTTGGTGGCGTCTTCATCGCCCATTGAAACCCAGGCGTCGGAGACCACGCAATCGGCGCCTTTCACGGCGATTTCCGGATCGTCCATGAATTGCACATCGGCTTTTTCGGCCTTCGCCCATTGCTGCAGCGATGGCCGCGCCGCCAATTCCTTGGGCGACGCGACGCGCAGTTTGAATCCGAAACGCGAGGCGGCATGAACCCAGGAGGACAGCACATTGTTGGAATCCCCGCTCCACGCGATGGTCGCGCCCTTGATCGGCCCGCGATGCTCCTCGAACGTCATCACATCGGCCATCACCTGACAGGGATGCGACAGCTTCGTCAGCCCGTTGATGACGGGAACCGTGGCGTTGACGGAAAGATCGAGCAGCATCTCGTGATCGAGCAGCCTTATCATTATCGCATCGACATAACGCGACAGAACCCGCGCCGTATCGGCGATGGTTTCCTCGCGCGCAAGCTGCATTTCGCTGCCCGTCAGCATCAGCGTCTGCCCGCCCAATTGGCGCATGCCGACATCGAAGGAAATCCGCGTGCGCGTGGAATGCTTGTCGAAGATCAGCGCCAGCACGCGCCCCGTGAGCGGCGCATCGGCATCCAGTGCGCCGCGCGGCAGGCCTGCGCGCATGTTCTTCCGCGCCCGCGCTTCGGCGATGAGCCCGGCAAGCGTCGCGGAATCGAGATCGCTGATGTCGAGGAAGTGTTTCACATCCCCGACCCGTCCGGCCGGCGCGTTCATGCTGCCACCGTCTTCTTCTGCTGCTCGAACTCGCGCGCGGCGTCGGACAAAATCTTTACCGCCTCGCGCACATGGCTTTCGTCGATGATGAGCGGCGGCAACAAGCGTACGACATTGCCGCCCGCCGGAACCGTCAGCATGTGGTGGCGATAGAGCGCGTTCACGAAATCGGTGTTGGGAATTTTCATCTTGAGGCCGAGCATCAGGCCCTCGCCGCGCAATTCCTCGAACACGTCGGGGTATTCGGCGACAAGCCCCGCAAGCTGCTGCTGCGCATAGCCGGATACGCGCTGCACATGCTCGAAGAAGCCGGGCGCCAGGATCACGTCCATCACCGCATTGCCCACCGCCATCGCCAGCGGATTGCCGCCGAAGGTGGAGGCGTGGCTGCCCGCCGTCATGCCGGAGGCTGCGCGCGCGGTGGCGAGACACGCCCCCATCGGGAATCCGCCGCCGATGCCTTTGGCGACTGCCATGATGTCGGGTGCCACGCCGGTTTGCTCATAGGCGAAGAATTTGCCGGTGCGGCCGATGCCGGTCTGCACTTCGTCGAAGATCAGGAGCAAACCTTTTTCGTCGCAGAGCTTGCGAAGCGCGCGCAGGAATTCGCGGGGCGCAGGCCGCAATCCGCCTTCGCCCTGTACGGGCTCGATCAATATGGCGGCGGTGTCGGCCGTGATCGCCGCTTTCACCGCATCGATGCTGCCGAATTCCACCTGGTCGAAGCCTTCGACCTTGGGCCCGAAGCCTTCGAGATATTTCGCCTGACCGCCCGCGGCAATCGCCGCCAGCGTGCGCCCGTGGAATGCGCCTTCGAAGGTGATGATGCGGAAGCGGTTGCCCTCGCCGCGCCCATAATGATAGCGCCGCGCCATCTTGATGGCGCATTCGATGGCCTCGACGCCGGAATTCGTGAAGAACACAGTATCGGCGAAGGTCGCATCGACCAGCCGCTTCGCCAGCTTCTCCTGATCGGGAATGCGGTAGAGGTTGGAGGTGTGCCAGAGCTTGCCCGCCTGCTCGCGCAAAGCTTCCACCAGATGCGGATGCGCATGGCCGAGCGCGCTCACCGCAATCCCGCCGCCAAAATCGAGATATCGGCTGCCATCCTCGGCGAAGATATAGGGTCCTTCGCCCCGGACGAACGCGATGTCCGCCCGATTGTAGGTTGGCAACACGGCAGGAAACACGGGTCTCTCCTTCGATAAATGGCTTGCCCGGCGAAGCCACAAAGTGGCGAAGACGGGACGGGCTTTATCCGCCCCGCGCCCAAGAGGGTCAAGCAATTGGCTGCTATTCGGGAATCTCTGGATTCGCAAATGTCGGGATATAGCCGAAATGGGGATTCCAGCGTCACGGTTCAAGAACGAAACGAGAATTATTTTGGAGTTATGGTAGAATCGCTTTCTGTGGACAGGACGCTTGGGGTACCTGCGTACCTCTTGTGCGTCCCCTCCCCGCTGCTACGATATTTAGTGCCACAGGCAAGGGAGACATCTATGGGCTGGACAGACGAGCGGGTCGAGCAATTGAAATCCCTCTGGACCGAAGGACTTTCGGCCAGCCAGATCGCCCGCGTGCTGGGCGGGGTCACGCGCAATGCCGTGATCGGCAAGGTGCATCGCCTGGGCCTTGCGGGACGGGCCAGCCCCAACCGCGTGGAGCGTCCGCGCCTTCCCATGGCGCCGAAGATTTCCATGCGCGCCCATCATGTGCCCGAGCCGCCGGTGGTGGAGGAAGATCCGCTGATCCTGGACGACGGCAGCCATGCCACCGTTCTCACCATCAACGACCGCATGTGCCGCTGGCCCATCGGCGATCCGAGCGAGAACGAATTCCATTTCTGCGGACGCAAGCCCAAGACCGGCTCGCCCTATTGCGAGGCGCATGCGCGCAAGGCCTATCAGCCGCAGCAGTTGCGGCGCGATAAGGGGCGGATGGCGTCTTAAAAGCGAATAGCGAATAGCGAGTAGCGAATAGCGAGTAGGGGAAACCCTATTCGCTATTCGCCACTCGCCTTTACATCACAAACGCATCGTCCAGCGCATAGCCCGCCGAACGCACCGTGCGGATGGGATCGCGCACGCCTTCGACGTTCAGCGCCTTGCGCAGACGCCCGACATGGACATCGACCGTGCGGGCTTCGACGTAAACGTCCGAGCCCCACACCGCATCCAGCAATTGCTCGCGAGAAAAGACGCGGCCGGGATGCTGGATCAGATGATCGAGCAGCTTGAATTCGGTGGGGCCGAGGTGAACATCTTTCCCTGCGCGGCGCACGCGATGGGCAGCCCGGTCCATCTCGATATCGCCGATGCGCACCACATCTTCGGCAAGGCCCGGACGGATGCGGCGCATGACGGCGCGTAACCGCGCCAGCAATTCGGTCATCGAGAAGGGCTTGGTGATGTAATCGTCCGCGCCGGTATCGAGGCCGCGGATGCGGTCGGTCTCTTCGCCGCGCGCGGTGAGCATGATAATCGGCACGTTGCGGGTTTCCTGCCGCCCGCGCAGGCGGCGGCACACTTCGATGCCCGAAAGCTGCGGCAGCATCCAGTCCAGCAGCACGATATCGACTTTTTCCTCGTTGGCGATGAGCAACGCCTCTTCGCCGTCATGGGCTTCGAGCACGCGATAGCCTTCGCGTTCGAGATTGTAGCGCAGCAGCGTCGCGAGCGCTGCTTCGTCCTCGGCGACAAGAATGGTCGGCTTCAGCATCATTGGGCCTTACGCTCGAAGGGCACGGCCGTGGTCGAGGTCACGTCGGCCTTCGGACGCTCCATGGCGAGATGCTTGCCGGTGACCATCAGATAGACCGTTTCGGCGATGTTGGTGGCGTGATCGCCGGTGCGCTCGATGTTCTTGGCCACGAACAGAAGATGCGTGCATAGCCCGATGGTGCGCGGGTCTTCCATCATGTAGGTGAGCAGCTCGCGGAACAGGCTGTTGTAAAGCTCGTCGATCTCGCCGTCGTTCTTCCACACGGTTTCGGCGCCGGCCGAGTCACGATCCGAATAGGCGTCGAGCACGAGTTTCAATTGCGCGAGCGCCACGCGGCCCATGCGGGCGAGCGATTGCGTCAGCCTTATCGGCGGCTCGCGGTTCAGAACCAGCGCGCGCTTGGCGATGTTCTTGGCGAGATCGCCGATGCGTTCGAGTTCGCTTGCGATCTTGATGGCGGCCAGCGTCTCGCGCAGATCGACCGCCATGGGCTGACGCAGCGCGAGCAGCTTCAGCGACTGATCCTCGATTTGCTGCTGCAATTGGTCGATGCGCGGATCGCCCGCGATGGTGGACTCGGCCAATGCCGAATCGCGCTTGGCGATGGCATCGATGGCGTCGGCCAGTTGCGCTTCTGCGAGCCCGCCCATCTGCGCGACGGACGTCGCCAGCGCTTCGAGCTGCTCGGTGAATGCCTTTACGATGTGGTCGGTCATTGCGTCTCCCGATGCCCCGGCGAACCCTGCCTAGGCCCGAACCGCCAAGCCTATGAGACAGTTTTATAACAATTCCGTGACAGGCGCGCGGGCCACGATTTTGCTCACAGAAACGGCGGGCAAAAGCACGGTGAAGGTGCTGCCTTCGCCGGGCTGGCTTTCGATCAAAAGCCGGCCCTGATGGCGGTTGACGATGTGCTTGACGATGGCCAGCCCCAGCCCCGTGCCGCCGCGCTCGCGGCTCCTCTTCACATCCACCCGGTAGAAGCGCTCGGTGAGGCGCGGGATGGCGGCGCGGGGAATGCCTTCGCCGTCGTCGCGCACGGCGGCCGACACCATGGTCGCCCCGCCGCCGCGGCCTTGGCTGGCCGCGCCCGCGGGCGCAAGCGTGATCCAGACATGGCCGCCGTCTTTTCCATATTTGATGGCATTGATGATGAGGTTCTGGAAAAGCTGGATGAGTTCGTCGCGCTCGCCCGCGATTTTGGGCAGATCGGCGGGCGCATCGATGGCGATGGTCACCTTGTCCGCCTCAGCGAGCGGGGAGAGTGCGGCGGCCGCATCGCGCACGACGCCTGCGAGATCGACTTCACCCGAGGGCGGCACATGCTCGTTGAGCTCGATGCGGGTGAGCGAGAGCAGATCGTCGATCAGACGGCGCATGCGGCCGGCTTCCACGCCCATGATGTCGAGGAATTTCTCGCGCGCCTTTTCGTCGTCGCGGGCGTGACCTTTCAGCGTTTCGATGAAGCCGGAGACGGCGGCGAGCGGCGTGCGCAATTCATGACTCGCATTGGCGACGAAATCGGCGCGTGCTTCCTCCGCGCGTTTCATGGCCGTCAGATCGTGGAACAACAGCGCCGTGATGCGCGGCTCGTGGCCCGTGCGCATGACATGGGCCTGAAAGTTCCGCTCCACCGGAACGTGGAAGGCAAACTCCACCGAGGTCGGCTCGCCCGTCGCCGCCGTGCGCTCGACCGCCTGCAGCACCACCGGCGTGCGCAACACGGTCGAGACATTCTTCTTCTGCGCCTCCATGCCGAGTACGGAATTCATGGCGGCATTGGCGAAGATCACGCGGCCGGAAGGCTCGAGCAGCAGAAGCGGATCGGGAAGCCGCTCGAAAATGTCACGCACCGGACCGGGCGCGAGTATCATGTTCGCGGCGGTGGCGGGCGGCGCCTTGGCCGCCTCGCGCAGCTCGCGGCGGCGCTGTCCGAACATGGCCGCGGCGGCGGCTATTGCTGCGCCCACGCCCGCGATCCAGGCACCGTGAACGCCGGCAAACCAGACCGCACCCACCCCCAGCGCAAGCCCGCCCGCCAGGAGCCAAAGCCCCCGCCGCTCGGCATCGGCAACGCTGTTCGCCGCCATTTTCCGGCATCCTCCGACTCAGAAGCGCCATCATAGCGAAGCCGCGCGGACGTTCAGTCCCGCGTCATCAAAATTTCACGGGTGATTGACGCCCACGCCATCCATACCACACATTCGAACAATGACGGAGCAGGCGCGAAGCGGGCTGACCAGCCTTTCGACCAAATTGTTCTACGGCTCGGGCTCGATCGCCTTCGGCGTGAAGGACAACGGCTTCTCCACGCTGCTTCTGCTTTTCTACAATCAGGTGGTGGGGCTGCCTTCGGGACTGGTGGGCGCGGCCATCATGATCGCACTGGTGGTGGATGCGTTTCTCGATCCCATCGTGGGCCAGATTTCCGACAATCTGCGTTCGCGTTGGGGGCGCAGGCATCCTTTCATGTACGCATCCGCGCTGCCGGTCGCGATTTCGTATTTGTTCCTGTGGAGCCCGCCGCATTGGAGCCAGGGCGCGCTCTTTATTTATCTGGTGGTCACCGCGATCGTCGTGCGCACCTTCATCACCTTCTACGAGATTCCGAGTTCGGCGCTGGTGGCAGAATTGACCGGCGATTACGACCAGCGCACGGTTTTCTTCGCCTGGCGCTATTTCTTCGGATGGTTCGGCGGGCTTACCATGAGCGTGCTGGCGTTCCGCGTGCTGCTTGCGCCCGACGCCGCCCATCCCGTAGGCCAACTCAATCCGGCAGGCTACGTGAATTACGGAATCGTGGCCGCCATCATCATGTTGGCCGCCATCCTGATTTCGGCTGCGGGCACGCACCGCCACATTCCGCAATTCCATGTTCCCCCGCCCAGGCGCATCGGCGCGGGCGAGATGATGAGCGAAATGTTCGCGACACTCGCAAACGCCTCTTTCCTCTGGCTCACGGTTTCGGGCGTGTTCTTCTTCGCGGCGACCGGATTGGTGTTCGCGTTGAATATCTATTTCCAGACTTATCTTTGGGAACTGAGCGCCGCGCAGATCGCGATTTTCACCGTGTTCGGATTCGTGGCCGCCGCGCTCGGCCTCGTGTTTGCGCTTCCGCTGTCGCGCCGCTACGGCAAGAAATCGTCGTCCATCGTGCTCTTCGTTCTGGCGCTCGGGATCGGCGGCACGCCGCTCGCCTTGCGCCTTGCCAACGCCTTTCCCGAAAACGGCGATCCGGTATTGGTGCCGCTGCTGCTGGTCTTCGCGACCGTATCGCTCGCGCTTTCCATCGCGTCGACCATCCTGATGGCCTCCATGCTGACCGACGTGGTGGAGGAAAACGCGGTCGCCACCGGGCGGCGCTCGGAAGGTCTTTTCTTCGCCGCCAATTCCTTCATGCAGAAGACTTCTTCGGCCGCGGGCGTATTCCTTTCCGGAATGCTTCTATGGCTTGCGCATTTTCCGGCGGGCGCCCAGCCCGGCCGGATCGATATGGGGCTCGTGCGGCATCTGGCGCTTTGGTATTTGCCTTCGCTCGTTCTGCTTTACGGCATTGCCATGATATGTCTGGGCTTCTACAGGATCACCCGCGAAAGCCACGAGGAAAACCTGAAGCGGCTTGCGGGCGAAGCGGGCCAGACCGAAGCTGTGCTCGACTAGATGGCTGATCGAACTATGGACCGCGAACAGACACACGCCTCTTCGACCGATCGCTACAACAAGAAGAAAGACGCGATCATCGCCGCCGCCGCCGGCATCATCAACCGCCGCGGCGTGAAAGGCATGACGCTCGCCGATGTGGCGGCGAGCGTGGACCTCATCACCACATCGGTGACGTATTACTTCAAGAAGAAAGAGGATTTGGCGGTTGCCTGCTTCCTGCGCGGCATCGAGCGGCTGGATGCGCTGGTATCATGCGCCGTCGATGAGAAGACGCCGCACGAACGGCTGCACAAGGTGGTCGGCCTGTGCCTTGAAATGGATCGCTCGATCCGCGAAGGCGAAGAAGCGCCGCTCGCGATGTTCGCCGATGTGCGCACCTTGCGCGAGCCGCATATTTCCATCGTGGCCGAGCCCTACCGGCAATTGTTCCGCAAGATCCGCTCGCTCTTCATCGCGCCCGGCTATGAATGGCTCGACCGCAAGATCGCGACCGCGCGCACGCACATGCTGCTGGAACAATTGTACTGGTCGGTGACATGGCTGCCGCGTTACGATGTGGAGGATTATCCGCGCATCCACGAACGCATGTTCGATATTCTGGCGAATGGATTGGCGGTGGATGGCGCGCAATGGGAGCCGATGCCGCTGGGCGCGATCCCATCGCCCGCCGATCCGCAAAGCCCGCTGCACGATACGTTTCTGCTGGCGGCAACGAAGCTTATCAATCAGCGCGGCTATCGCGGCGCATCGGTGGAAAAGATTTCGGCGCAGTTGAACGTGACCAAAGGCTCGTTCTATCATCACAACGACGCGAAAGACGATCTGGTGGTTGCCTGTTTCGAGCGCAGCTTCGAGATCATGCGCCGGGCGCAGCGGCTTGCCATGCAGGCCGATGGCGATATGTGGCAGAAGATTTGCGGCGCATCGGCGGCGCTGGTCGATTACCAGCTTTCCGAAAGCGGGCCGTTGCTGCGCTCATCGGCGCTTTCGGCGCTTCCCGAGCCGATCCGCTCCGGCATGGTGGACCGCTTCAACCGCGTGTCCGACCGTTTCGCCGCCATGATTTCCGACGGTATCGCCGAAGGATCGGTGCGCGCGGTCGATCCCTTCATCGCGGCGCAGATGCTGAACGCGACGATGAATGCGGCTTCGGACTTGACCTTCGTGCTGCCCATCGAGCCGCAGGAAGGAACCGCGCTTTATGCCAAGCCCGCGCTGATGGGGATTTTTGCTCGGTAACCCTCGCTGTCACGGCCCGCAACAGCGGGCCGCCCAGTTGGATTCTGCACGATCTTAGAAGCGAGAACTGGGTGGCCCGCATTCGCGGGTCATGACAATGAGTTTTATGCGTTGGGTTCCGTTGCAAAGATTTTCTTCAATTCCGTCTTCAAAATCTTCCCGTTCGCATTGCGCGGCAAGGTCTCCGGCCAGAACACCACCTTCACCGGCACCTTGAAGGCCGCAAGCTTGCCCGCCACGAATTCGCGCAATTCGAGTTCGGTCGCACGATGGCCGGGTTTCAGATGCACGACCGCGCCGGGCTCTTCGCCCAGCGTGTGATGCGGCACAGCCACAATCGCCGCATCCATCACGGCGGGATGCTCGTAGAGAACGTTCTCCACTTCGATGCAATAGATATTCTCGCCGCCGCGGATGAGCATGTCCTTCGCGCGGTCGATGATGAAGCAGAAACCTTCCTCGTCGAGACGCGCGAGATCGCCCGTCTTCACCCAGCCATCCACGAAAGTCTCGCGCGTCGCTTCGGGCTTGTTCCAATAGCCTTTGACGATGTTGGGTCCCTTCGCCCACAACTCGCCCACTTCGCCGGGCGCAAGCGTGGACCCGTCGGGGCCGACAATTTTCAGATCGCACACCGGCACAGCGGGCCCGCAGGAATCGGGGCGGTTTTCGTAGTCTTCCGCGCTGTGCGTGGTGCAGGTGGCGGACGTTTCCGTCATGCCCCAGCCATTGCCGGGCAACGATTTCGGGAACGTCTCCACGATCTTGCGCACCAGCTCGGGCGCGGATGGCGCACCGCCATAAGCGACGCTTTCGAGCGACGACAGATCGTATTTCGCGCGCGCCGGATGCTCGATCAATTGCCAGGCGATGGTGGGAACGCCGCCCGCCGAATTCACCTTCTCGCGCTCGATCAATTGCATCGCGGTTTCGGGATCCCATTTGCGCATCAGCACGAGCTTGCCGCCGGCGATGAGCGTGGGATTCAGAACGGCAAAACAGCCCGTCGCATGAAAGAACGGCACCGAGAGCAGCGCGCAACGCTGCGGCTCGGTGAGCGGATCAATCACCGGCACCGGCTCGCCGCGGCGCACGAAGTTGCGCGCCTGCGCGCAACCCGAGGCGAAAATATTGGAATTCATGTTGCGATGGGTGCCGAGCGCGCCTTTCGGCTTGCCCGTGGTGCCGGAGGTATAAAGGATCGTGGCTTCGTCGTCGGCCGCAAGCGCCACATCCGGCATCGCGAGATCGGGCAGCTTTCCCCAATCGTTCGGCGCGCCGAGCACATCTTCCAAGCGCGCGACAATTGGATTGGGCAGTTCGTCCGCATAGCGGCTGACATAAACGCGCTCGAGATCGGGGCAATTCACCAGATGCTCGGAAATGCGCTCCAGCCGCTCGGCATCGGCGACGCAGATTTTCGCACCCGAATCTACAAGGCCGTATTCCAGTTCCGGTCCCGTCCACCACGCATTGAGCGGCGTGACGATGGCACCAATAATCCCGCCCGCATAAAACGCCACCGGCCATTCGGGCAGATTGCGCATGATGATGGCGACGCGGTCGCCTTTCTTCACGCCCTGTTTGCGGAATTCATGCGCCATGTTCATCACGGCGCGATAGAACGCCTCGAACGTCACGCGGTCGTTTTCATAGACGATCACTTCGCGTGCGCCATACATGCGCGAGAACATCATCACTTCGCGCAAAGTGGGCGGGGCGTTTTTCCACACACGCGTGCGAACGCCGCGAATGTCCACTTCGTCCATCTCGAAGCGCGAGCCGGGCTGGGTGAGAAGCCGGTGCGCTTCGGCGAGGCTGACGGCCGGCCAGCCGGGCTTGGGCTTGTAGGCGGGATTGCTCATGGGCCTGATTTCAGTAGGAGATTTCGGTTGGCGGCAAATTAGCCCGCGCGCCGCCGCCCCCGCAACCGGACTTTTCTAATTTCGGGTATGGCATAGACTTGAGCCCGAACCGCCATTCAGGAGACGCCCTTGCCCCACGGTCTTTCCGCCGCCCGCCTCACCCATATGGATAGGGTTTTCGCCGCCAAATATGTGGAGACCGGCAAGCTCGTGGGCACGCTCACGCTGGTGGCGCGTCACGGCCATGTGGTTCACGCCGGCGTCACCGGCCTAATGGATCGCGAGCGCGCCAAGCCCATGCGCGAGGATACGATCTTCCGCATCTATTCCATGACCAAGCCCATCACGTCCGTCGCCTTCATGATGCTGGTCGAAGAAGGCCGCGTGGCGCTGGACGAGCCCGTGCACAAATATATTCCCGAATGGCGCGAGCTTGGCGTGTTCGTGGCGGGCGTGCCCGGTGCCTTTCAGGTGAAGCGCCCGGCGCGGCCGATGCTGATTGTCGATCTGCTGCGGCACACATCGGGCCTGACTTACGGATTTCAGACGCGCACCAATGTCGATGCGGCCTATCGCAAACTCTCCATCGGCACGATCGAGAAAAGCCCGGTATCGCTGGACGAAATGATCGCGGCGCTGGCGAAGACGCCGCTGGAATTCTCGCCGGGCGAAGCGTGGAACTATTCGGTTTCGACGGATGTTCTGGGTTATCTGGTCGAAAAAATCTCCGGCGTGAAGTTCGAAGAGTTCCTCAAGAAGCGCATCTTCGAGCCGCTGAAGATGGTGGATACCGGTTTTCACGTGCCGCCCGAAAAGGCCGAGCGCTTCGCCGCGTGCTACAGCTTCGATGCGGCGGGCAAGAATGTGGTCTTGCAGGACGATCCGGCGAAAAGCGAATTTCTGAAGCCGCCGGCGTTCGTTTCCGGCGGCGGCGGGCTTGTGGGCACCGCGCAGGATTATCTGCAATTCTGCAAAATGCTTGCGGCCGGCGGCGCGCTTAACGGCCACAGATTCTTGAGCCGCAAGACCATCGAGCTGATGCGCATGAACCACCTGCCCGGCGGGCGCCAGCTGATGGAGATGTCGCGTTCGCTGTTCAGCGAGGCGGGTAATGAGGGGCTCGGTTTCGGGCTCGGCTTTGCCGTGGTGCTGGATCGCGCGGCGACGATGACGGCCGGAAGCGTGGGCGAATATTATTGGGGCGGCGCTGCCTCGACCGCTTTCTGGATCGATCCGGTGGAAGATCTGATCGCGATTTTCATGACACAGTTCATTCCCTCCTCCACCTATCCCGTGCGCCGCGACATGCGCACGATGGTGTATGGGGCGATGGAGGATTGATGGGTGATGTTGGAAGTTCGCCTTCGCTCTGCGAGCTTCGGCGGACATTTTCATCCGCGCCGCTGGCGCGGATGAAAATGGTTGCGGGGACAGGATTTGAACCTGTGACCTTCAGGTTATGAGCCTGACGAGCTACCGGACTGCTCCACCCCGCGTCATAGGGTGCGCGGATATAGGACATCGCCCGGCCCCTGTCCACCCCCGGTAAGCCCCGGTTTTGGCTCTTCTTTTCGGCCCGCGCGCCAAACGGCGGGGCCCTCTGTATAAAGAAGCAAATCGACGGGAGGGCAAAGCCATGTTCATCGGCCATTACGGACCGGCCTTCGGGGCCAAGGCGGCGCTCCAGCGCATTCCGCTCTGGGTGTTGTTCATCGCGGTTCAGTGGATGGATGTGTGGTGGTCGATCTTCGTGCTGACCGGCGTGGAGAAAGTGCGCATCATCCCCGGCTTCACCGAAGCAAGCCCGCTCGATCTTTATTACATGCCCTATACGCACGGGCTGATCGGATCGCTGGCGTTTTCGGCGTTGCTCGGCGTGATCGTGGCACTCTTCTATCGCACGAACCGGCGCGCGGTGTTTTTTGTTGTCGCAGCGGCGGTGTTCTCGCACTGGATTCTCGATCTCGTGGTGCACGTGCCCGACATGCCGCTGTGGGATAATTCCGACAAGGTGGGCTTCGGGCTGTGGCGCTGGAAATGGATCAGCGTGCCACTGGAAATTCTCGTGCTCGTCGTGGGCGCGTGGTTCTATGCGCGATACGTTCCGGCGAAAAAGGGCGGCAATATATGGCTGTGGCTTTTCGTGATCGCGATGGCGGCGGCCGAATTCTACAACATCTACGCCCCGCCGCCGGCGAGCGATCGCGCCATGGCCATGACCGCGCTCGCAGCCTATGGCGCGCTGGCGCTGCTCGCGGGTTTCGTCGATCTCACGCGCGCGAAAGCGTAACGCACGCCATCGCATGAACGAGACCGCCCGCACATGGATCGGTTTCGTGTTCATGTGCATCGGCATGTTCATGGCGGTGCTGGATATTTCCGTGGTGGGCTCCTCGCTCACGGCGATGGAAAACGCGCTGAAGATTCCGCTCGATCAATTGAGCTGGATCCAGACCGCCTATCTCACCGCCGAAGTGATCGCCATTCCCTTGACCGGGTGGCTTACGCGCGCGGTATCGCTGCGCCGGATGTTCGTGGGCGCAACGGCCGGATTCACTATCGCCAGTTTCGGCTGCGCGCTTTCGGACGGCGAAGCGCCGCTCATCGCCTTTCGCGTGGTGCAGGGATTTTGCGGCGGCATGCTGATCCCCGCGGTGTTCACGAGCGTGTTCTCGATATTGCCGGAAAAACATCGCGTGCTGGCGACGGCGATTGCGGGCGCGGTGGCGATGGTGGCACCTACCATCGGGCCCACGGTGGGCGGATGGCTGACCGAGACCTATTCCTGGCATTGGATTTTCCTCATCAATGTGATTCCCGGCATCGTGGTGTGCGCGATGACGGCGATCTATCTCGGCCGCGGTCATGCGGAATGGGGCCTGCTCCGCCATATCGATTACGACACGATTGCGCTCAGCGTGGTTTTTCTCGGAACGCTGGAAATGCTTCTGAAGGAAGGCCCGGAGCATCATTGGCATGGCGCGCTGGTTTACGGATTGGCGGCGGGAAGTGCCGCGAGCGGCGCTGCCGCGATCTTCCAGAGCCTGCGGCACGGAAATTCCTTCGTGAATCTGCGCCTCTTCAACGAACGGTCCTTCACGCTCGCCTGCGCGCTGAGCTTCGTGCTCGGTGCGGGGCTTTACGGCTCCGGCTATCTGCTGTCGATTTTCCTGGGCGTGGTGCGCGGTCATTCGCCCTTCGACATCGGCAAGGTGCTGATCGTTTCCGGCATTGCGCAATTGATCGCAACGCCGATTGCGGCACTGGTCGAAACGCGCATCGACGGGCGCATCGTGATGGCGGCGGGATTTTGCCTTTTCGCGGGCGGGCTGATCGTCAATGGCGGAGCGACCGTCAACACCGATTTCGACGGGCTGTTCTGGCCGCAAATTCTGCGCGGCGCGAGCATCATGCTCTGCCTCTTGCCGATGATGAAGCTCGCGCTCGACGGCTGGAACGAGGACGACACCACCGATGTGAGCGGATTGTTCAATCTGATGCGCAATCTGGGCGGCGCCATCGGGATTGCCGCCATCGACACCATCGTAGAGCAGCGCACGCCGGTTCATGCCGAGGCGCTGGGGCATGCGCTGGAAGCGGGGAGCGCGGACGCCGCGCGCATCGTGGGCCTGCCGGCGCAATATTTCCACGGACAGAACATGGGCTCGGGCAACGAATTCCTGCGCGCGATGGTGGAGCCGATGATCCAGCGCGCGGCGCTCAATCAGGCGTTCAACGATGCGTGGCATGTGCTGGGCGGGTTATTCCTCATGGCGCTGTTGCTATTGCCTTTTGTTCGCTGGAGTTCCGGCCATATCGAGCGCAAGGCGCGGGTGCATTAGGCCGCTTCCGGGCGTAAGATGATGGCGCGGACGCGACCGGCGCCCGTGGCAAACAGGAGGATACGACATGGCCAAGAAATCATCTGGGGGCGGTGTGTATCGCGTAACCGAAATCATCGGCACGAGCAGGACATCGTGGGAAGACGCGGCCAAGCGCGCCGTAGAGACGGCGAGCAAAACGCTGCGCGATCTGCGCGTGGCCGAGATCAAGAAGCTCGACATGACGGTGGAGAACGGCAAGGTCGCGACCTATCGCGCGCGGGTGAGCCTGTCGTTCAAATACGAGGGTTAGATTTTGCGGGCGTCGTAAGCCCAATGCAGAAGCGCCTGGCGCTGGCGCGGGCGGCAGAATAGGTCGCCAGGTTCGCAATTCGCTTTGATCTGCGCGATATGGCGGCGGATCGCCTTCCAGCGCGCGATCTGGCGGGCGTCGTCTTCGTGGCGACGCCCCATGTAATAGCGGCAATACCATTGGAACCAGCCGCGCGGATCGTCTTCGTGGAGCCAGCCTTTGCGCCGCCATTCCGAAAGCGGTTGGCTGGCATCGACGCTGAAATAGTTCAGCTTCGGATTCTTTCCTCCCGGCGAAAGCTTGGCGCGCGCAAACCAATCGGCGGGGAATTCCTTTGCGCAATCGGTCATGTATTTGCCGCCAAACACGCCGAGCGCGAGCATCTGTTTGGGCGTCAATTCCGGCTTGAATTCGGGATCGAATTCCTTGCCCATCGGTGCGACGAGTTCATAGCGGTAATTCCGCTGCATTCTGTCGTTGACGATGACGCGCCTGGGCTTCATGGCGCGGGGAGTATAAACGAAAAACCGCGCGGGATTTCTCTCGCGCGGTTTTCGCTTGTCATGTGATGGCGGGGTTATTCGCAAATGCCCTTGGCAGGACTGGCAGCGACCGACTCTCCCGCGGCTTGGGCCGCAGTACCATAGGCGCTGGAGGCTTTAACGGCCGAGTTCGGAATGGGATCGGGTGGAATTCCTCCGCTAGGACCACCAGTCCGGCGAAGGGCATTTGCGAAGAATGAAAGACACCGTCCTTCGGGGCGCCGCAAGCGGCGCACCTCAGGATGACGCATAATGTCTGGCCTTGTTTCCAGACATGAAACGAAGTGCTTGGCGATCAAGCCAATCGAGCGATTAGGACCAGTAAGCTCAATGCGTTGCCGCACTTACACACCTGGCCTATCGACGTGGTCGTCTTCCACGGCTCTCAAGCGAAACCTGGTTT
>Ga0335085_10005168_pt1 | contig 21192 bp, 20 predicted proteins | sample Lox_Sample_45_FD_206712 | JGI IMG/M metagenome (GOLD analysis project Ga0335085, IMG submission 206712) | Soil microbial communities from Loxahatchee National Wildlife Refuge, Florida, United States - Lox_Sample_4.5 | ecosystem: Environmental > Terrestrial > Soil > Wetlands | place: USA...
GAGCTCATTCTGAAGTCGAACGGAGAGGTTTGTCAAAGAAGAACGACATACTTAAAAATTCCGGCTTGACACGGCATCGCCGTTTCAGAGATGCGCCAGCCACCCTGATTAAGGTGCTTCATTTTTTTTCGAAGGACGCGGAAACGAACTTGCGCTTGCAGTCACAGCTCGTCAGGACGTAGCGGTAGGTTCCCGAAGGAACGGGGCCGTCCAAATTACAAGGCACCACACATTGAGCAAAGCAGTAGTTCCCTCGCCAAGGCACCGGTTGCAGGGTAGCCCCGGAAAGCAGCGAAACGCAGTCCGGGACCGGACCCTTCCCGCACGAGGGAATCAGATAGAAATTGCTGACCGGCGTGTCTTGCCATTCGCCGCCAACCTTCTGTTGTACCTTAACAGCGGAATTCATCTGTACTGACTTCCCGTGGTTAATGACCCGGAACTCCCCGAACTTTCCCGCAAGTTGGATTTCAATCTCCGGCCGTGGGGCCACTGCGAGCGCAAAAATCACCCCTGCGCATACCGCCGCGCCTATTGCCGCACGTTGAAGTCGGTCCATTCCTTACTCTCCCTAACATTGGGTGACTTGTACGAAGCGATGCTTTGGGCGTTGCAATTGGGCGTGCCAGGCGCGGTTACAATGGTTGAGAACCGGTTATCCACCGGCGGCCCGTCAATGATTTTGCTGACGTTGGCCATATTCCCAAGTCCTCCGACAACTGTCACGGTCCATGGGGCATTGAGATTTCCGAAATTGGTTGGCTCGAACCTGGCCTGCCAATGCACATTCCAGTAAACGGTTTTAAGATGCTCGTACGTCCCCGTGGGACTCTTCAACGAGAGGACCGTACAAAAGTGGAGCTCGGTTTGGGCCTCGCGCAGGAAGTTGTCATGATGCGTCAGGCCATTCACGCGACTCAAATCGAAGGGGCGCAGCGGGGCGTCGGAAAAACCGGCCGACATGGCGATCGGAAAAGGGGTACCTGCCTTGGCAATGGTCCAGTTGAGGCTTGGATTGTTATCTACAAAGATGCCTCCTACATTGAGCGTGTCCCGGCAACCACCCTTCGGCAATGCCGGGGGGCGTGAGTACTGTAGAAAACTGCTGCCATCCCCATTGGACCGGCCCCGATAATAGGCCCAGTCTGTGTCTATGAACTTCAACTGAATGAGTCCTAAAGTCCATCCTGCCGGGTTGTCGTGCTGGTTTCCCGTGATGGTACATTGACCCTCAATAACGATTTCACTGCAAGTGAAAAGTGCCTGGGAACCCCTGAAAGAGGGCTTGTTGACGATGGGCCGTTTCTTAACGTTGATTGAGGCAGAGCCGGGGACGATTGAAACCGCCATTAGGTATCCTCCGGTTGACATTTCGTTATACCAGCAGTGTACCCTTGCCCCCCGCTTTAAGCAATGCGCGGGTATTGGAAGTGCTCGCGGCCCACTGTCATGTCTTTGACAAGAAACGGTCCCCGCGATTCGCGCCACAGCATGTAGCCGCTTTCCTTCACGGAAGCGCCGCCCAGGAAATTTTTCTCACCCGATATTCATAAGTCAGCCAGGGAGTGTCGGGGAACCAGAACACCTGGAGATAGTTCATCCGCATCTTGGCCATCACGTGTGCGCATGCCTGCCACACCAACAGATTCGGGACAATCTGCTAAACTGGATTGGTACCGATTCTATGAGTCAGAACCTTTTGCTCCCTGCGGCGATCATTTTCGACATGGATGGCGTGTTGGTGGACAGCAACCCTTTCCATCTTCGCAAGTGGATTGATCTCTTCCAGGCGCACGGCATTCCCTTCAACGAGCAGGAATTACCCAAGATGATCCTGGGGCCTGCCAACGATGTGATTTTTCGCCGCTATTTGGGAGAGAACCTCACCCGCGAACAACTCGCCGATCTTGGTGAAGAGCTGGAGGAAGACTTCCGCCGGGAGATCGGGCCCCATGCCCGCGCGTTTCCCGGGGTGCAGCGTTTTATCGAGGAATGTCACGCGCAGGGAATCACCATGGCTGTGGCTTCCGCCGCCATCACCAAGAACGTGAATTTCCTCATTTCCGCCCTCGGATTGCAGGCTTACTTCCGCGTGCTGTTGTCGGCCGACGCGATTTCCCACCCCAAGCCGGACCCCGAGATCTACCTGAAAACAGCCGACAAGCTGGGCGTAAACCCGGCCGCATGCGCGGTATTCGAGGATTCTTTCGTCGGCATCGAGGCTGCCAAACGCGCGGGAATGAAATGCATCGCCATCGCCTCCACCTTCTCGGCGGAGGAACTTCGCCGGGAAACGAATGCTGATCTGATTGTATCCAGCTTCGAAGCCGTCTCTCTTCAAACGCTGCGCCATCTTTTTGATGGTGCGGGTACTTCGCCGGGAAGGCGCGATCCGAGCTAACCCGGCTGGCGGAGCCTTGGCCCCGCCAGCCTCCCCCGCAGCAAGCACCCGCGCTCACAATCGGCTAATTCACCACCGTCTGCGGGCCTTCCGCCGGCATCAAACGCAGGACTACCACAAATCTTCTTTGTGGGAGAGAATAGCCGCTATGCGGGGAGGAATCCCAGATAAGAAATACCTCTCGGGATTCGTCGCGTGGCTCGCTGCCCTGGCGATGCTGCCGGTACGCGTGTCGTTGGCCCTGGCGTTGTCGTGGGCATCAGGGGCGGCAGCACCCCCGGCCCAGCAACCGGTGAACGGCCACACCAGAGTGAACCTGCAAGTGGCGGTGGTGGACGAGAACGGCATGGCGGTCCCCTCGGCACGCATTACGCTGACTCCCCAGCCGGGAACACCCTTGCGTGGTGAAACCGATTACGCCGGCCGCAAGGAATTCTCCGGCCTCCAGCCGGGTGACTACTCTCTGCACATTGAGAAGGAGGGATTCTTCGCAGTTACGCAGCCGGAAATCCCAGTGGGAGAGGTGGCCAGCGCGGAGGTTACGCTGAACCACATCCGGGAATTTTCCGAACAAGTGAACGTGGTCTATTCGCCTCCCGCCATTGACCCCGCCAAAACCCAGGCGAGTGAGACGCTGAACAGCGAACAAATCATTGACCTGCCCTTCCCCGTAACCCGGGATATTCGCTATGCGCTTCCCCTGATCCCCGGCGTGCTTCAGGATTCCACGGGACAGCTTCATGTGAATGGCGCGAGCACGCGCCAAGTGTTCGACCAGCTTGACGGCTTCAATATCTCCGATCCCGCTAACGGCCTGTTCCTGACGCGCGTCAGCGTGGATGCCCTGCGGTCCGTGGAGGTGGCCGGCAGCCGCTATTCAACCGAGTTTGGCAAAGGATCGGGCGGCGTCATCAGCATGCGCACCGGCATGGGCGACGATCACTGGCGCGTGACAGGCACCGACTTCCTTCCCGGTCTCCAGGCGCGGAAGGGCATCCACGTGAATGGCTGGACGCCGCGCGCCCTGGTGTCAGGCCCCATCCGCCCTGGTAAGGCGTGGTTCATGGATGCGTTGGAGGGTGAATACCAGCAAACTATTTATACCGAACTACCCGACGGCGCCGACCGTACCAGCGTGTGGCGCGCCAGCAACCTTTCCAAAGTGCAAATGAATCTGGCGCAAAACAACAATCTTACGGTGAGTCTCCTGTTAAATTCCTACTTATCTCCCCATTTGGGACTCGACCCGCTCGACCCCATCTCCACCACGCAGCGATACTCCACCAATGCCTTCCTGCTCAGCGCCAGGGATCAGCATCTGTTCCAAAACGGCACACTGCTGGAGGCGGGCGTAGCCACCAGCAACTTTTACAGCCGGTCGGTGCCCATGGGCGCCCAAACCTATGTCGTCACTCCCAGCGGAACCAGCGGCAATTACTACCTCACCAGTCACGGCCAAAGCGGACGCATTGAGGGAATCAGCAACCTGTTTTTGCCGCCCCTGCAAGCGGCCGGGAAGCACGAGTTCAAGCTGGGCATTGATATCGATCGCCTTGACGATCATCAAGAATATAGCCGGCAGCCCTACCTGGCGGAACGCACTGACGGCACGGTCTCGCGCCGCATCACCTTTACCAACGCCGCGCCATTTATACGCTACGACGTGGAAGCAAGCGGCTATGTGCAAGATCGCTGGTCGGTAACCCCAAGGTGTCTGCTGGAGCCGGGGTTGCGCCTGGATGCGGATCAAATCATCCGCGGCATAGTGGCTTCACCGCGCCTTGCTTCCACTATCCTGGTGAAACGCAATGGTGACAGCAAAATCTCCTGGGGCATCGGCATCTATCGCGATCCGGGCTACCTGGATATCGTGACGCGTTCGCTGACCGGCACGCGGACGGATTACTTCTACGACGCCAGCGGGCAGAATCTGCTCCAGCCACCCGTGCTTAGCACCTTCACCGTCAACCCGGACCTGCTGCGCTTCTCGTTCGTCACCAATACGAGCGTGGCTTGGGACCAGAAGCTGCCCAGGTCCACTTACCTTCTCATTGCGCTTCTGGATCGGCGCGCCCGCAATATCTGGACCTTCGTCAATCCCGGCGCCTCCACTTTGCCCGACGGCCCCTTCTCCGGGGAGTTCACCCTTACCAACAACCGCCGCGACCACTACGACTCCGCCACCCTGACCTTGCGGCACGCGTTCAAGCAGAATCACATGGTGTTCGCTTCTTATACGAGGTCACGGGCGCTTACCAACGCTGCCTTCGCTTATAGCATTGATTACGTGCTCTTCAGTCCGCAGGCAGGCGGACCCTTGGCGTGGGACGCACCCAACCGTTTCCTTTCGTGGGGGTGGCTTCCTCTCACGCACAAAATTGACGCGGCTTACACCCTCGACTGGCGCGCGGGCTTTCCGTTCTCTTTGCAGAATGACTCACAGGAGGTCGTCGGTGCGCCGAACTCGCAGCGCTTCCCAACCTACTTCTCACTCGATGTGAGCCTGGAGCGGCGGTTCACCTTGTTAGGATTCCAATGGGCGCTGCGGGCGGGCGTGGACAACATCACCGGCCAAGGCAATTATTCTACGGTTGATTCCAACATCGACTCCCCTCACTTCCTCACCTTCACGGGAGCCCAGGGCCGCGCCTTCATCGCACGGGTCCGGCTGCTGGGAAGAAAGTAGCCGCCCGAACAAAGGTCCACGCTACACCTGCTCCTTACAACTTGCTCGACGATCAGAACAAATCCGAATGTGTGCCGGTGCGGACCAGGAAGAGATCGTCACCATCGATCTTGTAGATTAGCAACCAATCAGATTCCAGGTGACAGTCGCGGTGATGCTTCCATTCTCCAGCGAGCGGGTGGTCTTTGTAGTGAGGTGGGAGCAGATTCCCCTGACACAAAAGCAAGATGAGCTCGCGCACCTTCGACATATCTTTGCCCCGCCGCTGGGCTAGTTTGACATCACGCCGGAATTGCGTACCGCTAATCAGGTTTCCCGCGGTCACATTCCTAAGTCCTTAAACAGGGCGCCGGCCGACTTGAAGCGCTTCCCCTCGCATCGATCCGCTGCCTCCATCGCCTTCACCGTAGCTTTATTGGGGACCTTCACCTCGAAGGGCAGGGCCTTCTCCGCGGCCACGCGAACAAGCAAGATGCGGACCGCATCAGACACTGACAATCCCATTTTCGACAGGGTTTTTGCCGCCCTCTTCTTCACCTTCTCATCCAAGCGAATGTGTACCATTGTCGTCGCCATAAGATTTGATCCTCTCTGAGATACAACGTATCTCATGACGGCCGTGCTGTCAATGGGCAGCGCAAAATAGGGTGGAGGATGTCAAACCTCTAAAATTCCCCCATGCGGTGTAAGCTTTTGGGTGGGACGGCTGGAAGGGCTTGCCACCAGCTGGGCCCGGGATTCGGGAATCGCGTGAATGAACGGCTCGCTCGACACTCATCACTGGCCACTCGTCACTGTTCTTTTTCGACCTCGGACAACCGCACGTTGTCAATCGGGATGGGGCGAGAGGCGGAACGGTAGGTGCCAGGTGTCAGGAACCAGCTGACAGCTCACAGCCGACAGCTAACAGTCAGTCCCGAGTCCCCAACTTATAGGTGGGAGGTCGTAGGTAGCATGTGGGAAACACAACGCCGACCCCTCAGCCTCGGATCCCTGATTGGGAATACCCGCTCCTTCCGCCCATGCCCCCACCTGAACCAGAAGGGGAATGGCCAGGCGCAGGAACAATTTCCGCCAGTCCGACATCCTCCGAAAAGATTTTCCCTCCCAGCAGGAAGAGTTTCTGACGTTTTGTCGCAATCCCTGATTCTTTCAATGTAGCCTCCTTTCCACTTGACAAGACAAATAGCCGTGTTATCCTAGAATAGGAGGCCAGCGGAGGTTCACGGGCAGTAGGCGGAAGGCGGTTGGAAGGACGAAGTGGATAGTAGACGGTGGACAGCAAGAAGTAGGCTGGCTCCTGACTTCTGAACCGGCTGCTGGTGCAAAGAATGGAAAATTCACGCCTGCGCCAATTGCGGCGGATCATCAACGCACTGGCCAGCTTCGAAGTGGGGGCTAACCTAATAAAGATGTTGAAAAATTACGAGCAAAGCCACTATATGCATGAAAACACAGGAAAAATTGACGGCAAGATCAATAATCAATCGGGCTTTTTGGCAGAAAAAGCACAATTTTCGCGATATTGGACGACTATCGGTCGGGCTTTTGGGCCGAATATGCGCAGAGCGCGCCATAATTAGGGGCGAAGTGGTGCCCTTTGAGCCCACCCTGAGTCCCGCGAACGGTTCAGCATGAAACGATGTAGCGCCGACCTTTGGATCGGCATCATTCTCGCGTGCCCAACGTGCCGACCTAAAGGTCGGCGCTACAGAGGCCGCGGCTCTCCACGATGTTGTTGAAAATTAACGAGTTAAATTTGGCTCTCACGATGTTGATGAAAATAAAGGGAGTTGTTGAAAATGAAAGGGGTAAGTGATCCTTCGATAGGCTCAGGCAGGCGCAGTGGCGAGTAACGAGAAAGGGAGACGGAGAAAAATCCATACCAACGGCGCCTTTTGTTCCGGCGTAAGCATCTGGCCCCAACGTTCGTGCCGCAGTGCGCGCCGTTTAGTCTTCTTCTTGATCGTGCCAAGATGACTCAATGCAAGGCAATGGTACGGCTCGACGTCGAGGCGGCTTTACGCCGCCATTTGGGCCGTCGGCTGACGAATAAACTCGGCGCTTCAAAATCCAAATGAACAACTACTCGATGCGAGGAGTAGACATTGGTACGGTGCGTGTGTAGGATACGTTCCGTCAAATATCCTTGCGCGCCCCAAGGCGCGAAAGGGGGGCCCAATTTATGTCCACTCTGATCCTTTCATGGGCAGCTTCCAGCGGTCATGTTTCTCCCATTCTCCCGATCGTCATGCTTCTGTTCGGAGTGCTTCTGTTCTTCGTAGGCTTCTGGAAATACCGCCAGTACCGGATCCTGGCGGACACCCCACAAGTCCCCATCCGCAGTGTGCCCATGGGACTGGTCCACGTGGCGGGGACCAGCACCGGCGGCCAGCCGTTAACCAGCCCGCTAACACAAGTTCCGTGCTATTACTACGAAGTGAAAGTGGAAAAGAAAGTGAAGAAGGACGACCAGGAAACGTGGGAAGAGACCCACAAGGAGAGGGCGGAGGTCCCCTTCCACCTGGTGGATCAAACCGGAAGGATCCTGGTGAATCCTCAAAATGCCGAGTACAACCTGCCGCGCGCCTTCTGGGGCGAACTCCGGCCGCCCGCCTTGCTGTCGTTCGGTAAAGCCCCGCGATCGGTCGACCCGTCGCTCGGCGTCGCGCCTCCCACCGATGAACATTTGCGGGCCTATTTGAACGGCCAGTTCAGCCAGGCGAGGACGGCGCTGCAATCGTCCAACATCCCCGGAGCCAAGGTGATGGAGAAGGGGCTGGCGATCGCCGAAAAAATGCAGCAGCTCGGGGTCTCAATCGGCGCGGGCGGCATCAGCATGGATTTTGGAAACCACACGTACCGTTTCACCGAAACCTGCTTGCTGGCCGGCCGCCCCACCAATGTGCTCGGAACATGTACGGAGAACCCGAACCCCGACGATGAGGGTGACCGCAACCTCATCAAGAAGGGGGAGAACGAGAAGACGTATCTCATTACGACGAAGTCCGAGAAACAACTCGAGGGGAGCCTGCGCCTTCAGGCCATTATGCTAATCCTCTTTGGCGCTGGGCTGATTGTGGGTGGCGCCGCCGTGGCCCTCCATTCCGCCCATATGCTCTAACCCCTCACGTGGTAAGGCGATCGCGAGAAATCGTCTTCATTTCATATGCGTCCAGTGATTTCAAGCGGGCTCGGCCCTCCCTGGCGAAGAGGGCCACGCCCAGGCTGTCGCTTCGAGTCGGATAGATCCGCCCCGTCAAGCATGTGCGGCTATTGGCGAAGACTTCCACCACCGAGCCGTCCAGAAATACGGTAAGACGCAATGGTTCACCGGGGTTCAACTTCAAAGCGCCCAGATAAGTGCGGCCGCCGGCATCACGGCTCAGGCTGGATCGTCCTGTGGCGAGGACAACATACTGAGTCGCGGCGTCGTATGAAATCAAGGTTTCTTCCAGTTCGTCAGGAGACCGGCGAACAATGATGCCAGCCTCTTTTGCACTGCCGGGGTCCATCACCAACTGGATTTCCAGCGACCTCCCCCGGATCTGGGGAGCCGGAACGAGGCCTGAAACTTCCACATTGGCGATTCGGTTGTGGGCTCCACGCAGGCGTGCTAATTCCGGAAGCGGATCCATGCGCAGCCCGCCTTGCGAATCGATCGAAAGGACGCGCGGCAAGGATATTGCGCCGGACCAGCCTGCCGAATTCTGCGCGGCATCCGACCGCGCCTCCCTGACCCATCCCCAGAGGATCCTTCGCCCTTGGTGATCCTCAAAACTCTTCGCCGCATAGTGCAGTGCGGAGCCATCGATCAAACCTTGTGTCTCCGCCTGAAACTTGCGATCAGAATAGGTGCCCACGAAGTTGTGCACGCGTCCTTGCGTTGAAACCAGCAGAACATGCTTCTGCCCCAAGGGGAAGAAGTCCGGGCACTCCCACATGTCACCGGCTCCCACAGAATCGTATCGGACCGAAAGGGTGGAATCATGGCGCTCGAAAGGGGGAGCAGTGAAGAGCGGGTGGAGGTAATCCCAGTGCCCCAAATCCTTCGAGCCATAAAGGAGGACGGCCCCGCCTTGGCCCTGGAATCCGGCCCCCACCGTCATCAGGCAGGAGTCATCTTCCCGCCAGATAGAAGGGTCGCGAAAACCCGTTACCGCGAGGCCCGCGGGGGGAGAGCCGACCACTGGGTTTCCACTGGCCTTCTTCCAAGTGGTCATATCGTCGTCGCCGGTGGCCAGGCACTGCACTTGCGGAAACACCCCCGTGTAAACCAAAGTCGGCACACCTTCGTTGATGAAAGCAGATCCGGACCAGCACCCGTCCTTGTCCGGCCCGCCGGGCGTGGGAGACAATGCCATGGGGAGATGCTCCCAACACACCATATCCTTGCTGCGAGCATGGCCCCAATACTTGGGCCCCTGCGGGAAGACAGTTGAACTGTACTGATAGAAAAGGTGGCAATACCCTTTCCAGAAGATCGGTCCGTTCGGATCGTTCACCCAATTGGCTTTAGGAAGAAAGTGGTACTGCGGTCTCTGGGGGTCAGCGGCCAAGCGCTTTTGGACGGGCCCGGCAGATTGTCCGGATTCCCCGCAAAGGTGGCCGCCGCGCGAAAGCACTGTAGTTGCTGCCAAGGCTGATCGAAAAAGGAAGCAACGCCGAGTTATCATGGCGGATACTTTACACCATTAATGCGTCCCCTCCTCGGTCGAAGAGGGGATTAGAGGCGCGGCGTTATGAAACACTTATAGAGGCCAGCCACCCCCTTGCAAAGGAAGGGAATCGCGCACCCCTGCTTCCTTGACCCAACGGTATGCGATCGGAGGGCTACCCTGCGGGATGGCCTGGACATTACGCGAGTTTCTTAACCATACGGGAAATTCTGTAGTGATCGATGGTAGCCCCTATGCCGATACGCCCCTCGTCTTGCTCGACGACGCGCGTAATTGTACCCCGGCATCGAATCCTTACTCCCGAACGTACGATCTGCGCAGGAAGATCGAGTTCAAACTCGATGGCTGTTCCGATCGTCCACCCTACTGATGACAAAAAGAACAACCCGCAACAACTGACGTTTAGAGTCTCGACTTCAAGCTCCGGGAACAAGACAGTTTTGCGCGAGCCTCGAGGTTTGACACGGCAAGAAAGTTTCAGGCCGAATCGCCGGCACCGCCTTCGATTCGGCGAAGTGGCTCGGTCCAAAGTAGCCTTGCGAAAAGGGGGTTTATTCACTCCAGCAACCATACGAAACCGCCTTATGCAGCGGTATATCACCCCCAAGCCGGGGGTGCCGAATTTCCCAATCTAATTGTTTAAATAGTTCCCCAAGCTCCGCAACAAATCTATGACAGCCTCAGGCGGTTGGTCAAGTGGTTCCCGGGCCTTCTCTTCAACCTTGTTTAGTAATCGAAAATTCGTGACTCGCAATCCCTGCACGGGCATTATAGAACTCCGCGCCGGGCCGCAGCGAGTGGAGTACTACGGCGGCATCCCTCCGGACCGCGAAACTCACGCCTACATGGCGCGGGTTATCGACAATTTCAACTGTAAGAAGATCGCCCAACAAGCTGATTCCTGCGCTACCGACAATTAATCGTCCCAGTAATGTCACACCTCATTGAATCTCGTCGCGGATCTCTATACGTAAGGACTCGTAGGAGGCACTAGCGGGCGCCTCGTGCTTCTGCCCGCCCGCAACTCTCCTTGGATGCCGATTGCTGACCCGCACCCCACCTCAGTACGACTTAATGTCCCAAGTAGGCTGCCTGGGGACTTGCCGGGCTCGCGGGGGTGGGCGGCGGGCCTGCCGGCTGGCGCAATTGCGGTTGCATCTGCATCCGTCCCTGGTACATCTGCAGCAACTGCTGGTTAATGCTTTGCGGGTCCAAGGCCGCAGGTGGACTCATTGCGCCCTCAGTCGTCATACCGGAGCGATTTCACAGTGCGGCGGCTGGAGCTGCGAACTGTCAAGGCCACGAACACCAGCGAATGGGCAGACGACTGCTTCGTTCAGGGTTCCAGGTAAATGGGGCTGGAAAACACTTGCGGATCATACTGTTTGCCATACTTATTGAGGTGGGCGGAGACGGGCGCATCCGACTCTTGCAAGGGAATGTTGCCCAGAGACAAGGCATCTTCGTCCACCGTGACTTGCCGGGAAAGTTCCTTCAGGGTCCTGGTCGAGCAATGCTCTTCCCAAAGATTCAGTTGATATCGGCCGGGGGGGACCTGGGGAATAGTAATCTCGCCCCGAGTGTCGGAAACGGCAAAGTAAGGTGTGTCGACAACAACTACGACGGCGCTCATTTGGGGATGGATATTGCAAAAGATGTAACAGATCCCCGTGCGGTCAAAATGGACGCCGCGAGTCGATCCCGCTTCGTAGAGGCCCAGATCAAAGCGCTTGCCGTTGAAAAGAGAAAAGACATTGTGAAAGAAAGGGTCGCGGTTGGGGAAATCCACCCGTGATCCAACTTGGACCACCAGGACGTGGGGCTCGAATACCTTGTTTTTCTGGATCAGCTGGGGGCGAGACAATTCATTTCGGCCGCTGGGGGGCGAGACCGCTTGGTCGGTAAGCCGTGCAAGCCAAGCCACGACGTTGACATCGCGAACGGCGCGTGCCGCGCCATTCGCGGCAGCTACGGTAACCTGCGCGGTAACATGGGCCGCCAGAGCAGAATCCGCGCCGATCGCCCAGAGCATCAGGGCTATCAGGAAAGGAATGGTCCCTCTTCCGAAACCCATAGCCATTTACTTCTCCTCGAGCGTGTTCCTGAAAATCCACACGCAGGAATGTCGCGGCACATTTATATCAACTCCATCCCGCTCATCCCCGGCTGGAACCACAGACTAGAACAACACCCCCATGCTGAGATTCAGTGTGCCGGCCTCATTCTTCGGGTTGGAGATTTGTCCGGTTTCCAGATACCGGTACTCCAGCGCGAAAACCAGATCACTCCGCGGCCGGTAGATTACGTTAAACAAGGCGTTCTGATTCTTAGCGATAGAGGTATAACCGAAACTTGTCGGCGCGGGAAAGTAGTGAAGGTCGTCATCGAAGGGATCATCCTCCCCGAAGGCAGCGTTGAACTCGATCGTCTCACTAGCCATGAATTTCAATTGTGTCCACCCTCCCTCAACGTTCAATCCCCCTACGGCCGAAGTAGGGTTCGATTGCGGCCCGTTGAAAAGGACACTCCGCCCCTGCGCGGCCCCCAAGCCCCCGAGTCCGCGCCCGCGGTAGAACTCACCCGTCAAGGCAAAACGATTCCCTAAGGGAACGGTCCAATCGGCCGTGCCCGCCCAGGCGTCATTGGTCCGCCCCGCCCCAAAATTCTGGCGGCTATAGTACCCGCCGATTCCCAACGTTAGCGCGTGCTCCCCCGCACCGTGCGTCCACGCCAGACGTGAGCCCACCGCGGGTGTGCGCGATTGCTCTCCGCTACTGGGCGTCCGATAGAACTGCAAGGGCGGCACCTCACCCGACAAGGGATCGAGAAGTCCCCCTTGCAAAAGTAAGTGGTTCGCATCGGAAAGATTTAGTCGGTGCTCCACACGCACTTGAGGTGTCCAGGTCCAGAGATTGCCTGCATCGGCGAAGGCGGGGTATCCCAGGGAGGCAAAGGAAGTGGGAGAAAGTGGGGAGAAGAAGGGAGTATCCTGCCCCCCCACAAGAGAGGTATGGGTCCAATCCAAACGTATGGTTGCTGTGCGCAAGCGCACAAGATTGTTGGTGACGCCGTTCGAGACGGAGGAGAAGCCTCCCATGAAGTCAAAGTTCACATTCGCGCTGGTCTGAGCTCCCGCTGCCGTGGGACCGTAAACTTCCAAACCGATTTCGGATTGCCGAACTGTAGCGCCAACGCTCCCGGTGGTGGCCACCGCGCCCCGTCTCAGAGCCAGGCTCGGGAGGTCTTGATTATCCACGGTGCCGCTGTTCCCGAAGAGATTCAATAGGGCGATGCCGCTCAGTTTCACCCGGTATTTGGATGCACTCTCAACCTTGGTCTGGTGCTGCTCGTCGACCTTTGCCTCCAACAACTGCTGGTCTTCCTCCAGGCGACCAAGGCGTGCCTCCGTCGGTGTTTCCGCCCCGGTTGCGGAAGGCGGTGGCGGGCCTTGCGATGTTATGGCGCGTGCCTCGGAAACGCCCAGGGCCCTTCTATCTCCCGCTCCTGCGGTTAGGTCCGACAATGAAAGCTTTTCGAGAGCCCCTTGCAACTCCACTCGGAGTTCGCGCGTCTCCTGGCGGGAACGCGAAACCTCGGCGCGCAATTCCTGGATCGCGGTGTTGAGCTCTTTGACCTCTCCGGCCAAAGCTTGCACGGAGTCTTCCAGCGTGCCGCCCTTGGCGGGCGCCGCCACCGAAGCGGGGGCTTGCGCGCGCGCAGGAAGACTCATGAGCAATAGCCACAACCCGGTAAATCTCGCAGCCAATCCAAATACTCTTATGTCTCTTATCATGGGATCTCCCTGCACGGCGGCCCGGGTCCCGGCAGCACAGCAGAGGACGGAAGCCTCCCTGGAAGTCCTTGGTTACATCTTCTCTCTTCTCTGGAACCTGAGCCTCAATTTTCCCTGGATTCGACACTTAGTTTAAATCAATGCCCCTCATGTCGGCGAGAAGTCTTTTCAATTTGTGCCAGGATTGGCTGGAGTATTCCGGCGGGGCCCTTCGCCACCCGCGTGCAGCAGCTTGGCATGGCCGTCTTCCACGAAGAGCGAGCAAACGCACCTTTGACAAATCACGTCCTTGGCCACATCGAGTCGGTTTCTGAACTGCACGGCTGCGTCGCTGTTCAGGACATCAATCAACGTCCCACCTTGAAGGCTGCCGAATGGCCGGTGGAAGAAACAAGGCCGGACGGCGCCGTCCGCCTCAATCACCGCCGACACCCAGGGCGCGTTGCAGCGTGGAGCCACGGGTGGAACTTGACCCAGATGCGCGCGAAAGTGCAACCCGATGCGACGCAACTTTTCTGGATTCTCACGGATGAAATTTGAGCTGATTTCATCATGACAATCGCTGATTAGCCCTTCTATTTCGTCTATGAGTGTCAATAACTCATTCGAATTCAAGGCGACGTCAGCCATGCCGCCTTCCGGCCACGGCACCGAATGGTTGAATGCTTCGGAGATAATGTCGGCGGCAAGGAACGAGAGAGAATCCAGCATCAATTCCCGTGCCGCCCCCACCGTAGCGCGCAGATGGCGAAGGTTATTTTTCTGCACGGTGCAGCGCCCATGGATCGGCATGGAGGCACGGTGCTCCCGCAGAGCCCGAATCCCACGCTCCAGCCGCTGGTAGGCATTCGGCACCCCGCGAATGCGGTCATGAATCTCGCGGGGCCCGTCAAGCGAAACAATGACGTCGTCCATGTCTGCCGCCACCTGGACGGCGTGACGGTCAAGAATTAAACCGGCGGTGAGGAGGGTCGTCCGTATCCCTTCGCGGCGAAGCATGCGTGCCAGGGCCGATAAATCCGAATGCATCAGAGGCTCGCCACCCGAGAAAACCACCCATCGCACCTTGAGTTCTCGCAGGCTGGCGATATGCGCCACCAAATCCGCGGCGGTGATTTCTCGAATCTGCCGAATCCGCCAGATGTCGCACATTACGCATCGGCAATTGCATCGGCTGTGGGGCAGGATCACAAGGATGGGAAGCTCCCGAATAACGTGATCCGTTGGAGCAGCCTCTGCGATAGCCATTGCCTCCAAGTTTTGGGGGGTCATCCCTCCACCCTCTCTAACGCCACCACAACGTGGTCAGCAAGCGCGCGAATGCCGGGAAATCGGCCAAGGAATGGATCAATCCTGGCGGCGAATTTAAACAGCCGGGGAAATCGCAACGCCCAGGGCTCCAGGTACGATGGTGGCACGGCGATGCCGATGCCCTTCCAACTTACTAGGCGGAAATGGCCCGCGAAATCGCGGCGAAGTGAGCCGACGGAAGGATAGCGAACTAACACGCCGTATCCGGCCGCCAAGTTAGCGAAAACACCCTTGTCGCGGAGCCGTCGAAAGGCTTTCCGAAAGTCGCCCTGGAGCACGTACCAAAACATCTCCCAAAGGCAGAAGCGGCCAAACAAACACAGAAGCGCCCTGCCGCCCGGCCTTACCAGTCGCGCCAAGTCACGAGCCACGCACTGTAAATCTGCCACGCAATTCAACCCGGAAAAGTTCGAAAGAACTCCATCGTGAAGGCCCTCTTTTTCGAGTTGACCGATCTGTTCGATGGCTAAGACCCGGAAGTCGACGTGATTGCGTATTGTGGACGCTTCCAATCGGCCGCGCGCCACCGCGACCATTCCCGGCGATGCGTCGCAGGCCACGACATGAATTCCCCGGCTGGCGAGGTGCAGGGCGTCAACCCCGGTTCCGCAATTGATTTCCAGAACTCTTTGTCCGGGGTGAAACAGGCGGTCCATTTCCCGCCAAACCGACTCACGCTGCGCCCTGCCAATCATGGAATTCGTGAAGCGGAGGTCGTACTCGTCCGCCACCACGTCGAAAGGTGCGCTCCGGGAAGTTAGCAATTGACTGGCCACGGTCATCAGCCTCTGGCGCGGGCTTCTCACCAGCTTCAGCGATTCTCTCTAGGCGGTGGTGCTTTCAAGCCCCAAAGGGGCGCCCTATCACAGCCCAGGCCAACGGCCTGGGGTTCTGGAATCAGGTTATACGCCAAGCCCTGAAGGGGCGCGCGAACCCCCAAGGTTGTCCCAATTACCGGGAAACCATCCGCACGCCATGCGGCTCTGCCGCCCCACTCTGCTGAAAGATTCTGCCTTTCCGGCCTAGCTTACCCATATTCTTCCCCTCGGCGCCGCCTGCCCCGATTCATCGGGGCAGGCGGCGCGGAGGGAGTTGGTTGGTGTTCTCGCGCCACGGAAAGGCGGAGCCTTTCCGCACAGCAAGCGGCGAAGCCGAAGGTCATCAGTCAGTGACAGGGCCGTAATTTGGAAAAGCTTGCGCTAGCCCCTGGCGCGATTTCTTTCCGGATTCCTGATTCATCCCCAGGGGTGGGGCTGAATAGTCGTAACCTAAATCGCCCTTTCAGGGCTCAGCCTGGAAACGTCCTGTAAACCCAGGCCGTTGGCCTGGGCTGAGTTAGCACGCCGCTTTGGGGCTCGCCTTCGCGGGTTTCTTCCCATTATAAAACGATCTTGGCGAACCGGCGGAAGGGTGGCGCAAAGTCCGCGTCAAGCCTCCGCTTCCGCGACGGCCGCCTCCATTCCGTCCTGCGCTTGCGCGATCGTTCGGCGCAATTCGGCCAGGAGTAAATCGTCGGTCGGGACCTCCGAATTCAATAACCGATTGAGTTCAACTTCCGCCCGTAGGAGACGATCAACGTTTTGATAGTATCGCCGGGAATGCCGGCCGCGGATTTGAAAATCGCGGTCGGAGCCCTCCGCCCACATCTTTGCATTTACGACCCGGTCCTGTACCTCCTCGAAATAGGAAGTTCCCCGGATGGGATAAGCAACCGTCGTCAGGAAGATGTCTGGATTGGACACCTTGACGTGCTGGATGGTTGCCTGGATATCTTCCCATTCTTCGCCTTCGTATCCCCACATCAAAAACATGCCGGTTTCGATGCCCCGAGCCTTGCACAGTCCCACGGCGCCTTGCACCTGCTGAACGGTCACTCCCCGCCGCATGGCGTCGAGCACGCGTTGCGAGCCGCTTTCCGAGCCGATCCAGACGCGGAAGCAATTCAATTTCGCCAGCAGATCCGCCACACGCTCATTTATCCGGTCAGCCCGGGAAATACATTCGAAGGGGATGCTGAGGCCCCGGCGCTTCATCTCCGCGGCAAACTGAGCCAACCATCCGTGATGAATCGTAAAGACGTCGTCGGCAAACCAAAGCAGGTCCGGGTTGTAGCGTCCGAGGATCCACTCTAGTTCGTCGACCACGGAAGCAGCTTTCCGTCTGCGGTGCGTCTTGCCGTACACCTCGTGGCTGCACCATCGGCATTCGTACGGGCAACCCCTGGCCGTGATCATGGACACGGAACCGGCACCATGATGTTGGCGCCAGGTTTCAAGATAGCGCTCAATGGAAATGGATTCGCGGCTGGGCCAGGGTTGTCCATCGATGTCGGGAATCTGCGCCCGAGGAGGTGTGCGCTGGACGCGGCCCTCCCCCCCGCAAAAGGCGATGCCGTGGACCCGGCTGAGATGTTCCTTTGATCCACTGCGCAGGATGGGCAACAATTCTTCCAAAGTCACTTCTCCCTCACCGATCACCACCACATCCGCGCCCGCCGCCAGGTATTCTTCCGCGTAGGCGCCCGGCTCAGGCCCCCCGACCACGGTCTTCCAACCCGCCTCCCTAGCCGCGCGCAGGATGCGCACAACGCTTTCCCGTGTCATAAGGTTTGCATAAACCCCCAGCACCGCCGGATGCTCCTGGGAAAGGAGGTTTTGCAACTCCGACCAGGAAGAAAATGTTGTGTCGAACACTTCCACGTTGAAATTCCGAGCCTGCAAATGCGAAGCGAGGTAAAGAATCCCCAGGGGCGCATAGGGCTTCATGATCTGAAGCTCCTTGGGATCTTCGCTCAGGAAAAAACCGTGAGTTAGAAGGATGTCCATATTCCGCCGATGAGCAGGGGTGGCGCAGACCTGTTCTGTTGGTCCGCGGCTCATCCCCGATGGGCAAGGAAAAGCCGCGGACCTAAAGAGCAGGTCCGCGCTACCCTTCGTTCGCCCAGGAAGAAACCGTGAGTTAAGAGGCAATCCATAACATCCCCGGCCCCGCAGGGCCCTCCAGGTCTAATCCTCACCCCGCTTACCCACAACTGGAGGGCCTGAAGGAAATCCTGCTGAACGGATCGAATTGGTCCCCCCTTCTTTCGCCATGGGCTTAAAGACCTCGCTAGCTCCGAAGGCTTTCCGTCGTGGCCGGAGCGAGCTGCAGGAGTCCACCGGCCCGATGAAGCGGGTTGGGGCTCTGCACGATAGCAGTATAACGGTGCGGACGTTGATGCATGTCACGGTTCATTCCGCGGCGTGCAATAAAATTGTCACCGCCTAGCCATCAGTGCTTGGCCCTCACCCACACTACCCGCAAAATGCGCGACCACCATTGCCCTGCGCTCCCCCCTTCCCAAGGCGGGGGGCTTTTGAATTTTGAATCTTTGATTTGCACTTCCGCTAGGCTCTGGTCACTTGTCACTCGACACGGCTTTTGGGACTCCGGACCCCAGACTTCGGACTCTCCTTCCGACCGCCAGCACACAACCACTGGCAAGTGTGACGGGCTGTCGCCCGGAGCATGGGGCGACAAGCCCAAAGCACGGGTAGGCCGTTTTACGGCCAAATGACGCCCTGGATGTGTTTCATCAGGAGTCCTTTGTGAAACGTGGTTTGGGCCTGCCCACTGCCCGCACGTGACGTCGCCCCCCAAGTGTGGTATAAAACGACGAGGGGGGGTAAGAGTATGGCAGCACTCGATTGGTCCCTATGCCCCGCCGTGGAGAGCATCCCCGGCAAACGTAGCGGCGCATGGGTGTTCCGGGATACACGGACGCCGGTTTCCGTTGTTTTCGACAATCTGGAAGTTGGAGCGTCGATCAGCGAGATCATAGAGTGGTTTCATTTGTCCCACGAACAGGTGGTTGCTGTGATCGAATTTGCGGCGCGCAGCCTTGATGCGCTACCGGTGGAGCCTGCCGCCCCAATGGCCGATGCTCATACTCTTTGATAACGGTAATCCCGCTCCGCTCCGGTATGCGCTCAAGGGCCATCAAGTGGTTGAAGCCCTCGAGCGGGGAGGGGACCGGCTTCTTAATGGCGAACTAATAGCGGTTGCTGAGGCGAGGGGCTCGAGCTTTTGCTGACGACTGACAAGAACCTGCGTTACCAGCAAAACCTGAAGGGCCGGAAAATCGCGTTCGTGGTTATCGGCAATCAGCAATGGCCCACTCTGCGCCGCTACGTTGAAAGAGTCGTGGCTGCTGTGAATGCAGCAACTCCCGGCAGCTATACCGAAGTGGACATACCGTTCAATTAAAACCCGCCCCGGACCTCCGCATCGGAAAACAAGAGAAAAGCAGGTAGCAGGTCCACGCTACCCTTCCTAACCGCATTGCGCCGACGAGTAAGCCAGCACCGGTAGCAGCGTGGCGTCTGAGTTACGGCACGTATGTTCTAGTTGCTCGACCCGCATCCAGCGCTCCGCTATATCCTGTGGGTTCGCGGACAGACCTGTAGAAAAGGGATCACGGAGAGCGAATTTCCAGCCTCCCGGCGCACTCCAGGACTGCACGTCGGCGTGCAAGGCGTTGTGAAGCGCACGATAAAATTCGCTGGTATAGGCGCCTTTGAACATCATCGACAGGTCCTCGCTGTCAACCCAATTCGTTTTCTCACCCAATTGCTCGCGAACGCGCTCATAGAACTTAGTTCCAGGAAGGGGATAGGAAACGGAAATACCAAGGTCGTCCGGCTGCGTCTCGCGAACCATCTGGATGGTCTTCTCGATGTCGCACCACTTTTCTCCCGGGTAACCGAACTGAAGAAAATAGCAGGCGCGGATGCCGTTCTCCCGCAGGCATTTGCGGGCTTGCGCGACCTGCTCGATCCGTATTCCCTTATCCATAGCATCCAGAATTTTCTGCGAGCCGGACTCTACACCCATCCAGACTTCCACGCAGCCCGCCCGCGCCAGCGCCGCCACGGCCGGGCATTGCATCAAGTCTGTGCGCGACTGCATTTTGAAGGGGACTGCGGCATCGTGCCGCTCGACGTGGTCGGCCAACTCTTGCACCCATCGGTTGTTGATCCCGAACAGGTCATCGGCAAACCAAAGATGGTCAACGCCAAACTCTTCCCGAAGCTCACGCATTTCCAGCGCCACGGATTCCGCTGAGCGCCCATGGAAAGAATCGCCATAGATGGGCTTCGCGCACCAGTTGCAGCGGTACGGACATCCCCGGCTGGCGACGAGGTTAAGCGAGAAAAAGCCATGCGCCTCAATCCAGGCGCGACGGTATCGCTCGGTGTCAATCAGATCCCGGGCGGGGAGCGGCAGCAGATCCAAATTGCGCATCAGGGGGCGGAGGGGAGTTCGAACCGGGTGCGCACCGCGTGGGCCCCGATAAGCCAGACCACCAATGTTCGCTACGTCCCCACCCGTATCGCGCACGAGGGATTCGGCAAGCTCAAGCAGTGTCCATTCCGCCTCGCCCAGAAGAATGTAATCGGCTCCATGCTCCAAATACTCCCTGGTGTGATCAGAAGCGTCGGACCCATTCACCACGACCTTCGAACCATAAGCCTTTGCCGCCTCGATCATTCCCAACGCAACCCTGCGCATTCGCGTCAGGCACATTTTGGTAAGGAAATTGAAATTGTCTTCATAGATCGCCACAACCTTGGGACGATGCCGGGCCAGGGCCTCGGGGAATCCCTGCTTGGGGTTTTCCAGCATGCTGTCGAACAGAGCGACAGAAAAGCCGCTTCGCCGGAGCAGCGCTGCGGCGTAAAGGGTCCCGAGCGGCGGGTAGGGCTGCATCTTTCGAACCTGCTTCCGGTCGTAATAGAGGTGATAGGAGTGAGTCAACAAGATGTCAACCAAGATGCCTTCCTCCCTACCTTGGACTGCGGCGGCTTGACGCCGCCTTGGAATAACGCCGAATACAAAGACAAAGGCGGCGTCGAGCCGCCGCAGTCCAAGGTGCCTTCAGCACGTTCATTCGATCTCAGCAAACTTCCTGCATGCCCTGACGCAACGTTTGCCCCGTCAGCAGGGAACGCCGGGTGACCAGACGCTCCGTGGCGCGAGCCAACCACAGTTCCCACGGAACAGCAAACTCGTTCCTCCGCAATCGCCAGCGCAAAGGTGCGCCCAGAGCCCTGCGCACACTCTGTCGAATCCAGGGCGCCCTTGCGGCAGCTTTCCGAATCTGATTGTGGAGCAGAAAGAACTCCAGCATTCGCTTCAAACGTTCGAGTTCCTTGCCTTGCAGCCAGGGCAAGTGGTTGCTCCCCAGGTCGACATTGGCCCACTCTTCCAGCGACTGCGGCTCGCGCACTCCCATTTTCTTCAACTCAGGCCAAATGGGAATTCCCGGGTAGGGAGTGAAGAT
>Ga0335085_10005169_pt1 | contig 21191 bp, 15 predicted proteins | sample Lox_Sample_45_FD_206712 | JGI IMG/M metagenome (GOLD analysis project Ga0335085, IMG submission 206712) | Soil microbial communities from Loxahatchee National Wildlife Refuge, Florida, United States - Lox_Sample_4.5 | ecosystem: Environmental > Terrestrial > Soil > Wetlands | place: USA...
TCCTTGTCTTCCTGCAAATCGCGGTTGTAGGTCATGGGCAGGCCTTTTAACAGTGTGAGCAGCGAGACGAGATTGCCGATAACGCGGCCGGTTTTGCCGCGCGCGAGTTCCGCGATGTCCGGATTTTTCTTTTGCGGCATCAGCGATGAGCCGGTGGTGTAGGCATCGGCGATTTTGACGAAATTAAATTCCGAGCTGGCCCAAAGAATCACGTCCTCCGCGAGCCGCGAGAGGTGGACGGCAATGAGGGCGGCGACGGCGCAAAATTCAACGGCGAAATCGCGGTCGCTGACGGCGTCCATGGAATTCTGTGAGACTTTGGGGCGGCCTTTGCCGTCGACGAAGCCGAGGAGCTTGGCGACCATTTCGCGTTTCAACGGAAGCGTGGAGCCGGCGATGGCGCCGCTGCCAAGCGGGCAGACGTTCACGCGCAGGAAACAATCTTCGAGCCGCGCGTAGTCACGGTCGAACATTTCCACGTAGGCGAGCAAATGATGCGCGAGATAGACCGGTTGCGCGCGTTGCAGGTGTGTGTAGCCGGGGAGCATCACGTCGGCATTTTTCCCGCCGAGTTCGACGAGGGTTTTTTGGAGGCTGCGCAGTTCGGCCATGAGTTCAAAGAGTTCATCGCGGAGCCACATGCGGACATCGAGCGCGACCTGGTCGTTGCGCGAGCGTGCGGTGTGGAGTTTGGCGCCGGCGGGGACACGGCGGGTGAGCTCGGCCTCGATGTTCATGTGGACGTCTTCGAGTTCGGCGCGCCAATGGAATTTTCCGAGTTGGATGTCGCGGGCGATGCCGTCGAAGCCCTTGAGGATGGCTTTCAATTCGGCGGTGGTCAGCACGCCGATGCGCTGGAGCATGGTGGCGTGGACCATGGAGCCGAGGATGTCGTGTTTCCACAGCCGCCAATCGAAGGAGATGGATTCAGTAAACCGCGCGACGTCCGCGGCCGGGCCGGCCGTGAAGCGTCCGCTGCGAGAGACTGGAGAAGTCTTTTTCATTATTTGACAGGAGATAAACGCAGATTGGGCGGGGTTTGTGAAATCAATTTTTGAAAGGGAGCGTGTTTCGTGTTCCTTGATCGAAAGCAGCGTCTCCGACCAAGTTCCAAGTTCTCAACTCCAGATTCCAAGGGGCAGAGTAAAAAAAGGAGGCACAAAAAACCGCAAAAAACCGCAAAAAACGACAAAACACTCGGGGATTGTGATGAAAAAAAACGCAAAAAATGGCCTCCGCTTTCGCCAGAGTTTGGGCGCGGCAAGAGGGATGAAGAAATCGTTGCGAGTTTTGAGTTCCGGGTTTCGGATCTGCCGCGTTTCGCTTTGGGCCCATATCGTTCATTCCTTTTCCATCTTCCCTCCTCCTGGGTTTATTTTTAACACTGTGGTGGAAGGATTCAAGAATTTTTGCCATATCCGTTGTCGCGAAGACTATGGCGATTCCAAAAACGCGTCTTTCAGGTACTCGGCGAGGGGCCTTTCGCGGTAAATCATCGATGAGGTCCCGTCCGCTGCCGTGAAAGTGGTCTGAGGCATCCCGGCGATTTTGCAAATCCATGACAACTGCGGCTTGCTGTGGGCGTAGATTCGGCGGCATAAAGAAGCAGATGTCAGGAGCACGCGTCCAACGCAAAACTTTCTTCTGGCAGGCAGCCCTCATCCTGCTGCCGGTCGTGGTCCTCGCGCTCATAGGTTGGGCTTCGCTGCGGCAGGACAAAATTCTCGCGGAACACGACGCGCGCGAGCGGGCCCAGGCCGTCGCCGATCAGTTGTTGCCCGTGCTGTCGACGGAACTGACCGCTTCGCCGAGCAACGAATCCTCCAATCAAGTTGTGCTGCAAATCGACGACGCGGGTCAGTTGCTGTTTCCGCCGCCGTATCCTACCACGCCCGAGCCTCAGCCCTTTTCGCTCGACGACCTCTCGGCGGAACAGAGGCGATTGTGGGTGGTCTCGCAGAACGCTGCCAAAGCCCCGATTGATGCCATCGCGGCTTGCCAGCAATTCATAGAATCCAAACCTCCCGAGCGGTTCGCCGCGGCGGCTCACTATCAATTGGGCGTGCTTTTGCTTCGGCAAAATAAATTGGCCGAGGCAGCGGATTCGTTGGATTCGGTCGCACCGGATGCGGTTGGTGAAAGCGGTTTGCCGCTGAAGCCTTTGGCACAATTCAAAATGCTTCAATTGCAGCCTTTCTCCACCGACCCAGGCGCCGCACGCTTCAAAGTCCAAACATACGGTTTAGGTATTGCGCATCAAAACCATGCCGAGCCGATGAAGGATTTTTGGATCGATGCCAAATATTTTGTCCCGCTTGACTCCTTTTGCTCGAATATTGTTTATCACCCCAGCGCGCTCACGCCGTTCCTGCTGGATCAGGCTGCAGCGTGGTTTAACCCGTTTCCGCCAGGCCTCACAAACACCGTCCGACTGCCGGGGCAGGCCGGACGAGAGGACCAACTCAACACTGTTCGCAAGTGGCAGAGCGTTTGGGAAGAACACGAGCGCGCCCGCCAAATGTTCGTGGTCGTGCGTGAACATCTGCACACAAATTCCCTCGTTCTCCTTCCGGTGGGCACCAACAAAACCGAAAGCACTATCGGTCCCGATGTTTTTTGGTTCCCCTTCCCCGACGTCCAAAACAAATGGACCAATGCCACTGACGATGAACGCATGATCACTTCCGAACAGAATTGGATTGCAGCCCGCGCGAGCACCGGCACGAACGGAGCGTCCTTTATCTGCCGCCCCGAGTCTGAGTTCGGTTCGAGCCTCTGGAAAAATACGCGGCATATTCCGTCCTATTTCAGCGTGGGTCTTGAAGTGGCGGGGAAAAGAATCATCCAGGGCGCGCCGGTGCTGAAGTATTGGCACGAGGTATACGTGGGCGGCGGAAAAGGGGGCGGCCAGTATTGGAAAAGAATCGATTCGGGCGCGACCTCAACAAACCTCCTGGCCTCAGCGGTTCAATCACAAAACGGCGAGGAACAGGTGAAGGTCGATGTATATTTGACCAGCCCGCAGGAGCTTTTTGCCACGCAGCAATCCCGGGCGCTTGCCTTCGGTTTGCTGGTTATCGCCTCAACGGTCGCGGCGCTGATTGGCCTGGGCGCGGCGTGGCGCGCGTTTCATCGCCAGCTGCGTCTCGCCGAAATGAAATCCAACTTCGTCTCCAGCGTCTCACACGAACTCCGCGCGCCGATCGCTTCGGTGCGGTTGATGGCCGAAAGCCTGGAGCACGGAAAGGTCAACGAACCGCAAAAACAAAATGAATATTTTCGCTTTATCGGCCAGGAATGCCGCCGGCTTTCGTCGCTGATCGAAAACGTGCTCGATTTCTCGCGCATTGAACAGGGCCGCAAGCAGTACGAATTCGAGCCCACCGATTTGCTCGCGCTCACGCGGGAAACCGTGAAGCTCATGCAGCCTTATGCGGAGGAAAAGGGGGTTCGGTTGGAAACATCGTTTGCCGCGCCGGAGCACAGCGAAGGCGGGAACATCCAACATCCAACATCCAACATCGAACTTGAAGTGGATGGGCGGGCGATACAACAGGCGTTGGTGAATCTCATCGATAATGCCATTAAACATTCGGCGAAGGGGCAGGCGGTGATGGTGGGGATTGAGGAAGCGCCAGGTGCGGCGTATCAGGTGTCGGGCGAGGTGTCAGGTGCGAAGTGCGACGTGTCAGGTGGAAACGCTTTGGCGAGGACCGACCTGATACCTGATACTCCACGCCTCGCACTTTATGTCGAAGACCACGGCGCCGGCATTCCGGCGGCGGAACATGAGAAAATCTTTGAGCGTTTTTACCGGCTCGGTTCGGAGCTGCGCCGGGAGACACAAGGGGTGGGGATCGGGCTCAGCATCGTGAAGCACATCGTTGAGGCGCACGGTGGCAAAGTCACCGTGCGCAGCAGCGTTGGCCAGGGAAGCCGATTCACGATTGAATTGCCAACCAATCAACAGAAGCAAACAAAGGAAACCAAGGACAAATGAGGTCAAGCTTCAATCCTTCGTTGTCTCCGTTTCCTCCTGTTCAGATATGATGCCCCGCATCCTGATTATCGAAGACGAGACGCCGATGCGCACGGCGCTTAAGGATGTCATCGAGAGCGAAGGCTATCGGGCGCTCACGGCGGCCGATGGTGAAAGCGGGCTGAAACGTGCCATCGAGGAAAAGCCCGACCTTATCCTCCTCGACATCATGATGCCCAGGCTGGATGGCTACGAAGTTTGCGCTGAACTCCGCCGGCTCGCCAATCCCGTTCCCATCCTGATGCTCACGGCGAAGGGGCAGATTGAAGACCGCGTCACCGGCCTCGATGCCGGCGCGGATGATTATCTCGTCAAACCGTTCAGCACGGAGGAATTGCTGGCGCGCGTGCGCGCGCTGTTGCGCCGGTTCCAAAAGCACTCCAGATCGCCCACTAAGCTGAAGCTCGGCGACGTGGAAATCGATCTCGCGCGACAAACCGCTGTGCGCGGTAAAAAACCGATTCATTTGACCGCGAAGGAAATTGCGATGCTTCGGCTGATGGCCGAATCGCCCGGCGAACCTGTGACGCGCGAGCGTTTTCTGGATGTCGTGTGGGGCTACGCCGCTTTCCCCACCACGCGCACGGTGGACAATCATATCGCGAGCCTGCGCGGAAAAATTGAGCGCGATCCGGATTCGCCGCGCTGGATCAAAACGGTGCACGGGGTCGGTTATCGATTGGAGGAGAACAAATGAATACACCCGTTCAATTTTGCAAAACCATGACAACTCCGTTTTCCAATTACTCTATTCTTCGAGGCGATTCGTGGAGGAATTTATGAAATTGAAAATTTCAATTCTGTTGCTCGGATTCATCGCGGCCATTGCGCACGCGGCCACGAATGACCTCACTGGCCTGTTGCAGCAAGGTTTGTTCGAGGAAGAGGCCAACCGCAATCTGGACGCGGCTATTTCGAATTATCAAATGCTCGCGGGCCAGTTCGATAAGGATCGCCAGGTGGCGGCCACGGCGATTTTTCGTTTGGGAGAATGTTATCGCAAACTGGGCAAGACCAACGAAGCCGTGGTGGAATATCAGCGCATCCTGCGTGATTTCTCGGATCAGGGAACGCTCGCGACTTTGAGCCAGCAAAATCTCACGGGGTTGGGGGTTTCCACCGGGACGCAGGCCAGCAAAAATCTGTCCGAGGACGCGCAGGCGTTGCAACAGCAGATCGTGAGCGCCCAGGCGCAACTCGCCCAGAGCGAGACTATGCTGAAAAATCTTAAGTCCATGAATTCGGGCGATCTGCGACAAGCTCTGCCCAGCCTTGTTCCTGATGATCAATTTAATACTCTGATGCAAGAGTTGGACCTTGCCGAACAACAACTCATCAACCTGCACAATAATTACGCCCCGGACCATCCCAAGTACCGGGCCGCGCAGGATCTGGTGAATGACTTGCATAAGAAGGTGGACAATCGCATCGACGGCATTTTGCTTGGCCTACAGGCGAAGATTAACGCCGAAACTGCCTATCTCAATGCTCTGACGGCAAAAAGTGAAGGTGCATCTGGTCCTTCGTCCGTGGGCAGCCAGAACGTCACGGACGAAGAGCAAAAAGAAATCCGCCGCATTCAGGTAATGATTCAGGACAGCCCGGACCTCATTAACGCGTCCATCCAGCAGGCCGGAACACCGTTGCAAACCGCCGCGTGGGCGGGTCAACTCGTCGTGGCTCGATATCTCCTCGACCATGGGGCGGACGTGGACAGACGAGTGCCAGGAGAATCGGGATTCTATACCACTGCCACGCCCTTGTGTATTGCTGCAATGAACGGCCACAAAGCCGTGGTCGAACTGTTGCTCGCCCACGGTGCCAACGTGAACGGCGGCGGGGGGTTGAACCCGTTGTTTGAGGCCATCTCCAAGGATTATCAGGAGGTCGTCAATGTACTAATTGCCAACAAGGCGGACGTGAATTTTGCAAATAATTCCGATTCAGGGAAGACGCCGTTGATGCTTGCCGTGTCCAGGAACCAAACGAACATGGCGCAGTTGCTCCTTTCCCACGGCGCGAACGTCAACGCCAAAAACAAGGACGGACGGACTGCGCTCTTTTTCGCGGCCTACAACAATTTCGTGGATGTCGCGAAAATTCTGATGGCTTCGGGTGCTGACGTTGACGCGCGGGACAATAACGATGAAACACCGCTGCACGGCGCGGCCTTTTCCGGGAATGCGGAAATGATTTCATTTTTGATTGAGCACGGCGCCAGCGTTGATGCCACGAACATTCATAATGCTACTCCGCTTGTGATCGCCACGCGCGACGGAAAGACGGATGCTGTGCGCGTGTTGCTCGAACACAAGGCTGACCCAAACCACTTGGGCACCGTTACGGACGGGGGGGCGGGGCGCGAAAATTGGACGGCAAGGCCGGTCTCTTTTGCCGTCGCTTTGAAGAACGGTGACGTTCTTCGCCTGTTGTTGAACGCCGGCGCCATCCCCGGCATGGCATTATTTTCCGCAGTTGAGCAAAATTATAGCGAGGGCGTTCGGCTACTGCTGGACCACGGAGCGGATCCGAACAACGCGCCTCCGCCAATTGACTCCCTGTTAAATCGGGCTGTGGAAGAAGACCGAGATCCGCAAATCGTTAAATCACTGCTCGACAAAGGCGCGGACCCGAATGTGCGGGATCAAAATGGGGACACGCTGCTCATGGCTTCATATAAGCCCGACATCATTCGCTGGCTGATCGAGCACAAAGCGGATGTGAATGCGCGGGCGAAGGACGGCCGCACAGCCTTGATGTTCCGTCGCAACAATATTTGGCCGGAAGATCCGGAAAAATATCGCATCCTGCTCGACAATGGAGCCAATCCGGATCTGCAGGATGCTGATGGCAACACCGCTTTGCACCATTTTGTCTCGGCCATTCAGACGAATATCATCGCGCTTCTGTTGGAGCATAAAGCGAATCCCAATATCCAGAATAATGACGGTCTGACTCCGCTCGATCTGGCCGAACAACAATTAAAAATGGAGCCTCCAATATATGGGCTGCCGGGAACCATAACTTCCACAGAAAGCCGCCCGACTCGCGGCCAAATCCTGGGGGAAATCGTGGACATGCTGACCACAGGCGGTGCCTTGGCCAATCTGCCGAAACGCGATCGTATCGAGGTGCGGCGAGGGTCGTCCTACGTCATGGACGTTGCTTTTAAAGATGCGCATGATTGGAACCATTTCAGCCTGCTGGAATCCATTGCGATCGGTTATGGATTGCTGGGGCAACAGACAGCCAGGGAATGGCGCGCGACCACTGACACGAGGCAGAGTAGTTTCAATCTGAATCTTCGTTTTCCGGATTTTAAGAAAGTCATTATTTACCGGCGCACCGGCAATTCGTCGAAACAAACCACGATAAACGTGGACGTGGAGAATCTTCTGAACAGTGGCGATTGCTCGCGCGACATTCCGTTGCAATGGGGCGACGTGGTGGAAATTCCCGAAACGGATCATCCGGTGGAGCAACGATGGCCGGGGCTGGCTGATTCAGACACGGACGCCATGAGCAAATGCCTGGCGCGGCAGGTGACCATTAAAATCAAAGGCGAGAGTACGACCGTCAAACTGGCGCCGGAATTCACGCCAGCAAACAATAATCCCGGGGACGTCATGCGGACGTTGGTCCACGCATCTTTCATGCTGCGCTCGGTGTTGGATAATTCGAAGTTGATCCGTGTTTCCTCCGACCTTGCGCACGTGAAAGTGACGCGTCGCAATTCCATCACGGGCAAAACCGAGGAATTGACGGTGGACTGCACTTCTCCTGGGGGCGTGAATCTTTGGTTGTGCGATGGCGATGTGATTGAGGTGCCGGAGAAGTAATTGCTCCCGGTCATCTTTCACTTGCCGCGTGGATGTTCATGGGTAAGACTGCGCAAGGGCGGCGCCCCCATAGCTCAAATGGATAGAGCCCGCGTTTCCTAAACGTGTTATCCCTGTTCAATTCAGGGTGGGGGTACCATCCGATTCTCTTTTCCGGCAAAAAGCTTTTTCGCGGCTTCGAGTTGGCCGGGGGTGCCTAACAATAGAATTTGATCGCCTTCGCGAAGTTCCTCGTCAGGGCCGGGATTGACGATGCTGCTGGCGCTGCGTTGGATGCCAACAATGCTCGCGCCGGTTTGGGCCCGGAGTTCCAGTTCCCGAATCAGTTTTCCGAGCAGCGGCGAATCCAGACCCAGCGGCACTGTTTCCAAATCGGCTTCGCGCAACAGTGGCGGGAGCGGTTTGGGATTCTCGTGGTGCAAAGGATCGGCGGGTTGAGCAAAGGTCTCCTGCAACGCCACCTGGGCCTTTGAGTAAACTTTGATGAAAGACCGCCGGAGAAACCAGGTCACCAAGCCTGACAATATCAGCAGCACCAAAAAGACCTTCAACGTGGGCAGGAGCGTGGAGCTGAGCACAATCACGTAAACACCCAACATCACCGTCCCAAAAATGGGAATCACCTGCGCGACGACGGCGCGAATGGGTTTGGCGCGGTCGCCGGCGGCGGCTTTTGTTACTTTGCTTTCCGCTATCAGAAGGCCGAGCGCTTGCAGTTTCCGCAATGTCGCGATGATCATCGGGAGCGAAATGATCACCGCGGCCAGCCACAACACTGCTTTGAGTGATTGATCGCCCAGTTGGAGTGCCTTCAGCCATTTGGGTTGATGTTGTCCCACATAGGCATCTGCAATAAATACGGCCGCGATCAGGGCTGCGTTCAGCGCCATCTGGGCGGTCCAGCGCCGGACGAGTTTGGTTACCATGCTGGGGCTGCGCTGGCCGAGCCGGCCGACCCAATTGGTGTAGAGGTTCAACGCATTGACCACCGAGCGCGGCGCCATGCGGTCGAACCGACTCACCACTCCATCGGCGCTCTTGATCAAATATGGCGTCAGCAATGTCGTGATGGCGGAAACCGCCACGGCAACCGGATACAAAAATTTGCTGGTGACATTCAAAGTAAGCCCCAGGGAAGCGATGATGAATGAAAATTCGCCGATTTGAGACAGCCCCATTCCGACGCGCAACGACGTGCGGCTGTCATAGCCGCCGACGAAACTTCCAAACGAGCACGAGACCACTTTCCCAATGACGACGGCCAGCGTGATGACGAGGATGGGAAGCCAGTAGGTCACGAGCATTTTTGGATCAATCAGCAGTCCGATGGCCACGAAGAAAATCGCGCTAAACATGTCCCGCACGGGTTCAATGAGATGTTCGATGCGGTGGACTTCGCGCGATTCCGCGATGACGGCACCGATGAGGAATGCACCCAGGGCGATGCTGTAGCCGAGTTTTACCGCCAGCAGCGAAAATCCAAAACACAACCCCAAGACTGAAACGAGCAGCATTTCATTGCTCTTAAATTTCGAGACGTAACTCAGCAACTTCGGCACTGCCAGCAGACCGACGACGAGCGCGGCGACGAGAAAGACCGCGAGCTTGCCGAGTGTTTTGCCAACGTCGCCGGCCTGCAATGAGCCGGTCATGGCAATGCCGGAAAGCAGGGCCAGCATGGCAATGGCCAACACATCTTCGATGATCAGAATTCCAAAAATCAATTGGGCAAACCGCTCTTTGGCTTTGCCCAATTCGGTCAGCGCTTTGATGATAATCGTGGTCGAAGAGACAGAGAGCATGGCGCCGAGGAAAATGCTGTCCATGCGGCTCCAGTCAAAAAGCCGTCCGATTTCATAGCCGGCCCAAAACATGAGCAGGATTTCGAAAAACGCCGCGATGAAAGCAGCAACGCCGACTTGCTTGAGCTTGCGCAGGCTGAATTCCAGGCCGAGGGAAAACATGAGCAGAATGATTCCCAGTTCGGAAAGCGTATTGATGGTTTCCTCATCGTGAATGAGCGGAGACGGTGGCGTGTGCGGACCAATGATGACGCCCGCAATGATGTAGCCGAGCACGACCGGCTGTTTAAGACGATGGAAAATGATGGTCACCAATCCGGCGACAATCATCACCACGGCGAGGTCTTGTAAAAATGTTATGGCGTGCATCCTCTGCTTCCAAGCTACAGCAACTCGCCCCAAAACGGCCATGCTTCTTTCCAGTTGAAAAAAAAACGGGCGAAGTCTCAGCCCTTGTTTTTTGCCCGCAACGTGGAATGCTATGCGCGCTCCATGAGCGTCAAAGTCAAAATCTGCGGCATTACCAACGCGCCCGACGCGCTCGCCGCCGTCGAGGCCGGCGCGGATGCGCTCGGCTTCATGTTTTATGAAAAAAGCCCGCGGCACATCTCCATTCCCGACGCCGCGCGAGTCATCCGCGAACTGCCTCCGTTCATCATGAAGGTCGGCGTGTTTGTCGATGCCTCCGAGGATTTGGTGATGCGCGCCATTGGTGATTGCGGGTTGAACCTGCTGCAGTTTCACGGCAATGAGTCGCCCGAGTATTGCACGCAATTTGGCTTGATGAGCATGAAGGCCCTCCGGATTCGCGACGCGGAATCGCTCAAGGCGTTGTCCGATTATTCGACCGACGCATTTCTTCTCGATGCCTATGTTGCGGACAAACTTGGCGGCACGGGCGAGAAATTTAATTGGCATCTCGCCATCGAGGCGAAAAAATCGGGAAAATTGATTTTTCTGGCGGGCGGTTTGACACCGGAGAACGTGGCGGAGGCGGTGAAACGCGTTCAACCGTTCGGCGTGGATGTTTCCAGCGGCGTTGAAGCGCAACCGGAAAAAAAGGACCGCGACAAAGTGCGCGCGTTCATCCAGGCGGCCAAAAGCGTGGAGATGGATTGAGGCCAAAATTGTGGCTCCAGCCCTGCGGCCAGAGACGCTTTAACCGTTGCATTGGTTTAAATCCTTAATAGACATTTCCCCCGTAACAACACAGATTATGCCCATGCCATTTGCAAAACTCGGTTTGTCGGGTCCCGTCCTGGAAGGCGTCAAAGCCATGGGATACACGGATCCCACGCCCATCCAGCTTCGCGCGATTCCCCTGATTCTCTCCGGAAAGGACGTGATTGGCAGCGCCCAGACCGGCACCGGCAAAACCGCCGCGTTCGCCCTTCCGATTCTTGCAAAGCTCGCCCATCACGATCCGCGCACGCGCATGCTGGTGCTCGAACCGACTCGCGAACTGGCCGCGCAAGTGGAGACGGCCATTCGCGATTTTGCCCGGTTCATGGACTTGAACATTGCCGTGGTTTTCGGCGGCGTGGGTTATGGAAAACAAAACGACGCTCTCAAACGCGGTGCGGACATCATTGTCGCCACGCCCGGCCGGCTGCTCGATCATCTGGAACAAGGCACCTGCCATCTCGACCACGTGCAGCATCTCGTGCTCGATGAGGCTGACCGCATGCTCGACATGGGTTTTCTGCCGGACGTCCGACGGATCGTCCAAAAATGTCCGCGCGACCGCCAGACGATGCTGTTTTCCGCAACCATTCCACCGCAAATCGAGACGCTCATCAAATGGGCCATGCGCAATCCGGAGACGATCGAAATCGGCGCGCGCCGCTCTCCCGCGGAAACGGTCAAGCACGTCATCTACCCTGTAGCCGACGCGCAGAAAACGGATTTGCTGCTCGCGCTTTTGGATCGCGTGCACTACGAATCCGTGATTGTTTTTTGCCGGACAAAACACGGTGCGGATCGCATCGCTCAATTGCTCAAGCGCAACAATCACGCGGTGGCAGTCCTGCACTCGAACCGCACGCAACGCGAACGCGAGCAGGCTTTGAAAGGTTTTCGCGATGGACGCTTTGAGGTGCTAGTGGCCACGGACATCGCGGCTCGGGGGTTGGACATTGCGGATGTCACGCACGTGATTAATTACGATGTCCCGCATCATCCGGAGGATTACATCCATCGCATCGGCCGCACCGGGCGCGCGGAAGCCACCGGTGACGCCTTCACGTTGATGGTTGCGGAGGATTCCTCGCACGTGGCGGCCATCGAGCGGTTTATCGCGCAGAAAATCGAACGCATAAAATTGGAGAATTTCGATTATCGCTACACGGCGTTGTTCGAGGAAGGCAAACCCGGTCAACCCACTGGCCACGATCGGCGCGTGCAGGCGGTACGTGTCCGTGGCGGCTATTTCTTCGGGCCCGCGCGCCGGCGCAAAAGGTAAATCTTCTTCCTCTTGTAGCAGCCGACGTGAGGAGGCTCTGGATTTTTCGCCGGGAAGATTGCTCTTATAAAGAAACGGCAAAGACCTGTTCAAACGTCGACCCCGGATCCTTCCCGGTGAGCAGCTATTCCAACAGAAGATTTAATTGAGCCTTTATTTCCAAGTCTGTTTGGTCGTCTGAGGTCACGACTCGAACCTAGCTCGCTGGAAATAGATGCAATGCAAAATCGGCTTCCCTCCAATTCCGTGCTTGCGGCTGGGGGGCATCACGTTTAGGAACGGGCGGTGATTTTGAACATCATTTTCGGCTCGCTTGCCGGCCTCAGCTTCATTCTCCTGCTTTGGCAATGGTTCGCCGCGCGCCGGTTTCCTCTGCACCAACGGGTCGGCGATACATCATTTGCGCCCGCTGTCACGCTCCTCAAGTCTGTCAAGGGCGCCGATGCCGCCACCGAGGATTGTCTGCGGAGCTGGTTCGCGCAGGATTACGCGGGCGAAGTACAAATTCTCTTTGCGGTCGCATCGGCGGAGGACCCGGTTTGCGCGATTGTCAAAAAACTGATCCAGGAATTTCCGGCGCGCGATGCGCAATTGGTGATTTGCCCGCAAATCACCGGCGCAAACGCAAAGGTCTCCAAGCTGGCGGAACTCGAGAAACTCGCGAAGCACGAAATCATTTGCATCAGCGATGCCGATGTGCGCGTGCCGGCGGATTTTCTGGCGAACGCGGTTGCGCCACTGCGCGCGCCCGACGCCGGACTTGTGAATTGTTTCTACCGACTCGCCAATCCCACGACGCTGGCGATGCAATGGGAGGCCATTGCCATGAACGCGGATTTCTGGAGCCAGGTGTTGCAATCGCAGACGCTCAAGCCGCTGGATTTTGCGCTGGGCGCGGCGATGCTGACGCGGCGCAAGCAACTTGCCGAGATCGGCGGTTTTGAATCGCTGAAAGATTGCCTGGCGGATGATTACCAACTCGGCAACCGCATCGCGCGCAAGGGACATCGGATTGTGCTTTGTCCGGTTGTGGTTGAATGCTGGGATCCGCCGATGGACTGGAGCGGGGTGTGGAAGCATCAGCTTCGCTGGGCGCGCACGATCCGCGTGAGCCAGCCAGCGCCGTATTTTTTCAGCGTGCTGTCGAACGCGGGGTTTTGGGCGATGGTTTGGATGCTTTTCGGAATTGCAACTACAACTGCGAGTTTTCACTCTGTTGGCGATAACGCATTCGTTGGACACATTGCGCCGGGGATCGGTTTCACCGTGGGAATCGGCCTCACCGTGCTCCGCCTATGGATTGCGAGCAATCTGCAGTATCGATTGACTCGCGCCAGCAACGCCGAGCATTTCTGGCTCGTGCCCATCAAAGACCTTCTGCAATTCGCGATCTGGCTCTGTGCGTTCGCTGGCAGCACGATCGAATGGCGCGGGCAAAAGTTCCGCCTGCGCCGCGACGGGACGCTGGTAAAACCGGGAACGTGAGTCAGGTTGAATTAGGCCGTTGAAAACAGATTGCCGACGGGGCGCGCATGACCTACTTTCAGGCCAGTTGCGCGAGTAGCTCAATTGGATAGAGCGTCGGCCTCCGGAGCCGAAGGTTGTGGGTTCGACCCCCGCCTCGCGCACCAGTTCTTCGGTTGTTGCAGCGCGATTTTTCTCACACGCGACCGCATTTCAAAACACCCATTGCACACGGGTCAGGAAGCTGTCGGTGATTCCAGTGCCGCCGAAGCGGTTCAGCCATGTGTGGCCCCAGCCAAAGCCTAATTTCCATTGGCCGGACATCCACCAATTGGCGCCGAGATACGTTTTGTAAAAACGTCCGCCGTGCACGGTTTCATCATCGAGGTCCACGCGGGAAAAGCGGGCGACCAATTCGGGGGCGCCCCAATGATATTTGGGGACGAGGCGCCCGGTGTAGCCGGTGGCGTGATTGTAGGGGCGGCTCTCGCCGGTCAGCACCCAACTGGCCAGGATGTAGTAACCGTAGAATTGAGGGTTGCGGGTCGCCGGGGATTCGGTCCAGGCACGATTGTATTCGGCCAGCACGGAAATCGGTCCCTGGCTCCACAATGCTTCGAGTCCGAGGTGCCAGGCATGGTCGCCAGGGAAGTTGCCGGTATCCACATAATCGCTCGCAACGTTCGACTCGGGCCGGCCGGCATAACGAAGCGTATCATGAGCTGCGCTGAGGTAACGCCCGGAGATCCCGAGATGGAAATAGCGGCCGCGGTCGGGATCGTCCCAGAGCAACCCGGTGAGGCGTGCGGAGGCATCCGCCCCGCCATTTTTGGGAGTGCTGCCGTTGACCCACCAATCGCTGAAAACACCACCGGAGAGGGTCATGCGCTTATTGGCCAGAACCTGTGTGAGCTTGAGGCCGACGTCGCGGCTGGTGAAGAACGGGTTCAGGATGCGTTCCTGTTGGGGCAGAGTTACGAAGCTGCTGACGACTTCGTAATCGAAGGTTTCCTTGGTCTTGCCGACAGTCAACGTAGTGTCCCGACAGCCGAGGGGAAAGGCGAGCCAAAGGTCCACGAGGTTCCATCTTTTATCGGAGGTGGCGTCGAAGCCGTTGTACGAGGCGTTGACATAATATTTTACCTTGTAGGCCGAGCCGATGGAGCCGGCCACGTCGAGGCGCACTTCGCGTGCCTGCCATTGGTCGTCCTGTTTGCCAACCTGCGAGAGGCTTTCGGAGTTCTGATGGAAACCGGTGTAATCCACGACGATTGATTCTCCGAATTTGAGGGTGAACCAGTGGGTCTTGATTGCCCAGCGCTCGGCGAGGGATTCGGCGAGGTCGGGCATGATGTATTGCGGATCTGTGGCGGTGGCGGATTGTTGTTGGGACGGGACGGGCGGGGACTGGGCTGGCGCCGGTTGTGAATGCGCGTCCAATCCCAAAAGTAATCCGGCGGCGATGCCGCAAAGCGGGGCGGCGGCGGCCAGATTTTCCCGGCGCATCATTTTCATCGTTGCCCTGTCTGATCACGCATGTGGCGGCGGATGCAGCGTTTCCCCGCAGAAGAGCAGGAGTGGGGTGGGCTTCAACTGTTTGATGGCACGACTGCAACGCAATTAACGGTTTCGGGGGTAAATTATCCGGCGAATCGGGGCCGGGATATTGTACGTTCGAATTACGTCGCGTTTTGTTTTGACGGCCACGCTTAAAAGAGGGAAAAGAACTTAGGAATGAAAACCATTTTGCCCTGGATTCTCGCCGTGATGTTCGCCGTTGCCGCCGGCGCGATGTATTTTTCCAAATCCTCCGCCGAGACCGAGCTGGCGAAGGCGCGCGAGCAGGCCCAGCAGGCGGACACGTTGCAGGGCCAGCTGGACGAAGCGCAAAAACAGGTCGCGGCATTGAACGACCAAGTGACGTCGCTGAGCAAGGACAACGAGGAGTTGCTGCGGTTGCGCAACCAGGTGCGGCAGTTGGGCGATGAGAAGGCGCAGATGGAGAAGCAATTGCAGTCCGCGCAATCGCAGGTGGAACGTTCGCAGGCGGAAGTGCAGAGGGTTCAGCAGGCCACCTCGGCAAACGCCCGTGCGATGGCCGAGCAGCAAATCCTGCAGATGAAGCAAAATCAGGCGGTCGTGGGCACTTGCATCAATAATCTGCGGGTGATACAGGCGGCGAAACAACAGTGGGCGCTGGAAAATAACCGGACAGCCGACGCCGTTCCGACGCCGCCGGAGCTTGCGCCTTACCTGCCGAATCATCAAATGCCTGAATGCCCGGGCGGAGGGCGGTATACGATCAATGCAGTGGGGGTTGCTCCGACGTGCTCCATTGCGGGGCATGTGTTGCAGTAGGCGCCAGGGGCGGGGCGGGGTGTTTTGGGGCGCGGCATTCGCGCCGCTTCAGCTCGCACTGAAACAAAGCTGAAAAATATCCTTCCGCGTTGGCTGCGATCTGCGCTGAAGCAGGCTGAAACCTGCGCTCCTTCTTCAGTGCCTGGGTCGGAGCAAAATGGCTTTCTTGTCGGTGCCTTCGACTTCGACGCTGGCCGTTTCGACGCCGGGATCGTCTTTCAGGGCTTGATGAATGATGCGGCGATCGAATGCGGTCATGGGCTCCAATTCGACGACATCACCCCAACGGCGGACTTTTTCGGCGGCGTCTTTGGCTTTTTTGACGAGTGCGTCGCGGGCCTGGGCACGGTAGCCGGCGACGTCCACCATGATTTTCGGCGCGGATGGGTCCTGCTGGAACAAGAGGCGGTTCACGATGTATTGCAGGTCGGCGAGTGTCTGGCCCTGGCGGCCGATGAGGCGGCCGGAATCTTCCGTTTTTACATCGAGCAGGACGCCGTCTTCCATGCCGTGCTCCTCGACAGTGGCGGAGAAGCCGAGCAGTTCCATGACTTTTTCCAATGTGGCTTTAGCTTGAACAGGCATCGGGCGGGTTTCGGGTTTTGAGTTTCGAGTTATTTCTTCTTTTTCGGCGGCGGCGTCAAGGCGGGAGTGGCGGCCGTGGCGGGCTGCGTTTTAGTCAATTTGGTCTGCACAATACCTAACAATGTGCTGACGAACATGTAAAGCGCCATGCCGGATGAGTAGTTGTAAAGGAATACCAGGAATATCGCGGGCATGTAACGCATCATTCGCTGTTGCGCCGGGTCCATGCCGGGCGAGGGCGGGGTCAAGTGCGCCTGCCATACCATGACGCCGACCATCAGCAGCGGGAGCAGGTTGAAGGGAAAATTGATGCCCGGGATGAGAAAGAGCGTGTCCGGCCTGGACAAATCCGGCACCCAAAGGAAATGGGCTCCGCGCAATTCAATCGCGCTGGCAATCATCCGGTAAAATCCGATGAACACCGGCATCTGCACGAGCGCGGGAAGACAGCCGCCCATGGGGTTGATTTTGTTTTCCTTCCAGAATTCCATGGTCTTTTTCTGGGCCTTCATCGGGTCATCCTTGTACTTGTCCTGGATGGCCTTGATTTGCGGCTGGAGGACCTGCATGCGTTTCATGGAGCGCGTGCCGGCGGCGGTCAGCGGCCAGAACACGACGCGCAGGAGAATGGTGAGCACGACAATCACCCAGCCGTAGGGGATCTTCACAACGGCATGGAGAAAATTCATGGCCAGCAACAACGGCTTGGAGAAAAAGCCGAACCATCCGAAGCCCATGATGGCATCGAGGTTGTTGTTCAGTTCGCTGGCGACGCGCGAAAGGGTGCGATACTCCTTCGGCCCGATGTACATGACGAATTGCCGCTGGACCGTTTGCGTGGCGGAAAGAGTCATTGCCGGATAAATCAGGGAGGCCGTGTATCCGTTGGACGAATACATTTGCGGTTCGTCATTTTCGAGCCTGGGCAGGTCCGTTTGGCGCACCACCAAGCCCGAAGCCGGATCATGCGGGACGACCGCCAGCGTGAAGAATTGATTGTGCACGGCGGCCCAATCGATGTTCGTCTGAGCCACGCGATATTCCGCCGGTGGCGTTCGCGGCATGCAGGCGAAACCGCGGGTTGAGAAATAACTGGGACCGATCATGTCGTGCGTGCTGTCGCCGATCGACCACATGACGCCGAGGTAACGCACGCCGCGATCGTCGGGGTTCATGGGCGTGGCGGTGCCGACGGTCCATTCCTGCGCGGGAAGGGAAAGGGATTGGGTGGAACTGTTCTCCAGCCAGACGGAAGTGGTCACCAAAAAATTCGTGGTGGGCGAAAAATCCTTCACGATCACCAGGCCGTTCGAAAGCGTTTTTTCCGCGCGCACGCCGGTGGCGGTGCGGGTGAGCGTAAACACGCCATCGCCCTGGACGCCATTGCCCAATATCGCGAGCGTGGGAGAGGGAGTGTAGGTATTGAGCGAAGCCAGGCCGCCGGTCTTGGCATGTTTGTTCCGCCAGGAGGGGACCGTCTCGGGATAATGCAGCAACTCCACGAGCTTCAATCCGCCGCCGTAGGAGGTGAAGGTGTAGCGCGCGTTTTCATTGGTGTTGAGCGGGTTCTCATTGGTCACCACGATCAACTGCTCGGGCGTGTTGGTGTTCACGACCAGTTGTGTTGCCGAAGTGGTGATGGAAGGGGTGGGCGTGCCTGGCGCGGGCGCCGCGGGAGGCGCATTCGTGCCCAGGGGCGACTGTGCGGAATTCAGCGCATTGGTGGCACCTGGCGGCAGCGGTTTGTTAGGCCAGAATTTCGGCACAATGACCGCCTGCCAGAGCACCAGCAGGATGACACACGCGACAACGACAGCAATAGATTTGCGATCCATGAAAATTAAATTCGAACCCCCGGTGAACTCTTTGAAACCCGAACTCCGAACTCCGAACTCCGAACCTTTTTAGGCGGCACGGGGTCGGCTCCGCATTCGCCCCAGGGATGACACCGGCAAATGCGTCCGGCGGCAAGCCAGCTTCCGGTGAGCGGGCCGTGCGTCTTGAGCGCTTCAATGGCGTATTGCGAGCAGCTGGGTTCAAACCGGCATTCCGCCATTGGCCCGAACAAAAAAGTCTTCGCCGGCGACAGCGTCACGCGATAGATGCGGACGAAGAGGATGAGCAACTGCTGCATGGAATGCCGAAGGAAGAATGCAGAATGAAGAAACGCGAGGCGTGTGAACGTCTCGTCCCTTTTCTGCTTTCTGCATTCTTCCTTCTTCATTCGCTTAGCAGTTTCGCTCGCCGCAAAGCCGTCAGAAAGTCCTTTTCGACTTCGGCGAAACCTTTGCCCACAATTGAGGCCCTTGCAACCAGCACTAAATCGACCGGCCCCGACAAATCATGTTGATGGCTGCGAAATGCCTCCCGCAAAAGCCTCCTGGCGCGATTGCGAACGACGGCATTGCCGAGCTTGCCGCTGGTGACGACGCCCAGCCGCGACGTGGAATCGGTCGGCAATTTGCGCCAATTGGCGATCAAACAGCCAAGGACCAGACGCTGGCCGTCCTGCCGCACGCGGGAAAAATCCCGCCCCTGTTTGATGCGCATCGCGCGGCCGAACTTCAGCCTGGGTGGCTCGGCGGGCATGGCCCATCAGACGGGCGTCAGGCGTTTGCGGCCGTTGCGGCGGCGATTGCGCAGCGTGGCGCGGCCGCTCTTGGTGCTCTTGCGTGCCAGGAACCCATGCTGGCGGACCCGGCGGCGTTTGGACGGTTGATACTGTCGTTTCATAAATTGTGTTCCATCTAAGGCGCAAAACTCCGCGCCATCAACGAGTTTGGGAAAATACCCAAAAATCGGAACGCGGGAGCATATCAGCGAACTTTCGAGTGTCAAGGATACCGCATGTCTTGCCCAAAAGCGATTTTCACTCGTTTTACAGAAATCATGCCGCGTGGGTCCTCTGCGGCTCGCCGACTCCCAGTCGGCGACACGTCAGGCTGCGAGCCTGCGCTACGTTTGTGGTCGGTCGCCGGCGGCCCGTTGCAGGATTTCTTTGACCACTCCGGTTTTGGCGTCGGCGTAGTCCTGCAGCAGGACCCATTGAAGCGCGGCGAGTTCACGCTTCACTTTTTCATAATGGGCGCGGTCCGTCTCATCCGCGCGCAGCCAGTCGCGAAATAATTTGAGCCGTTCGACCTCGCTGCAGCCTTCGGAGAAAACGTGCAGGTTGGTCCGGGGCGAGAAATGCTTGAACATGCGATGCGCAAACCAGTCGGGCTCACGCACGAATAATTCGAAGCCGTGCGCCTCAAGCGCCGGCGCATAATCCTCTTCCCGTGAGGAGTCTTTTACAGTCAACGCGATGTCCAACACCGGCTTCGCCGCCAAACCCGGCACCGAGGTTGAGCCCACGTGCTCAATGGCCAGCGCCACCGAGCCCAGTGACTTGCGAATCAGCCCGGCCTGTTGTTCAAATAGAATCGGCCAGGCGGGATTGCAAGAGACGAGTTCAACCTGGCCATCAAGCAGCTCGCGTTTGATGAATGGTTCGTCTGCCATTGAGTACAGACCGAGATTTTTCGCGTTTCAAGCGGAGGGATTCGGCTTCACGCGGCGGAATCTGGTCGGCAACAGCGCAAAAATATCCTTCACGTAAGGCACACGGAAGAGCAAGGCCAGGACAAAACAGACCCCACAGCCGATGGCCATGGGGATGAAAACGGCGCCGACCCGGACCGGGAAAGTGGCATGGCCAAAATGCCGCTCGAATATTTTCCAGGCGAACCACGCCGCCACACCGGAAGCGATCGCGCTGGCAAAAAGTATGGCCAGGTGCCGGCGCAAATCGGACATTTCGAGCCGTGACAATTTTTTCCGCAAGGCGAACAGCAAAAGGCTGGCATTGCAGATGGCGCTCAGAGAGTTGGCGACCCCGAGGCCGACTTCGCGAAAACGCTCCACGAGAGCCAGCGCGAACAACAGGTTGACGAAGAGCGAGAAAATGCTGATTTTCATGGGCGTTCTAATGTCGTGCAGCGCATAAAAGGCGCGCGCGAGAATGTTGACGGCGGAAAAGAAAAACAGCCCAGGCGCCAGCGCCATCAGAACGCCGGCGACGCGCACGGTTGCGTCCGGGCCGAATTTTCCATGCTGGAAAATCAGCCGCACGATCGGTACGGCCAGGGCGAACGCCATCGCGCCCGCGAGCAAATTCACGAACGCGAGATAGCCGAGCCCCTGCTTCAATGTGGACCGAAATTCGGCGTAGTTTTTTTGCGAAGCCAGCCCGGAAAGGGTCGGCAGCAGGTAGGTGGCGAGCGAGATGCCGAACATGCCTTGCGGAAACTCCATCAACCGGGTCGCGTAATAGAAAATGGAAACGATGTCTTTTTCGAACCAGAACGAAAAACTTTGGGTGACGAGGATGTTGATTTGAAACGCGGCGACGCCGATGGAGGCGGGGGCCATCTTTCGGACGACTTCGCGAACCGTCGGATCGCGCCAGGGCGAAACCCATTGAAATCGAAATCCTTCACGGTACAACCCAGGAAGCTGAAACCCGGCCTGGGCGACGCCCGCGACCAGCACGCCGATGGCGAGCGCGAAAATTTGTTTGTCCAGCGTTTTTCCCATGTGCGGCGCAAGGAACCAGACGCTGGCGATCATGACGATATTGAGCGCGGTTGCGCCGAGGGCCG
>Ga0335085_10005170_pt1 | contig 21188 bp, 23 predicted proteins | sample Lox_Sample_45_FD_206712 | JGI IMG/M metagenome (GOLD analysis project Ga0335085, IMG submission 206712) | Soil microbial communities from Loxahatchee National Wildlife Refuge, Florida, United States - Lox_Sample_4.5 | ecosystem: Environmental > Terrestrial > Soil > Wetlands | place: USA...
CTGCCGAAGCAGGTGTTTGCCGGTCTGGTCTTGATTGGTTTCGGCGCTGCAGGTGCGCCGGCGCAAGCCGGGCCGCTGACGATGAGCGTCACCTACTAAACGGTAGCGGAAAGCGGTGACCCCGACTTCAACACCAACCCCTGTTGCTCGTCATATTACACCAACGAGATTATAGGTACTCTCGGACCCGACGGACTGCCGGTCTACAATCCCGGCTATGGCGGGCCGGTTCTCCACGATGTGAACGGCAACGGAGAGCTGACGTGGTGGAGCCCGTCCGAAAATTCGAATGTGGTGGAGACGGGCACCGGCACGATCACGCTGCCTTTCAACAACGGCAGCTTTTTCCCGCCGAACGGGACCGGGTCCGGCGATGGCAACGGCTTCCAGGCTGCGATTTTCCGCGCCGTTCTTGACGTGCCCGTGGCCGAGTCCGTGACCTTCAGTTTCGGCGCGGACGACGATGCCTTCCTCGCCCTGGACAACACGATCATCAGCCAGGAAGGCGGTATCCACGGCGTTTCTGCGGCGCCCGTCACGACCTCGGTGCTGAGCCCCGGCGACTACGACCTCACCCTCTTCTACACCGACCGGCATGTGACCGGTGCAGGACTCTACTTCTCGGTCACCACGGCGAACGTGACGGTCAATCCGCCGCCGCCCCCTCCGTCTTCAGGCGTTCCCGAGCCGCTGTCACTGTCGCTGTTCGGCGTCGGTCTGGCCGGGTTGTTCGGGGCGCGCCGCCGCCGCTCAGAGTGACTGGGGGCGTTCGCGACGGCAGCGGCGCCTTCGGGCACCGTTCGCGATTTTCATTGCCGGGATAGTGCGGAGCGTCACCGCCGCTCGAACACCACCTGCTGGCCCGCCAGCGCGTCGTCCCGGTGCGCCATGGTGAGCCGCGTGCCGTCATCCGACAGCCACCAACGGTCGCGCAGCACGATCTCCTGGCCGCCGGATTCGAAGCGCGTTTCCACGATCAAATCGTCGCCCATCCAGCGCGCGAAGGCGACGCTGCCGGCGCGCACCTCGTCGGAGCCGACGATCGGCGCCTCGTAGCGCATGCGGCTGTCGTCCATGTCTTCGAACGACACGCACATTTCGACGTGCAGCCATTCCGGATTGTGCGAAATCTCGGCGGTCAGGCGCTGGGGCGTGCGCGAGACGAACAGGCTTTCATCGATGTTGGCGCGCCAGCGTCCGCTGAAATCGGGATGCATCAAATCCTCTTTACCGTCTCCGGGTCTTCCTCGCCGTTGTAAAACTTCTCCAGTGCCTGGCGGAAGACGGCATCGCAGGTGGCGCGCGCGAACAGCGTCAGCGAGGAGCGGAATTTCAGATCGTCGGGATGGCCGAAGATCGCCTCGGCGCTCCTTTCCTGGGCGGCGAGCGCCAGCTTGACGCATTCGCGCAGGCGGGGCCCCAAGACGGGATGTCCGGCATAGGCGCGCGCTTCTTCGAGCGAGGCGATGGCGTAGCGCCGCGCGGTTTCGCTGTGGCCCAGCCCCGCGATCTGCGGGAAGATGAACCACATCCAGTGGCTTTTCTTGGCGCCGGCCTTGAGCTCTTCGCGCACCCGCGCGATGACGCGTTCCTGCGCATCGACAAAGCGCTGCAGATCGCCCATGACCCGAGTCTCCCGGTGTTGCGCCGTGCGAGTTTAGGCTAAGCAGTGTCGTTAGGAAGAATCGCCAACGATTTTCCGCATCGTCCACGGGAATCTCGGGAGTCGCAACGATGGCCAGCGCCGAGGCAAGTTCCGCAAGTGCGCCGCAATTTCCGCGAGGATTCCTGTGGGGAACAGCGACCGCCGCCTACCAGGTGGAAGGCGCCTGGAACGAAGACGGCAAGGGCGAATCGATCTGGGATCGCTTCTCTCATACGCCCGGCAAAGTGAAGAACGGCGACACCGGCGACGTCGCCTGCGACCAGTACCATCGTTTTGCGGAAGACATCGCGCTGATGCGCTCGCTCCATCAGGCGAGCTACCGCTTCTCGCTGTCGTGGCCGCGCATCCAGCCCGAGGGTAGCGGCGCGCCGAACATGAAGGCTCTCGACCACTACGACCGGCTTGTCGATGCGTTGCTGGCCGCCGGCATCCGACCATCGTGCACGCTCTACCACTGGGATCTGCCGCAGGCGCTGGAGGACGAGGGCGGCTGGCCCAACCGCGACTTGGCGCGCCATTTCGCCAACTATGCGGCGGTCGTCGCCGAGGCGCTGGGCGACCGCGTGTCCGTTTTCGCGCTGTTCAACGAGCCCTACGTGTTCACCGAGCTGGGCTACGGTTCGGGTGGGCACGCGCCAGGGCGCAAAGAGGGCGTTGCCGGATTCCTGCGCGCCGCGCACACCGCCAATCTGGCGCAGGGCGATGCGTTTCGCGCCATGAAATCCGTGGCCCCAAAGGCCCAGATCGGCGGCGCCTATTCGATGTCGCCCGGCGCACCCGCAAGCAATTCCGAAGCCGATCGCGCCGCCACCGAGCGCTTCCACGGCGTGAACAACGCGCTGTTCCTGGAGCCGCCGCTTGCGGGACGCTATCCCGGCGCCTTCGTCGACGCCGGCCAGGCGTTCAAGCTCATGGGGTTCGAACCCGGCGACGGCGAACGCATGAAGGCGCCGCTGGACTGGATCGGCATCAATTACTACTTCCGCAATGTCGTTGCCGACCCCGGTCCGGACGCCGAACCCAGGCTGTTCCGGTTTGCCTCGAAGATGCCGCGGCAGGGCCCGCTCACGCATTTCGGCTGGGAAGTGTGGCCTCAGGGCCTTTACGACATCGTGATGCGCATCGCGCGCGACTATCACCTGCCGATCGAGATCACCGAGAACGGCTGCTCCTATCCCGACGGTCCGGGGACGGACGGGCGCGTCGCCGACGAGCGGCGCATCGCCTACTTCAAGGAGCACTTGGCGGCGCTTTCCCGCGCCATCGCGGACGGCGCGCCGGTGCGCGGCTATCACGCCTGGAGCCTGCTCGACAATTTTGAGTGGGCGCAGGGCTATGGCGAGCGTTTTGGCCTCGTCCATGTCGATTTCGTCCACGACCGGCGCCGCACCGTGAAGGACTCCGGGCGGTGGTACGCGCAGCTCGCCGCAACCAACCGGATCGACACGCGCCCCGACTGACCGCCCCGCGCCGGCATCAATAAGGTGTGGATGCGCCCGCTTGACCAAGCGCCGGTGGCCCCGAATCAGCCTAATTGTGACGCTTTCTATCGCGCCTGGATTTATCCACCGGGTTTTGGCGGGCGCGGGCGGGGGCAAACACGATGTTGGGTTGGTTCCAGATCCTGATGCCGCAGGAGAACCGCTTTTTCGACCTTTTCAACCGTCACGCGTCGACCATCGTGGAGGGTTCCGAGGCGCTGCGCGAGCTCTTGAAGGGCGGGACCGGCGTGAAGGGGGCATGCGCAAGAGTGTTCGAATGCGAGCAGCAGGCCGACGTCATCACGCAGGACGTGCTGACCCTGACGCACCGCTCCTTCATCACCCCCTTCGACCGCGGCGACATCAAGGCCCTGATCACCTCGCTCGACGATTCGATCGACCAGATGAAGAAGACGGCCAAGACCATCCTGTTGTTCGAAGTGGACGAGTTCGAACCTCACATGCAGCAGATGGGCGGGGTGATCGTCGAAACCGCCAAGCTCACCGTGCGGGCGGTGGCGAAGCTGAACACCCTGCGCAAGGAAGGCCAGAAGGTGAACGAGATCACCGAAGCCATCATCAGGCTGGAGGAAAACGCGGACGACCTCAACAACCAGGGCGTCAAAGCGCTGTTCCAAAAGCACCGCCGCAACAACGCGATGGACTACATCGTCGGCAACGACATCTACAACCATCTCGAGCGCGTGATGGACCGCTTCGAGGACGTCGCCAACGGCATCAGCGGCATCGCCATGGAACAAAGCTGAAGCGGGGCGCCCTGTGAGCGAAGCGCTGCTGATCTGTCTGGTCGTCACGGCCCTGATGTTCGATTTCATGAACGGCATGAACGACGCGGCCAATTCCATCGCCACGGTCGTTTCCACCCGCGTGCTGTCTCCGCGCTATGCCGTGGTCTGGGCCGCGTTCTTTAATTTCGTCGCCTTTCTGGTGTTCGGCCAGCATGTGGCCAGGACCATCGGCACCGGAATCGTGCAGCCCAGCATCATCACGGACCAGGTGATCTTCGGGGCGCTCGTCGGCGCGATCTGCTGGCAGACGATCACATGGGCGGCGGGCATCCCTTCCTCCAGTTCGCACGCGCTGATCGGAGGGCTGGTCGGCGCGGGCGTCGCGCACGCGGGTTTTCACGTGATCGTGTGGCAGGGACTTGGCAAAACCATCGCCGCCATTTTCCTTTCGCCTTCGATCGGCTGCATCCTGGCGCTCGCGTTCATGGCGGTTGTGGCGTGGGCGTCCCGACGGTCGCTGCCTGGCCGTGTCGATGCCATATTCCGCAAGGCGCAGCTCGTTTCGGCCTCGCTGTACTCGCTGGGCCACGGCGGCAACGACGCCCAGAAGACAATGGGCATCATCGCGGCGCTCCTGTTCGCCCACGGCGCGCTGAAGGGCAGTTTCTTCGTTCCGTTGTGGGTCATCCTGGCCTGCCAGACCGCCATGGCGCTGGGAACGCTGGGCGGCGGCTGGCGAATTGTGAGGACCATGGGCTCGCGAATCACCCGGCTTTCGCCCTATCAGGGCGTGTGTGCGGAGACCGCCGGCTCGATGATGCTGTTTCTGGCGACCAGTCTGGGCATTCCCGTCTCGACCACCCATACTATAACGGGTGCAATTGTGGGCGTGGGCGCCGCCAAGCGCGCCTCGGCGGTGCGCTGGAATGTGGCAAAGGACATCGTCATCGCCTGGTTCATCACCATTCCCGCGGCGGCAACCGTGGGCGCGGCCATCTATTTTCTGTTCGGGATGATCGGCTGATGGCGCGCCATTCCGCACACAAGGTCGCTTCCCGCAAAGTCACCGGCGTGCAGTACGCCGCCCTGCCCTGGCGGGTGCACGGCCAAGGCGTCCAGATCCTGCTCATCACCTCGCGCCGCACACACCGCTGGATCATCCCCAAGGGCTGGCCGATGGCCCGATGCAAGCCCGCCGTGACGGCGGCCCGCGAGGCGGCGGAGGAAGCCGGCGTGATGGGCGAGATGGGCAGGCGCCCGATCGGCCATTTCCGCTACCAGAAGCTGTTGCGCGAGGGCGTTGAGATGCCCTGCCGCGTCGAGGTCTTCCCCCTGAAAGTCACCCAGGAGCGCACCGACTGGGCCGAGATGGATGCCCGCCAGCGGCGCTGGTTCTCGGTGCGCGATGCCGCCGAGGCGGTGCTGGAGCCCCAGCTCAAGCTCGTGATCCGCCGCTTTTCCGCGCACCTGGCGGCCGAGAAACGGCGCAAGCAGCCGCCCGGCTGATCGAGCGGGTGACAGCTTGGTCGCTTTGGAGTGGAATGGCCCCATGCCTGCCTTCCGCCTCGACGAAAGCGCGCTCGACCGCATCGCATCGGCTTTGAGGGAGGCGGGCGGGCTTGCCGCCCTCATTCCGCGTTCTGCCTTGCGCGACCCGGTCGCCCTGGTTCCCGAAGATGTCGATCCCGACCTCTTGGACGACCTTGATACCGGCGGCATCGCGAACCAAGCGGAGGCCGACGCCGAGCTGTCGCTGTTCCTGCATTTCCTGAAGAAGCGGAACGGGCGGCTGCACGGCCTTCTGTTTGACGATCCCTGGGCAACGCCGGGGGACATGGATTACGCCGGTCCTCCGCCGACAGAGATCGTAACCATCGGCGGCCACGTCATGCGCGTCCACGACCTGGCCGAATTCGTCCAGGACCTCCTTTGGCAGTATCGCGCCAATGCCGTCAGCTTCCTGAAGATCATCTTCGTCTCGGAGCTGACATTCGAGCACATCCGCGAACTCGCCGAAGACGAACCGGACGATCTTCTCGACAGACTCGCGCGCTCGATCCGCCACGTTGCCGTGAACGCCTACAACGACGAAACCTGGGCGATCGCCGACGTGCTTCACGTCCGTCCGGAATGACGGTCTGCGCACCGCATTTGCTTGCCCTGCCTGCAACGCGGTCCCATCCTGCCGAATCAGAATGGCTCCATCGCTCGACATCACCGCCTACAGCGACGCGCTGGTCGTGCTCGGCACGGCGGCGGTGATCGTGCCGCTGGTGCGCCGGTCGGGCATCAGCCCCGTGCTCGGCTATCTCGGCGCCGGCGCGCTGTTGGGCCCGCTGGCGCTGGGCGGCTTCGTCAAGAAGATGCCCGCGCTCTACTGGTTCACCATCACCGATGCCGGCAGCGTTGCGGGCATCGCCCAGCTCGGCATCGTCTTCCTGCTGTTCATGGTGGGGCTGGAGCTGTCGTACCAGCGCCTGGCCACGATGCGGCGCCTGGTCCTGGGTCTGGGCGGGCTCCAGGTGCTCGTCACCTCCGCGCTGATCGCGGCGCTGGCCGTCTGGGCAGGACTCGACACCACGGGCGCGATCGTCCTGGGCGCCAGCGTTTCGCTTTCCTCCACCGCGATCGTGCTCGAGCTGCTCTCGAACCAGGGCCGGCTTTCGGGCAGCGTGGGACGCGCCAGTTTCGCCGTGCTGCTGGCGCAGGACATCGCAGTGATCCCCATCCTGATGTTCGTCTCCATCGCGGGGGGCGAGACGCACGGCTCGGTGTTCGCAAGCCTGCTGCGCGCCGTGCTGCAGGCCGCCGTGGCGGTTTTGGTGATCATCGCCTTCGGCCGGCTGGCGATGCGGCCGCTGTTCCGCCTGGTCGCCACCGCGCGGTCGAGCGAGATCTTCGTCGCCGCCGTGCTGTTCGTGATCTTCGGCGCCGCGGTGATCGCGCACCAGGCGGGGCTTTCCATGGCGCTGGGTGCCTTCGTCGCGGGCCTGCTGCTCGCCGAGACCGAATACGCCAAGGCGATCCAGGCCACGGTCGAGCCGTTCAAGGGCCTTCTGCTCGGCATCTTCTTTTTCACCGTCGGCATGACGATTGACTTCCGCGAAGTCCTCCGCCAGCCGGTATGGCTCATCGCGGGTGTCGTCGGGCTCGTCGCGTTGAAAGCGATGGTGCTGGCCCCGCTGGGCCGGCTGTTCCGCCTTTCCTGGCGCTCGGCGATCGAAACCGGGCTTTTGTTGGGTCCCGGTGGCGAATTCGCCTTTGTCGGCCTCGGGGTCGCCACGACGCTGCACCTGATCGATCCACGGCTGTCCGGTTACGTGCTCGCCGTCATCGCCGCGACCATGGCGCTGACGCCGCTGCTGTCGGGTGGCGCGCGGCGGCTTGCCTCGATGTTCCGCGAAGCCAAGCCGTCCGATCCCGGGCTCGCGGCACGCCCGGCCGCCGGCGGCGCGCGCGCGATCATCGTGGGCTATGGCCGCGTAGGCAAACTGGTCAGCCGGCTGTTCGACGAACTGAACGTGGCCTATGTCGCAACCGATCTCGACGCGGTGACGGTGACGCGCGAGCGGCGCGAAGGGCGCAACGTCTTCTACGGCGATGCCGCCGACTCCGAATTTCTGAAGGCCTGTGGCCTGACGGAGGCAACCGGCGTCGTCATCACCATCAATTCGCGCGACACCATCGACGCCATCGTGACCCAGGTGCGTGCGCTGAGGCCGGACGTGCTGATCGTCTCACGCGCCCGCGACGCGGCGCATGCGAGCCACCTTTACCGCGTCGGCGCCAGCGATGCCGTGCCGGAGACGATCGAGGCGAGCTTCCAGCTTTCGGAGGCCGCGCTCGTCGGCCTGGGGGTGCCGGTGGGGCTGGCCATCGCCCACATCCACGAGCGGCGCGACGCCTACCGGCGCGAACTGCAACAGGCGGCGCGCGAAGCCGGCCGCAGCGAAAGCTACGCCATCCGCCGCAAGCACCGGCCGCTAAGCTGACCTCTTCGGCGCCTACTCCCCCAAGAACTCGATCACCGCGCGCTTGTATCCGGGGTCGCCCACGGCGGTCATGTGATCGCGGCTGGGCAGCACGACCGCGCGCCCGTCGGCAAACGCGTGCGCCAGCTGAAACGGCGAGCCTACGAGATCGTCGTTCTCGCCCGCCACCACCAGGACCACGTGAGGAATTCAGGCCGACCGCCTTTGTCTCCGCTGCAAGAGTTGACTTGACAGAGGGAATACCTTCTTTGAACATATAGAAGTAGTTCTGGGAAAATGTTCTATGGATGTTCGGGAGCTGGGTTCACTATACCGCCGCGCCCATGACGCAATGCGCAACATCGACGGCTTGCAGCCCCAAGAAGCATTCGATGAGCTGCTCAAGCTGCTGTTTTTCCGACAGATCATTGGGCCCGATCTTCATACTCCCGTCGTCGCCAAGCGAATCCGATTGGTATTCGCCTCCATGGTCGAGCAGATCGCGGCAAAAGGAAATGCGCCATGGCGCACGGCCGAATTCCACCTGTCGGACCATTGTCTGGAGGAATGTTACCGCCTTTTTTGCGGCATCGACTTCGGCAAGCTGCGGTACGACGTTCGCAGCGCCGCCCTTCGCGAGTTCCTGACGCCGGATGTTCGCCGTGGACTGGGCATTTATCTCACACCCGACGAGGTGGTGCGCGAAGTGGTGCGCTACGCAAATCCTGCGCCGGGAACGCGTTGCCTGGACCCTGCATGCGGCAGTGGCACATTCCTCATCGAAGTGCTGCGCCACTGGAACGGTGCCGGCCGCCGAAGCAACTGCGTCTGGGGTGCTGACAAAAATCCAAGGATGCTCGTGATCGCTGAGTTGAATCTTGGCCACATTCCGGGAACCAATTTTGAGCACCGTTTGATGGACTCGCTCATCGAACCGGGTCCTTTGCACAAGCAGCACTGGTGCCATCCCGGCTATTTCGACTTCGTCTTCACGAATCCTCCATTCGGCGTGACCCTCGATCCAAAAAGCAAGCAATACGCATCGTATGAGACAGCGTACGACGGCCTTGGAATCCCGCTGGGACGGCAGGTGAGCGAGTGGTTCTTTGTCGAACGCGCGCTCGGCTGGCTGAAGCCAGGTGGAACACTGGCCATCGTGTTGCCGAAGAGCGTGTTGACGAATCCGAGTTCCAACCATGAACGGTCGATCATTGGCAGGCTCGGATATCTCGATTCACTGATCGTGCTTCCCCCCGAGACGTTCCACGTTACCGGAACGCAGACAAACGCCGTCGTCGCCTTCATCAAGAAGTACGTCGCTTCGAGCGAGGCCAAGCGCCCGATCAATGTCACCGTGGCTTCCGTCACCAACGTCGGTTACGATTCGACGGGTCGGTTGCGCAAGGGCACGCAATTGGACGGTCTCGCGGAGAAGATGCGCAAGCCGGACGGCGCGCTCGTCTCGATGGTCCACAAGATACGCGCGGCCGACTCTCTCTCCGTGCTGATGAATGCAACGGCATCCCGCCGCCGAGCCGCAGGCGGTATCAGACTTGGGGGCATCGCTGCGACAATCGCGACCGGCAGGACGCCCCCTCGCGCAACTTACTCGGATCGCGAAGGGTTGTTTCTTCTAAAGGTCGGCAATCTGACGGGCGCGGGCATCAACTGGATCGCGCGGGAAAGAAACTTCGTCGATACGCAGAACGGCGAGCGAAAGTTCAAACCGGCGCCCTTGCTACAGAATGGCGACATTGTTCTTACATCGTCGGCGCACTCGCCAGTCTACATCGCAAAGAAGTGCGATCTGGTCAGCTCGATTCCGGAATGGGTGGGCGCTCGCGCTTCCTTTGTTGGCGAAGTCATGATGATTCGGCCGAAGTTCGAGCTCATTTCGCCGTTCGTCTTGCTCGCCTACCTCCGGCAACCGAAAGTCATTCAAGAAATTCAGTCCATGGTTCGTGGGCAAACTGCGCATTTGTATCCTGACGATATTGCTGAACTGCAAGTCCCCGCCAGCGTGCTTGCGATGTCTGATGGATGGAACTCGCTTGAGACGCTGCTTCGTGAAGAAACAGGCTTGAATGAAAGACTCAATGAGTTGTCGTGGAAACAACAGTGTTTATTTGAGCAAATTGCGGCTAAATCGACTTCGTTTGTTTCAACTTCGCCTGTATAGCGGGTGGTAGGTCCGTAATATGTGGTGCTATGTCGGCCCAGTAGAGCGCCCGTGCCAGAGCGTCTGTCGCAACGTCTGGAGGTATCTTGCGCTCATCCAACGTGCTTTGCGCAGCTTTCAAAAGCTCAGCCCGCTTTTCAGTAGCAGGCAGGACGATGTCGAGGCGACGGGCAAAATCGTGTATTTTGACTTGGGTCAAATTACGCGATCGGACAAACGAATGAAGTGGTGAGAGCCGATGAATGATTGGAGAATCTCGACCCGGAAAAATCACCGTTTTGATTGCGTCGTCCGATCCAATAAGTGTTTGATAGATTAGAAGTGGCCTCATCAACTCGAATTTTAGGGCATAAGGCCAAAGATCGAACGGTGCCTTACTGATCGACCGGGAACGGATGTTCAGATAATAATCGATAAGGCAATAGGCAAAACCCGGCGCTGCGGACTCCACTCGCCAGATCGACGCTCTGATTGTGTGTGGGTTTGCCAAGTCAGTGAATTCAAAGAGAACGAGATAGTAGAACCTCGGATCCATGAACTCCGCGAACTCATCCTCGTGCTGAAATGCGATCAGCCACTTTGAATCGTCGTTACGTTTGATGTCCTTCGAACCGCAACCGCCACATTCGGCTTCAATCGCAGAAACGGCCGCACCGCAATCGTTGCACTTGCCCAGTTGATCCACGCGGTAGCACGTCTTGATTTCCGCATATTCGTCGTTCGGAAGGACCAAGTCTTTTCCGCGCGCGCCCGATCGACCGCCCGGATACCCCGTAACGACGCTGACAAGGTGCTGACCGATGTACCCCATTCGAGCCTGCGCTGTCTGCTTCGTGACACACGCCCACGCGTTGATTTTCGCGCGCAGGTCAATGTAAAGCTCGCGAATCAGCTGTTGTGAACTTTCAACCGACCCCAGCGTCCGGCCCATGGTGTGCTCCAATCAGGCGCGGAAGGAGCCGCCGCGCGAAGGTCCATCTCAATCGGGCAAATCAGCGCGCCTTCAGTCGGTCGCTGGAATTTTGAGCATTTCGGGCCGAGACAATCTGGCCAAGGTGACCTGCTAAACAGGGTTTCGTGCCTACTCCCCCAAGAACTCGATCACCGCGCGCTTGTATCCGGGGTCGCCCACGGCGGTCATGTGATCGCGGCTGGGCAGCACGACCGCGCGCCCGTCGGCAAACGCGTGCGCCAGCGGAAACGGCGAGCCTACGAGATCGTCGTTCTCGCCCGCCACCACCAGGACCGGGCGCCGGGCGGCCTTGAAGTCATCGGGCTTGTAGAAGTGGCGGGGCGCGCGCATGCAGGCGGCGAGCGCCACGCGGTCCTTGCCGCGCTGGTCGGCGAATTTGCGGAAGCGCTGGGCGACGGGGTCTTCGATCAACCGGGGATCGCGCGCCAGCATGGCTTGCGCCATTGCCTCGCGCCAGGCGAGATTCTCCTGGAAATAGCGCTCCCCCAGCCCGCCCAGCGCCACGCGGCGCACGCGCGCCGGCTTCAGCATCAGGTAGCGGATCGCCAGCTGCGCCCCCATCGAGTAACCGCAAAGATCGGCGACGCTCAGACCCGCGGCTGCCATCACCGCGTCGATGTCGTCGAGCATGCGATCGCCATAGGATGCCGCATCGTGCGGCTTGTCGCTGAAGCCGTGGCCGCGGCAATCGAAGCTGACGGTGCGGAACCCGTTTTGCGCCAGCCGGTCGAGCCAGCCGGTCGAGCCCCAATTCTGCGCGCGGCTTGAAGCGTAACCGTGAATCAGCAACACGCCCCTGCCCTCGCCCGTTACGGAATAGGCGATGCGAACGCCGTCGCTTGCGTGCGTGAATTGAAGCGCATCGGAATTCATGACGCGACCATCGCAAAGCGCAATGCAAGTGTCTATGATGCCCGTTGTCCTATCGGGCATGACATATGTCACTGGAATCGCTTAGGAAAAACGTTGCCGCCGCCGTCGATGGAATGCGCGGCGAACTGATCGCGCTGAGCCACGCCATTCATGACGAACCCGAGCTGGCGCTCGCCGAATTCAAGTCGGCAGCCAAGCTCGCCGACGCCGTCGAGAAGCACGGCCTGCCGGTCGCGCGCGAGGCCTTTGGGCTTGCGACCGCCTATGTCAGCGAGTTCGGCGACCGGCGCGGACCCACCGTCGCGATCCTTTCCGAATACGACGCGCTGCCCGGCATCGGCCACGCCTGCGGCCACAACATCATCGCGGCATCGGGCTTCGGCGCGGCGATGGCGCTGGCGGGCCTCGGCGCCGGGCTGCCGGGCGTGGTGCGCTACCTCGGCACGCCGGCGGAGGAAGCCCACGGCGGCAAGGAGCTGATGGCCCGTCACGGCGCGTTCGAAGGCGCCGATGCGGCGATGATGATGCATCCCTCCAACCTGAACCTGATGACCATGCCGTGCATCGCGGTGGCCGACGTGGAAGCGGTGTTCCACGGCCGCGCGGCGCACGCCTCGGCCATGCCGTTCCGCGGCTTGAACGCGCTCGACGCGGTGGTGACGGCCTATTCCGCAATCGCGCAGCTGCGCCAGCACATCCGGAGCACCGAACGCATCCACGGCATCATCACCGACGGCGGCATGGCGCCCAACATCGTGCCGGAGCGCGCGGCCTGCCGCTTCTTCATCCGTGCCGCCGACGTGCACGACCTGCTGGCGCTCAAGGCGCGCGTGAAAGCCTGCTTCGAGGCGGGCGCGCTGGCCGCCGGCTGCCGTCTCGAGCTCAACTGGAGCGGCGCCGACTACCTCGACCTCAAGACCAACTGGCCGATGGCCGAAGCCTTCGAGCGGCACGCGGTCGCCCTGGGGCGCACGTTCTTCCCCATGAAGGACATCCCGCCGGGCTTTGCGGGCTCCACCGACATGGGCAATGTCAGCCATCGCGTGCCTTCGATCCATCCCATGCTGGCGGTGGCGCCGCCCGACGTCATCATCCACAACCCGGAATTCGCACGCTGGGCGGCCTCGGAGGACGGCGACAAGGCAGTGGTCGATGGCGCCAAGACGCTGGCGCTGACAGCGCTTGAGGTGATGGCGGTCGAGACGATGCGTTCCCGCGTGCGCGCCGATTTCGACGCCACGGCGGAGCTGTCGCGCCTGGCCGTGGCCGAAGTGGCGCACGACACCCACTCCCACGGGGACTGCGGCTGCAAATGAGGATTTGGCTGGCCGCCGGGGCCGTCAACGGCTTCATTGCCGTGGCGGCCGGAGCGTTCGCGGCGCACGGGCTCAGCGGCACGGTGCCGCCGGAAACACTTGCGATTTTCGAAACCGCCGCGCGCTACCAGATGTATCATGCGCTGGCCCTGGGCTTTTGCGCGCTTGTCCCAAGCGGGACGGCGGGCCGGATTGCCGCATGGGCGTTTGCCGCCGGCATCGTTCTGTTCTGCGGCTCGCTCTACGGGCTGGCGCTGACGGGCATCAGGGCGCTCGGCTTGGTGACGCCGGCTGGCGGCGTCGCTTTCCTGGTCGGCTGGATGGCACTGGCATGGGCGGCATTGCGCAAGGCAACGTGACGGGCGACGTCATCACGGCGGAGGAATTCTCCTACGCCGCGCCCGACGATCCGCCCCTCAAGCGCTACGTGATCCACGCCATCGAGCGGCTGACGGGCCAGCCCTACCTGCGCTGGCTTTACGAACGCCATCGCGATCATCCGGTGCCGGGCGAGACCTTTTGGGAAGCCGCCATCAGGCTTCTGGAACTGAAGGTCTGCTACGACGCCGCGCGGCTGGCGGCGTGGCCCAAGACCGGGCCGCTGGTGGTGGTGTGCAACCATCCCTATGGCGTGCTTGACGGGCTGGTGTCGTGCGCCATCGTCGCCAGGGTGCGGCCGGACTTCAAAGTGCTGACCAACGCGGTGATCTGCCGGGCCGAAGAGCTGCGTCCGTACCTGTTGCCCATCGATTTTGCCGAAACCGACGAGGCGATGAAGACGAACTTGCGTTCGCGGGCGCTGGCCAAGGAGCACGTGACGGCGGGCGGCTGCCTGCTGATCTTCCCGTCCGGCGCGGTGTCGACCACGCCAAGTTGGTACGCAAGACGCGCCGTCGATCCGGAATGGAAGACGTTTGCCGCCGGCATCATCGTCAAGACGCGCGCCGCGGTGGCGCCGCTCTACTTCGCGGGACAGAACAGCGCTCTGTTTCAGCTCGTGAGCCACGTTTCGCTGACGCTGCGCCTTTCGCTCCTGTTCCACGAGGTGCACAACAAGATCGGCAGCGAAGTGCGCGCCGGCGTGGGCGACGTGATCCCCTTTGGCCGGCTCGCCGCCGTCAAGGACCGCATCGCCATGATGCAGCATCTGCGCGAGGCGACCTACGCGCTCGGCGCCGGCGTCGGCGATCCGCCGAAGACGCGCTTGAGGCGGCCGCGCGGGGTTCCAGAGCCCGGCCATCCGGTTCCAGGCCTGGCTTGACCCTGCGGCAGCTGCGCCGTTGTTGTGTTGACGGCAGATAGTTTCATATGAAACTATTTGCGGCACCACTCGGGAGCGCCATCGCATGGAGCTGTGGGACAATCCGATCGGCACCGACGGCTTCGAGTTCGTCGAATACACCGCCCCCGACGTGGGCGAGCTTCGCGCCCTGTTCGAGCGCATGGGCTTTCGCGCCGTGGCCCGGCACCGATCCAAGGCGGTGACGCTATACCGCCAGGGCGACGTGAACTTCGTCGTCAACGCCGAGCCCGAAAGCCACGGCAGCCGGTTCGCCAAGGCGCACGGGCCATCCGCCTGCGCCATGGCGTTCCGCGTGCACGACGCGGCGGCGGCCCATGCCAAGCTGGTCGCGGCCGGCGCCAAGCCGTTCCAAAACCAGATCGGCCCGATGGAGCTCAACATTCCGGCCATTGAAGGCATCGGCGGCAGCGTGATCTACCTGGTCGACCGCTACGGCAGCCGCACGATCTACGACGTCGATTTCGTGCCGACCGATCCGGTGCGTGGCTTTGCGCATGAGGGCGTGGGGCTTTCGGCAATCGATCACGTCACCCACAACGTCTATCGCGGCCACATGGACGAGTGGGCGCGCTTCTATGAAAGACTCTTCAATTTCCGCGAGGTTCGCTACTTCGACATCGAAGGCAAGCTCACCGGGCTGAAGAGCCGCGCCATGACGAGCCCGGATGGCAGAATTCGCATCCCGATCAACGAATCCGCCGACGACAAGTCGCAGATCGAGGAATACCTGCATCTCTACCGCGGCGAAGGCATTCAGCACATCGCGCTTGCCGCCGACGACATCTATCACGCGGTGGAGGCACTTTCCTCGCTCGGCACCCGGTTCCAAGACACGCCCGACACCTATTACGAGCGCATCCACAACCGGCTTCAGGGCCACGGCGAAAACCTCGAGCGCATGAAGGCCGACCGCATCCTGATCGACGGCGGGCCGGACCAGGGGCTGCTGTTGCAGATATTCACCGAGAACGCCATCGGCCCCATCTTCTTCGAGATCATCCAGCGCAAAGGCAATGAAGGCTTCGGCGAAGGCAACTTCCGCGCTCTGTTCGAATCGATCGAGGCCGACCAGATCAGGCGGGGAGTCCTGCGGGCATGAAAAGCTGGATCGAACTTCCTCGAATCGAGGGCGAGGCGTCGCGCCAGGCGCATGCCGATCTGCCCAAGGGCACCTATGAGCGCGAGATCGGGCGGGCCGGGTTTTTCGGACCGGCGACGCATTTGTATCACCGCCATCCACCGACCGGATGGACCGCCTTCGAGGGGCCGTTGCGTCCGCGCGCCTTCAACGCCAAGGCGGCGGCAATATCGTCTTCTTCGCCGTTCGGCGCCGCGCTTCTGCTCTCCAACGAGGCCGTGAAGCTGCGAATCTGGAACTGCGAACGTGTGATGGACATGCTGGCGCGCAACGCCGACGGCGACGAGCTGTTGTTCGTCCATGCCGGCGAGGGCGAACTGTTCTGCGATTTCGGCCATCTCTCGTATCGCGAGGGCGACTATCTCCTCCTGCCGCGCGGGACGATATGGCGGCTCGAGCCGCGCACGCCGACCACGGCGCTGATGATCGAAGCCACCAACGGCGCCTACATGCTTCCCGACCGGGGCATGCTGGGACCGCATGCGATCTTCGATCCCGCCGTGCTCGACACGCCGAAGCTCGACGACGCCTTCCGTGCGCAAGCCGAACGCGAATGGAAGGTGGCGGTGAAGCGGCGCGGCGCGATCTCGACCATCATCTATCCATTCAACCCGCTCGACGCCGCGGGCTGGAAGGGAAACCTCTGCGCGGTCAGGCTCAACTGGCGCGACATCCGCCCGGTGATGAGTCACCGCTACCACATTCCGCCCTCGGTGCACTCCACTTTCGCGGCGGAGCGCTTCGTGGTCTGCACCTTCGTGCCGCGGCCGATCGAAACCGATCCCGGCGCACTGAAGGTGCCGTTCTTCCATTCCAATGACGACTATGACGAAGTGATCTTCTACCACGCGGGTGAGTTCTTCAGCCGCGATAACATCCGCCCCGGCATGGTCACCTGGCATCCTAACGGCTTCACCCACGGCCCGCATCCCAAGGCGTTCGAAGCGGGCACCAAGGCCGCCAGAGTCGCGACCGACGAAGTGGCGGTGATGATCGACGCGCGCGACCCGCTCGACATGGGCGCGGCGGCGGAAGCGACCGAAGATCGCGGATATGCCGACAGCTGGAAGCGCGGATGAAGCTGGCTTCGCTCAAATCCGGGCGCGACGGGCGGCTGGTGGTTGTGTCGCGCGACTTGACGCGCTGCATCGCCGTGCCGCAAGTGGCGCACCGCCTCCAAGGCGCGCTCGACCGATGGAGCGACTGCGAGGCGCGCCTCCGCGCGATCTACGATCATCTCAACGACGGCGCGAGCGAAGGGGTGATGGCCTTCGATCCGGCCGAATGCGCCGCGCCGCTGCCGCGCGCCTATCAGTGGGCGGATGGATCGGCCTATGTCACGCATGTCGAGCTGGTGCGCAAGGCGCGCGGGGCGGAGATGCCGCCATCGTTCTGGACCGATCCGTTGATGTACCAGGGCGGATCGGACGCCTTCATCGGCCCGTGCGATCCGATCCTGGCCGCGGACGAGGCATGGGGCATCGACTTCGAGGCCGAAATCGCCGCGATTACCGATGACGTGGCGATGGGATGCAAGGCCGCCGCCTCCCACATCAAGCTGTTGATGCTGGCGAACGACGTGTCCTTGCGCAACCTGATTCCGTCCGAACTGGCCAAGGGCTTCGGCTTCTTCCTGTCCAAGCCGGCGAGCGCGTTTTCGCCCGTGGCGGTGACGCCCGACGAACTGGGCGAAGCCTGGCAGGACGCCAGGGTGCATCTGCCATTGCAGGTGGAGCTGAACGGAGAGCGCTTCGGCGCGCCCGACGCCGGACGCGACATGACGTTTTCGTTCGCGGAGCTGATCGCGCACGCCGCCCGGACGCGGTTTCTTGGCGCGGGAACGATCATCGGATCGGGCACGGTGTCCAACAGCAACCGCGCCGCGGGCTCGTGCTGCATCGCCGAGAAGCGGATGATCGAGCAGATCGAGACGGGCGCGGCGAAGACGCCGTTCCTCACATTCGGCGACCGCGTGCGCATCGAAATGCTCCAGGAAGGGCGCTCCGTCTTCGGGGCGATTGACCAGCATGTCCGCCAATACCGGCCAGACTGAATTCACGCTCTACACCTATTTTCGCTCGTCGGCGGCGTTTCGCGTGCGCATCGCGCTGAATTTGAAAGGCATCAAGGCGGAGAATCGCTTCGTCCACCTGCTGCGACACGAGCAGAACGCCGACGGCTACCGCCGCCTCAATGCGCAAGCGGCGGTCCCGACGCTCGTCCACGGCGGCCGCGCGCTGGGGCAGTCGCTGGCCATCATCGAATACCTGGACGAGATCGCGCCCACCCCGTTGTTGCTGCCGGCTGAGCCCGCAACCCGTGCGCGCGTGCGCCAGATGGCGCTGGCGATCGCCTGCGAGGTGCACCCGCTGTGCAATCTGCGCGTCCGCGAATACCTGCGCGATGCGCTGAACCTGCCGGAATCCGAACAGGGGCGGTGGCAGAAGCACTGGATGGGCCAGGGGCTTCAAGCCGTCGAGGCGATGGCGGGAGAGGATCGCTTCTCTTTCGGCGACACACCCACGCTGGCCGACATCTGCCTTGTCCCGCAGCTCTTCAACGCACGGCGCGCGGAGCTGGACGTTTCCGCCTATCCCAAGCTTCTGCGGATCGAAGCGGCGGCCTATGAACTTGCCGCGTTCCGCGACGCGCGCCCGGAGTGTCAGCCCGATGCCCAGCTTGGTTCTTGACCGCTTCATGCCGTTCCGGCTTTCGGTGCTCACCAACAAGGTGTCGAGCGCGATCGCGCGCCGCTATTCCGAACGCTTTGGGCTTTCGATTCCGGAATGGCGCGTGATGGCCGTGCTGGGCGACACCCCTGGGCTATCGGCGCGCGAGGTGGCCGGGCGCACCGCCATGGACAAGGTCCAGGTCAGCCGGGCGGTGGCGGCGCTGATCCAGGCCGGGCGCATCAGGCGCACGCCGGACGACCGAGACGGCCGCATCGCCCGCCTTATGCTCACGCGCACGGGGCGCGTGGTCTACGACGAGATCGTGCCGCTGGCGCTGGGACTCGAACGCACCTTCCTGGCGGCACTGACCCGTAAAGAACGCGCCGAGCTGGACCGTCTGCTGATCAAATTGAACGCGCAAGTCAAGCTCCTGACGGCGGAAGAGAAATAGGCACGAATCACGCCATCGTGACGCCGGGAGACCGGTTCCTGACCAAACCTTGTCACATGCAGTTTTCCCGCCGCGTGCCATGCTCCATGCGCCGAAACGCGTGCGGGCCGGGGCGCCCGAGGCAAGGGAGAAACGACATGCGAGCGATCACCAGAGCAGGCTCCATCTTGGTATTGGGAGCCGGCGTGCTCCTGAGCGGCTGCGCCACCAAAGAATCCGTCGAGCAGGCGCAAACCACCGCCGACCAGGCCAAAGGCGATGCCGCCTCGGCGCGCACCGCCGCCGACCGGGCCCAGAGTTCGGCCGACAGCGCCGCCAAGATGGCGCAGGACGCGCTCGCGCTCGCGCAGCAGGCCAACGACAAGGTGGACAAGGTGATCGCGCAGCTTGAGGAGCAGAAGCATCATGCGGTCCGCCATCATCACCGCCGCCATACCGCCGCCGCGACGCAGAACCAGAGCGCCATGGTGGCCTGTCCGCCGCAGCAGAAAAGCGAAACGCCGCGCAAGGACAAGCAGGCGGATGCCGAGCACCGCAAGCCGGTTCTGTGAAGCCTGCCTGACGCACGATTCACGAAGGCGCCGATCTGTAATAGCGAATTACATTCCGGCGCTGGTCCGTTTCGCGCACCTTGCAAGAAGAGCGCTTTAGTCGCTGGCACGTATGTTGCTAGCCCTCTTTGACCGAACCATTCAGAGGGCCATGGGGATGCGTCTTCCAGTTGTTGTTGTCGGTGCGCTCGTCGTTGCCGCCACGTCAGCGCAAGCGGGATTCACGCCGGTCGATCTGTCGAGTTATGTCAACGGAAACGTCGCCTTCAACCCCGGCACTTATCCCATCGGTCTCGGCACCGGCAACAAGGGAACCGGCATTCCGTTCTTCATCGCCCAGTACCCTTCGGGGAGCGGCGTCGAAGGCACCTGGCTTTCAAACGCCCAGCCCGGCGATTCGCTCACGGTCGACCTGACGAGCTACAATATCAGCGGCCAAGCCTCGTTCTACGCCCTGCTCAACAACTACTACGGCACGCCCGGGGCGGACGAATATGACGTGACCATCACGGCCACCAACAGCGACAGCGTCACCTATCAGTCTATCGGCGGCGTCGACACGCGCGACTACAATGCCAACGTCTTTACCAACACCATCGCCAACACCACGACCGAGTGGTTCAACAACGGCATCGGCCAGCGCTTCGACGTTCGCGAGTTCACCCTGCCCGCGAGCTTTGCCAGCGAGACGATCGCCTCGTTCACGATCACTCAGGTGCAGCCCGGCGACAACGCCCTGTTCAGCGGCCTCACCTTCAGCGATCAGCCGGCGGTGAGTTTCGGCCCGGGCGTGCCCGAACCGCTCAGCCTCAGCCTTTTCGGCGCCGGACTGGCGGGACTTGCGCTTCGCCGCCGCCGCAAGAAGGCGGGTTGACGGACCCAGCACGCACCCGTCCACGAGCTTCACGCCTCGCCGGTGAAGACGGCGCGAAAATGCATCATCGCCTCGTCGATCTGGTCGCGGGTGACGATCAGCGGCGGCATGATGCGCAAGGTGTGCCCGTGGGTCTCCTTGCACAGAATACCCCGGCGCATCAGCGCTTCGCAGTAACGGCGCGCCCCGCCCGCATCCGGGTGGAATTCGACGGCAACCATCAGGCCGCGCCCGCGCACCTGTTTGATGAGGTTCGAGCGGATGTCGCGCAGGGCCGCAAGCAGGTAATGGCCCATGAGGGCGGCGTTCTCGATCATGCCTTCCTCGATCAGCACGCGGATCGCCGCGCGCGCCACCGCACAGGCCAGCGGATTGCCGCCGAAGGTGGAGCCGTGCTCGCCGGGGCGCAGCACGTCCATCACTTCCTTGTTCGAGAGCACGGCGGAAACGGGATAGAAGCCGCCGGACAGCGCCTTGCCGATCAGCGTGAGGTCCGCTTCGACGCCCTCATGCTCCTCTGCCAGGAGCTTGCCGGTGCGCCCGAGACCCGTCTGGATCTCATCCAGGATCAGGATGGCGCGCCGTGACGTGGCGAGTTCGCGGGCGCGTTTGAGGTAGCCCGGCGGCGGGATGATGACTCCCGCCTCGCCCTGGATCGGCTCCAGGAGGATGCCGGCAGTCTTTTCGGTGATGGCGCGTTCGAGCGCCTCCGCATCGCCGAAAGGCACGGTGACAAAGCCGGGAGTGAAGGGTCCGAAGCCGGCGCGTGAGCCCGGATCGGTCGAAAACCCCACGATCGCCAGCGTGCGGCCGTGGAAGTTCTCGCTAGCCACGATGATTTCGGCCTGGCCCGCGGGAATGCGCTTGACCTCGTAGCCCCACTTGCGCGTCAGCTTCAGCGCGGTCTCCACCGCCTCGGCACCCGAGTTCATCGGCAGCGCCTTGTGCGAATTGGTGAGCGCGCAGAGTTCCTCGTAGAACAGGCCGAGCT
>Ga0335085_10005171_pt1 | contig 21187 bp, 16 predicted proteins | sample Lox_Sample_45_FD_206712 | JGI IMG/M metagenome (GOLD analysis project Ga0335085, IMG submission 206712) | Soil microbial communities from Loxahatchee National Wildlife Refuge, Florida, United States - Lox_Sample_4.5 | ecosystem: Environmental > Terrestrial > Soil > Wetlands | place: USA...
CTACCTGCCCGAGCTGCACGGGTCCGCGGTGCGCGAGGGGCCGTTCCAGGTTCCCCTGCACGCCGCCCCCGACGACCTCGTGGTCGCACGCGTGAAGGACTTCCCGCAGCTCTCCGACGACGTGGTCGGCAGGGTGGATCGCGGGCGCCTCGTGCCCTACCGGACGCGCTCGGAGATCGCCGCGGGCGCGCTCGACGGGAAGGGCGCCGAGCTCCTGTGGGTGGACTCCGCGGTGGACGCGTTCTTCCTCGAGGTCCAGGGGAGCGGCATCGTCCGGCTCCCCGACGGGACCACTCGGGTGGTCACCTTCGCCGGCAAGAACGGCCATCGCTACGAGTCGGTGACCGCCGAGCTCATCCGGCGCGGGGCGATGACCCGCGAGACCTCGTCCATGCAGGCGGTCCGCGCCTGGCTGCGCGATCACCCCGACGAGACGCGCGCCATCCTCGACACGAACCCCTCCTACGTCTTCTTCCGGCTCTCGGAGGCAGCCATCGGCGCGCTGTCGGTCCCGGTCACGGCCGACCGCACCGTGGCGGCCGACCCGCGCGTCTTCCCGAAGGGCGCGCTCGCCTTCCTCGAGTCGGAGCGGCCGGCCGACGGCGCCGGAGACGCACCGTTTCGCCCGTTCTCGCGCTTCGTGCTGGACCAGGACTCGGGTGGCGCCATCCGAACCTCTCAGCGGCTCGACCTCTTCTTCGGCTCCGGCGCGTACGCCGAGGCGGCCGCGGGCCGGATGCGGCAGCCGGGGCGCCTCTACTACCTGCTCCTACGGTGAGCGGCTGGACGGAGCATTGCACGCCCAATGAAGCTGCTACTCCCAGCCGCCCTCCTCACCCTCGTCCTCGCCCTGCCGGCGGGGCTCATCACCCGACGGCGCTGGTTGCAGGTGGCGCTCGGCCTCGCGATCTGGATGGGAGGATTCACCCTCGCCGGGCGCGACGTGACGGCGCTGTGGGCGGTGGCTCTCGCAGGTGCCGCAACGGTGCTGGCATTGCTCGCGGGGGCGGACGGCCTCCTAAGAAAGTTCGGACGGACCGAGGTGAGACCGGGTGACTCGCGCACGGCATTCCGGCGTCACCTCACGGGCGACGTTTCCGGGTGGCGCGCGGCCTGGCATCTGGTCGTCGTGGGTGTCGGCCTGCTCTTCCTCACCCTGCTCGTGGACGACATCGACCTCACCTCATGGTCGCGGCTCGGGAGTGCGTTCAGGGCGGCCTGCCCGATCGCCTGGTACTCGGTCGCTCTCTGGTGGGTGGTTGGCTCGTGGCGGGCAGCGCGCAAGCGAGAATTCACCTGGCGCGGGCGGACCGGCGCCTGGATGCTCCGCGCGGCTGCGCTGCTGCTCGTCGTCCCCGCCGTCAGCGAGGGCCACGATGCACTCGAACGGGTGAAGGGCAACTGGGACGTCGCATTCGGGCCTCCGGAAAGCGAGGCGTTCAGGCTGCGAATCCTCCGTGCCGGCGCCGAGCTCGAGATCGCGGGCACGTTGGGCTTCGGCGTGAGCGAGGCGGTGGAGCGGACGCTGCGTGCGAACCCAGGGATTCGCCTGCTGCACCTCGATAGCCCGGGGGGACGCGTCTTCGAGGGGGCTCGCCTCGGCGGTCTCGCTCGGAGTCGGGGACTCACGACCTACGTGGCGAAGACGTGCTCGAGCGCTTGCGTCCTCGCGTTCGCCGGGGGCAAGGAGCGGCTCCTCAAGCGCGCAGCTCGCATCGGGCTTCACCAGCCGTCAGCCCCAGGCGAGAGCCGCCTGGAGCGGGAGCGCGGCGCTGATCAATACGTCGAACGACTCGTGAAGGCCGGGGTGGACGAATCGTTCGCGCGGGAGGCGATGCGGACCGGACCGAATGACATCTGGTTTCCCGACCGGGAACGGCTTCTCGGGTCGAGGCTCGCCACTCGCCTCGCCGGCCGGGACGACGCGGCGCTCTCTGGCTGGACGGAGGACGAACTCCAGCGGTTGCCGCTGTTCCTCCGCGAGAGCCCGCTCCTCGAGTTCCTGTACGAATACGAGCGATCGATCTTCGACCGCATCGCGGAGGGCCTCCAGCGAGGGATCGGGCTCGGCCTGTCCTATGGTGAAGCCGTTCCTTTCCAGGATACCGAGCTGAAGCGCATCGCCGCGGAGGGCCTGCCCCGCGCGAGCGACGATCGGATCCTCGCCGTCCTCCGGCGATCGCTCGAGGTCATCGCGCCGGATGCTCGCGGCATCGACTGCGACTCGCTCGATGCGGATGGTCCGCTCGAGGAGGCCTACTCAGCCGCTCTTCGCTCATCGCGTGACGCGCCACGGCCAGCACCGAGCCTCGCCGAGGTGCAAGGGGATCTTCTTACGGCGTACCTGGGAGCAGGTTCACGTTCGTCGACGGTCGCCACGATCGAGCTCAGGCCCGGATCGACGTGGACGACCAGCGAGCGATGCCGGTTGGGACTCGCGATCTACGCGGAGCTCGTTCGCATGCCGCCCCACCGTGCGGGGCCGGCGGCGCGGTACCTCCTGGGCCGCGCGATGCAGGGAGATCCCTGGTCGCCCGGTGCGGGCTCGGCTACCGCGCCACCCGGGCGACGTGCCGGGCCCAGGCGGCGGCGGCCTTTTCGTCGGGCGGTCCTACGACGACTTGCTGGCGGCCGATGAGGGCGAAGAGCGGCCCGGCCAGGTCGGAATAGTGCGTGCCGAGCTTGTCCCGGAGCGCGCTGGCGCGGAGGCCCGGCCCGATCGCGGCGAGCACGGCGGCCTCGCCGCGCCCGATCTCGGGATCCAGGCGCGGCGGAGGGCCGGGCGCGAGCTCGGCGTCGGCGGGGATGCGCTCCGGGGAGTGGGCGTAGGCCTCGAGGCCGGGATAGGCCGCCAGGACCGCGGCGAGGAAGGCCCGGGCCGCCTCCGCGCTCTCGGGAAGGAAGACCACGCCGACGTGCCAAGGCGCGTGGCTGGACACCCAGGCCACCCGTCCCTTCACGGTGACGGTCCTCGGAACGCGCTCCACCGCGAGCTCGATCTCGAGGTCGGTTCCGGGCGCGAGCCGGCCCGCGGCCACGAGCTGGCAGCCGGCGAAGCCGAGATCGTGGGTGGGCGAGCCCCAGTATCCACCGCCCGGCGTGGCCACACGCGCGTCGCAGCGGATCGGCGCTCGCGGTGCACGTCGAGGGTTGACCAGGAACTCCATGCGGCCTCCGCCCAGGAATCTACCCCCGCCGGGGCGGCGGCCGGGAGCGGGTTCCTCGGGACCGGCGCCGCGACCCTTGTCGGCCGGCCGGTGTAGAACGGATGGCGTGTCGCCCGGGACCCGTCACCGCCCGATCGAGCTCCACCACGGCGAATTGCGCGTGACGGGGACGGTCCTGCACCTCGACTCGCGCCGGCGGGCGGCGTGCGCCTTCGTCTCGCACGCCCACGGCGATCACATCGGACGCCACGACCGCACCATCGCGACCGCCGCCACGCTGGCGCTCATGCGGCACCGCCTGGGAGAGCCGCGCCGCCGCCCCTCCGAGGCGCTGCCCGCGACCTACCGCGCGCCGTTCGGGCTCGGCGAGCTGACGCTCGAGCTCTTCGCGGCGGGGCACGTCCTGGGCTCGGCGCAGCTGCGCGTCACGCGCGACGGGCTCTCGGTCGGGTACACCGGCGACCTCTGCACCGAGCCGACCCACGCCGCCGAGCGGGCCGAGGTGATGCCCTGCGACGTCCTCGTCCTCGAGTCCACCTTCGGCCAGCCGCGCTACGTGTTCCCGCCCAAGGCCGAGACGCTCGCGCGCATCCGGGCCTTCGTGGACGACGCCCTCTCCGACGCCGTGACCCCGGTGCTGCTCGGCTACGCGCTCGGGAAGGCGCAGGAGATCCTGAAGCACCTGTCCGACCTCGGCTACCGCTGCCGGGCCCACCCCACCGTCCAGGCCGTCAACCGGGTGTACGAGGCGCACGGCGTCGCGCTGCCCAACGTGCGTATCCTCGGCCCGGAGGGCCCGGGACGCGACGAGATCGTGGTGGCCCCTCCCCACCTCGCCCGCGGCTGGGCGATGCGAGGCATCGCCCGCAAGCGGACCGCCATCCTCACCGGCTGGGCGATCGACGGGGCCCGATGGTTCCGCGGGGTGGATGCCGCGTTCCCGCTGTCCGACCACGCCGACTACCCCTCGCTCCTCCAATACGCCAAGGCCACCGGGGCCGGCCGCGTCTTCACCGTGCATGGGCACGCCGACACCCTCGCCGCGGCGCTGCGCCGGGAGGGGCTCCGGGCGGAGCCGCTGCGCGAGCAGGCCCAGCTCGAGCTCCTCTGACCGAGGCGGGCCTGGGGCTCGGACCGTTTGCGGGCGCTGTCAGGGATTCCAGGACGCGAGGTAGGCGACGGCCAGCGCGGCCGCCGCGAGCACGGCGAGCCCGATCGCAATCGGTCGGGCCGGCCGCGCCCGCCAGGCGTAGGGCCGCTCCTCCGGACGCTTGAACCGGGGCAGCGCCACGTACTCCCGCCACGCCTCGTCGCGGAGGCGCGCGGCCCCTTCCCGGTCGCCGAGGCCGACGAGCGCCTGCGAGAGGAGCCAGCGGCCCTGCACCGTGCCCGGCCGCGCGGCGACGAGGCGAAGGAGCGCCTCGCGCGCGCCCACGAGCTCTCCCGCGGCGAGGCGCGACCGGCCGAGCTCGAGGTCGATCTCGCCCAGGCGGTAGCCGGGCTCCTCGGCCCGCGCGATGCCGAGGACGCGTTCCGCCTGGGCGTGGTCCCCGGTCCGGGCGAGGAGCGCGCCGTACAGGAAGGCGGTGTGCACGTCGTCGTCGCCCGCCTCGAGGTTGGGCCGGAGCACGGCCAGGGCCGCGGACGGGCGACGGAGGTCGAGGAGGAGCTGGGCGAGCTCGAAGCGGGCCCGGCGGTCGCTGGGGTTGGTCCGGATCGTGGCCCCGAGCTCTGCGCTGCGGCGCCAGCGGCGTAGGAGGCGAAAGGGATCCGGGATGAGGCGGAAGGTGAACCGGTCGCTCACGAACCACAGGGCGGCGACCACGACGAGCGCGGTGATGGGGCTGCCGGTGAGGAAGGAGAGGAGGATCCACAGGATCCAGCCGGTGCCCATGGGGCGCCAATCTAGCCCGGTCGGCGGCGGCGCGGGCCGGCGAACCGCGCTTCAGCGCACCTTCACGCCGAAGGAGAGCCCTTCCTCCGTGGGGATCATCGTCGCCCGGAAACGGCCACCGCGCGCCAGGCGGTCGTTGAAGTCGCGGAGCGCGGCGATGGCCTGGCCCTCGGCGTCGTCGCTCGTCTTCTCGTGGATGCGCCCGAAGCCGAAGGTGTTGTCGGCGAGGAGGAGTCCGCCGAGGCGCAGGTGCCGACCCGCCCATTCCAGATAGGCGGGGTAGCCCACCTTGTCGGCGTCCACGAAGACGAGGTCGAAGGGGCCCTCGCGCTCCACCTCGCGGAGCCGCTCGAGCGCCTTCCCCACGTGGATGCTCACCTGGCTCGCCACGCCCGCGAGCTCGAACGACCGCCGGGCCACCTCGGCGTGGTGCGGGTCGATCTCGAACGTGTGGAGGACGCCGTCCGGACCCATGCCGCGCACGAGGCAGGTGCCGCTGTAGCCGCCCAGGGTGCCGATCTCGACCGCCTTCCTCGCGCCGCAGCCCCTGGCCAGCACCTCGAGGTGGAGGCCGTCGAACCTTCCCACCGCGATGGTGGGAAGGCCCTCGCGCCGGGAGCGCGCGCGGATCTCGGCGAGCACCGCATCCTCGGGGGCGTACACCGACTCGGCCCACCTCGCGAGCGCGGGGTCGCCCTGGCCGAAGCCCTTGTCCGGAGGAGAGCCCATCCTCCTCGTGTAACGGCGGCGCCGGCGAGCGAAAGGCCCCATCGGTGCTACAAGTCCCTCGTGCTCACCCTCACGGTCTCCTCCGACGCGGCGGGCCAGCGGCTCGACAAGTACGTGCGGCGGGCGCTCAAGGAGGTGCCGCTCTCCCACGTCTACAAGATGTTCCGAACCCGCCGGATCCGGGTGAACGGAGCGCGCGGCCGCGCCGAGCAGATCCTCGCCGGGGGCGAGACCATCGTCATCCGCGGGGACGAGGAGCGGCTCCTCGGCTCCCCGCCTGCCCCGGGCGAGCCCGGGGGCGCAGGCGAGAAGGGGCCGGTCACCTTCGGCGTCCTACACGAGGACCAGGAGATCCTCGCCGTGGACAAGCCGGCCGGGCTCGCCGCCCACCCGGGCACGGGCATCGCCGGCGCCACGCTCGTGGAGATGTCGCGCGCCTACCTCGGGGCCGCGAAGGCCAGTCCCGGCGAGTTCAGGCCCTCCCCCGCGCACCGGCTCGATCGCGAGACCTCGGGCGTCGTGGTGGTGGCGAAGACCCGGCGGGCCATGGTGGGCCTGGGCGAGATCTTCACTTCGGGTGAGAAGGTCGAGAAATCGTACCTGGCCCTCGTGAAGGGAAAGATGCCGCGGGACCACGGAGTCATCGACCTCCCCCTCGCCGAGCACGAGCAGACCGCACGCTCGAAGGAGCGGCGGGGCGTCAAGTTCCAGGAGGCGATCACACGCTGGAAGGTGCTCTCGTCGATGAAGGAGGCGACGCTCCTCGAGGTGAGGATCGAGACCGGCCGCACCCACCAGATCCGCCGCCACCTGGAGGCCGCCGGCCACCCGGTCGCGGGCGACCGCCGCTACGGGGACTTTCCGTTCAACCGCGCCGCCCGGCAGCGGTGGGGCCTGCGCCGCATGTTCCTCCACGCCTGGCGGCTCGCCCTCCCGCACCCGGTGACGGGCGCGAGGCTGAGCCTGGAGGCGCCCCTGCCGGCCGAGCTCACCGCCGCCCTCGCCCGGGCGAACCTGGCCCCGCCCGCAGGCGCGCGCACCCCCGCGAGCCGCCGGCCCGTGCCCGACGCCGCCCGCGAGCCTTGAGCGACGCCCGCCTCCGCGCATAGATTCGCGCCACCGACCGATGAACCAGACCAGCCCCGATCCGGCCTCGACCGCCCCCGCCGAGACGCCCGCGAGGCCCCCCCCCGCGCGCCTCGTCCTCGACGGCCTGCCCCCCAGGCGGTCGATCCCCCGGCGGCTCCTCCGCTGGTCGCTGTTCCTCGCCATCGGCGGGGTGAACGCCGCGCTCGTCCTGGTGGTCGCCGCCTACGCCACGTTCGCCCGGGGCCTGCCGAGTATCCCCAGCCTCGACGAGTACCGGCCCCCCATCGTCACGGAGCTCGTCTCGTCCGACGGCCAGATCGCCGGCGAGTTCTTCGTGGAGCGCCGCAAGGTCGTCCCCTACGAGCGCGTCCCCAGGCGGCTCGTGCAGGCCTTCGTCGCCTCCGAGGATCAGCACTTCTTCGACCACGGCGGCATCGACTGGAAGGGGACGCTCCGCGCCGCGATCAACACCTTCGTGCTCCGGAAGCGGACGCAGGGCGGCTCCACCATCACCCAGCAGACCGCGAAGGCCCTCCTCATCAGCTCCGAGGGCTTCGCCCAGGGCACGAAGAAGAGCCTCGGACGCAAGATCCGGGAGTTCATCCTGGCGCGGCGGCTCGAGCGCGCCTTCACGAAGGAGCAGATCCTCTGGATGTACCTGAACGGCGTCTACCTGGGCCACCACAGCTACGGGGTCCAGGCCGCTGCCGAGAACTACTACCGGAAGAACGTCGAGGATCTCACGCTCGAGGAGGCGGCCCTCCTCGCCGGCCTTCCGCAGGCGCCCTCGCGCTACTCGCCCTTCTCGCACCCCGAGGCCGCCAAGGACCGGCGCCGCTACGTGCTCCGCCGCATGGCCGAGGAGGGGATGATCAGCCAGGACGAGCGCAACGTCGCGGCCGAGACCGAGGTGAAGGTCCACGGGCTCGACGACGTGTTCCGGGAGACGGCGCCCTTCTACGTGGAGACGGTCCGCCGGGACATCGTGTCGCGCTACGGAAACGACCGGCTCCTGCGCGACGGGCTCCGGGTGGAGCTCGCCATGGACCTCGAGGCCCAGCGCGTGGCGCAGGCGGCCATGCTGCGCGGCCTCATGGAGGTGGACCACCGGCAGGGCTTCCTCGGCCCGGTGCAGAAGGTCGCCGGCGACGACCGGAAGGCGCTCGAGGCGCGCCTCGCCCGGGCATGGCCGGAGGGAGCGCTCCGCGTCGGCGACTACGGCGTCGGGATCGTCGAGAAGGTGGACGACAAGGCCGCCCGGGCCGAGGTCTCGGTCGGCGAGAACCGGGGCATCCTGCCCATCTCCGGCATGCGCTGGGCGCGAAAGCCCAACCCGGAGGCCTTCTACCCCGACGCGCTCATCTCCCGCCCGTCCACGGCCCTCCACCCCGGCGACGTCGTCCTGGTCCGGCGGGTGGCGCGCGAGGAGCTGGTCGCCCGCGAGAAGGCCAACGAGGGCGGGAAGCCCGGCGACGTGCCGGATGCACCCGTGCTCCTCGCGCTCGAGCAGGACCCGAAGCTGCAGGGCGCGCTCGTGGCCGTCGATCCCTGGAGCGGCTACGTGCTCGCCATGGTGGGCGGGTACGACTTCGAGGCGTCCGAGTTCAACCGCGCGTTCCAGGCCTGCCGCCAGCCCGGCTCGGCCTACAAGCCCGTCGTCTACTCCTGCGCGATCGAGAAGCTCGACTTCACGCCCGCGACCATCCTCACCGACGCGCCCATCGTCTTCCGCGACGAGGAGATGAGCTGGAAGCCGCAGAACTACGGCGAGACCTTCAAGGGCGACGTGACGCTCCGCAACGCCCTCGTCAACTCCATGAACATCCCCGCGGTGAAGACCTACGAGGCGCTGGCCTCGAAGTTCGGCATGCAGGTGCTGCCCGACTGGGCGAAGAACCTCGGCCTGACCACCCCGGTGAAGCTCGAGCTGGGCAGCGCCCTCGGCTCGTCCTGCGTGAACCTCTGGGAGCTCACCAACGTGTACGCCCTCTTCGCGCGGTATGGCGAGAGGCGCCCCTCCACGTTCGTGAAGCGCATCGTCGATCGCGACGGGCACCTGCTCGAGGACCACAGCGACCCGCGCGACCCGTGGGTGCCGCTCGCCACGCGGCTGGCGGCGGCGGTGTCCGAGGTCGAGAGGCCGCGCGAGAGCGCCATGGACGAGAAGACCGCCTTCATCCTCGTCCGGCTCCTCCGCGAGGTGGCCACCGTGGGGACGGGCGCCCGGGCGGCCGCCCTCGGGAAGCCCGCAGCGGGCAAGACCGGCACCACCAACGACTCCTTCGACACCTGGTTCATGGGCTTCACCCACGACGTCGCCACGGGCGTCTGGCTCGGCTACGACGTGAACGAGACCCCGCTCGGCCGCTACGAGACGGGCGGCCACGCCGCCCTGCCCATCTGGCTCGACTTCATGTCCGCGGCGCTGAAGGGCCGCGAGCAGCCCGAGTTCCAGGCGCCCGAGGGGATCGTGGAGGTGAAGATGGACCCCGAGACCGGCAAGTTCGCCGCCGCGAGCCATCGCGGCGTCAGCGAGCCGTTCAAGGAGGGCACCGAGCCCACCGAGGACGCGAGCGGGCCGGCCAAGGCAGAGGTTCGCGATCTCTTCATGCAGTGACCGGCGTGGTAGCATCGCCGGATGCCCGGCCCTCACGTCCGGCGCGCACACGCGTCGGGCCCCGGATGAATTCGTTCTTTGCACGGCTGGGAGTGAAGCGAACCCTCGCGCTCGTCTTCCTCCTGGCGGCGGCGGTCAGCGTGGCGTTCACCGTGCTGCTGCTCGGCCGGTCGGTGAGCGAGACCCTGAGGTCGATGGCCTACGAGCGCGCCCACGCGGCCGCTCGGCGCGTGGTGGCCGACGTCTCGCCCGCGCTCTCCGCCGGCCGGGAGGGTGAGGTCGGCCCGGCCCTGGCCCGCGCAGCGCAAGCCGAGGAGCTCACCTACGCGGTGGTGGTGCGACCCGACTTCACCGTCATCGCCTCGCACCTGCCCGAGGGCGGCCGCCCCGACGCGGACTCGCTCCGCCGCGCCCACGCCGAGCGCTCCGGCTCGAGCGGCTTCGAGACGGCCGGGGCGCTGGCGGTCACCGAGGCGGTGAGCGCGAGGGGGGCCGACGGCCAGGAGCGCACGGTGGGCTACGTGCTGGCTGGCGCCCCCGCGGCGTCCGCCGACGCCCGGGCGAGCGAGGTGGTGTGGAGCGTCCTGCGCTGGGTGCTCCTCGGCGGGCTGGGGCTGGGCGCGGTCATCTACGTCGCGGTGACGCGCCTCGTGCTGGGTCCCATCGACCACATCGGGTCGATCGCGCGCCGGGTTTCCGACGGCGACCTCGCCGCGCGCTCGGAGGGGCTGGGGGCGGACGAGCTGGGCCTGCTCGCCGATGCCATCAACCGCATCGGGGAGGGGCTCACCGAGACGCTGGCACGCGTCCAGAACGTGACCGGCGGGGTGGCCACCGTCATCGACCGGATCTCGCGCACCGGCTCGGCGGTGTCCACCGGCGCCGGCACGGTCTCGAGCGAGGCGGTGAAGACCTCCACCTCGATGGGCGAGATGATCGCCAGCCTGAAGGGCATCGCCGACAACGTCGAGGTGCTGGCCCAGAGCGCCGAGGAGTCGTCCTCCTCCATCCTCGAGATGGCGGCGACCAACGACGAGGTGGCCGAGAACCTCCAGGCCCTCGCCGCCAGCGTGGAGGAGACCACCGCCGCCATCGAGGAGATGACCTATTCCATCAAGGAGGTGGCGAAGAACATCGAGGAGCTGTCCGCCACCACCGAGGAGACCTCCTCGTCGATGAACGAGATGGACGTGTCCATCTCCCAGGTCGAGACGAACGCCAACGAGACCGCCAAGCTCTCCGAGCAGGCTCAGCGCGACGCGGAGATGGGGGCCGAGGCGCTCTCGCGCACCCTGGGCGGCATCGACAAGATCAAGGACTCCTCCAAGGAGGCCGCCAGCGTCATCGAGGCCCTGGGCAAGAAGATCGCCGCCATCGGCAACATCCTGAACGTCATCGACGACGTGGCCGAGCAGACCAACCTGCTCGCCCTGAACGCCGCAATCCTGGCCGCCCAGTCGGGCGAGCACGGCAAGGGGTTCGCCGTGGTGGCGGACGAGATCAAGGACCTCGCCGAGCGCACCGGCGCCTCCACGAAGGAGATCTCCGACCTCATCCGGGCGGTGCAGGAGTCGTCGCGCCAGGCGGTCGCGGCGATGGACCGCGGCGTCCGCAACGTCGAGGAGGGCGTGCGGCTCGGCCAGGAGACGGAGACGGCGCTCAAGAAGATCCAGGAGTCTTCCCAGAAGTCCACGCAGATGGTGAAGGCCATCGCCCGCGCCACCATCGAGCAGGCGCGCGGCTCGAAGCAGGTCACCATGGCGATCAACCGGATCGCCGAGACGGTCCAGCAGATCGCCACCGCCACCGCGGAGCAGGCGCGCGGCTCCGAGCAGATCATGAAGAGCGCCGAGAAGATGAAGAACATCACGAAGCACGTGGAGCGCTCGGCCCAGGAGCAGGCGCGCGGCTCGAAGCAGATCACCCGGTCCATCGAGTCGATCTCGGAGATGGTCCACAACCTGAACCGCGCCCAGAAGGAGCAGACCAAGGGCTCCGAGCAGGTGATGAGCGCGGTGGTCCAGATCAAGCAGGTGGCCGAGGCCCAGACACACTCGGTCCGGGACCTCGAGGCCGCCATCGTGGACCTCGCCTCGCAGGCCGAGGTCCTGCGCGGCGAGGTGAGGCGCTTCAAGATCTGACGGCGCGCCTCGCCCGGGCCGGCCGTCGAGCCGGCCTCGACGGCCTCGTGGCGGGTGCGGGCCGCGAGGCGAGCCGCAGGACCTCCTCCCACTGCGCGTCCTCGAGCGGCACGACCGAGAGGCGCCCCTGCCTAAGGAGGGGCGACCCCGCGAACGCCTTCGACGACCGGAGCGCGTCGAGGCCCACCGGGCTCGGGAGCGATTCCCGGGGCCGGAGGTCCACACAGACGAGGCCGTCGGTGCCGGGCTCCGGGTAGCCCTCCCGGACCACCTCCGCGAGCCCCACCGCCTCCTTCACGCCCGAGTGGTAGACGACCACGCCGTCGCCCTTGCGCATGGCGCGGAGGTTGGCCTGTGCCTGGGGGTTCGAAACGCCGCTCCACGCGGTGCGCCCCTCGCGGACCAGATCCGACCATGCGTACGTCTTGGGCTCGGTCTTGACCAGCCAGCGGCTCATGCGCCCCGAGGTAACCCCGCGCCGCGGGGGCCGCAAGGGAGCCTCGATCCCCCTTCACCGGCCCTGTGGTAAAGACGGGTCATGTTCGGGCTGGGCTTCGGGGAGATCGTCATCATCGCCATCCTGGCGCTCGTCCTGCTCGGGCCCGAGCGCCTGCCCGACGCGGCGAAGACGCTCGGGAAGACGCTCCGGGAGCTCCGCAAGCACACCGACGACCTCAAGGACCAGTTCGAGAACGAGGTCTACGCCGACGAGCGCAAGAAGCTGAGGCCCGCGCTCGTGCCGCCCGTGCCCCCCACGCCCGCGGCACAGGAGGGGCCGCCGCCCGCCGCCACCTCCGAGAACGTGCCCGGCCTCGAGGCCGCCCTGGCCGGCGACGAGCCCTCGCGCCCGGCCGCCGCGGCCTCGCAATCCTCACCGGAGCACGCATGAGCGTGACGTCCCTTCCCGGCCCGGCCCCGGCGGCCGAGCCATCCGTCCCCGAGAACGAGGTGAAGCTCTCGTTCATGGACCACCTCGTCGAGCTCCGGAAGCGGCTCGTCCGCTCCATCCTGGGCGTCGCGCTCGGGATGCTCGTCATCGCGATCTTCGTCCAGGAGATCTTCGACTGGCTGATGATCCCCGTGCGCCAGGCGCTCCCGGCGGGCACGAAGCTCATCTACATCGATCCCATCGAGCCCTTCATGGTCTACATGAAGGTCGCCATCTACGGCGGCATCTTCGCCGCGGTGCCCTGGATCCTGTGGCAGCTCTGGCAGTTCGTTGCGCCCGGGCTCTACCGCAAGGAGAAGCGGCTCGTGTTCCCGTTCATCTTCTGGGGCACGGCGCTCTTCTACATGGGCGCCGCATTCTGCCGGTTCCTCGTCATGCCTCCGGCCTTCCCGGCCATTCTCGGCATCGCCCGCGCCGAGACCGCCTCGCCCATGCTCGGGATGAGCGCCACGCTCGGCATCGTGGCCGCGATGCTGCTCGGGTTCGGGATCGTCTTCGAGCTGCCGCTGGTCATGGCGTTCCTCGCCATGATCGGGCTCGTGTCGCCGGAGTTCTTCGCCAAGTACCGGCGCCACGCCGTCGTGGTGAACGTCACGGTGGCTGCGATCATCACGCCCACCGGCGACCCCATCAACCTGTCGCTCATGGCCGTGCCGATGATCATCTTCTACGAGATCGGCATCATCGCCGCGCGCGTGCTCGCGAAGAAGCGCAGGGAGAGAAACACCGCCCTCGCCAAGGTGTAGGCGGCCGCGGCGCGACGCCGCGGGCAGCCCGCCCCGCCCGAGGAACAGCCACCCCGTGTCCCCGACGGCCATCGACGCCCTGCTCGCGATCTTCGCAATGGCGATGCTGGTCCGTAACGGCCCCCCCGCGCTGCGGGCCGTGCGGGGCGACCGCCGCGCCGCGAACCTCACCTCGGCGGTGAACGTGCTCCTCGCCGTGGCGATCCTGGCCTGGGCCGTGAAATCGATCGCCGCGAGGCTTATCTCCAGGTGACTCGGGAGGCGTGACATGAAACGCGCGGGTGGAGAGGACGTCGTCTTCCTGGCAGCGAAGCGGACCCCCTTCGGCACGTTCGGCGGAGCGCTCAAGGACCTGTCCGCCACGGACCTCGCCGTCCACGCGGCGCAGGCGGCGATCGCCCAGGCCGGCGCGCCGGCCGACGACTACGGGCACGTGGTGGTCGGCAACGTGGCGCAGACCAGCTCGGACGCCATCTACCTCTCGCGGCACGTGGGGCTGCGGAGCGGGCTTCCCCAGCGCGTTCCCGCCTTGACGGTCAACCGCCTGTGCGGCTCCGGGTTCGAGGCCCTCGTGCAGGGGGCGATGCTCGTCGAGACCGGGCAGGCCGAGCTCGTGCTGGCGGGCGGCACCGAGTCGATGAGCCAGGCGCCGCTCGTCCTTCGCGGCACGCGATTCGGCCATGCCTTCGGGAAGACCCCGCCCCTCGAGGACGTGCTCTGGTCGGCGCTCACCGACTCCTACGCCGGCCTGCCCATGGCCATGACCGCGGAGAAGCTCGCCGAGCAGTACCGGATCGGCCAGGCCGAGGTGGACGAGTACTCGGTGTCCTCGCAGCGCCGCTGGTCCGCGGCCCAGGAGGCTGGGCGCTTCGCGAGGGAGCTCGCCCCCCTCGAGATCAGGGGGAAGAAGGGCCCGGTCGCCTTCGAGCGCGACGAGCATCCCCGGCCAGACACCACCGTGGAGAGCCTCGCCCGGCTGCCCAAGGTCTTCAAGAAGGACGGCGTCATCCACGCCGGCGCGGCGAGCGGGATCGCCGACGGGGCGGCCATGCTCGTGCTCGCGAGCCGCGCATACGCCGACCGGAAAGGGCTCCGCCCCATCGCGAGGCTCGTCAACTGGGGCCATGCCGGCGTCGATCCCACCGTCATGGGCATCGGTCCGGTGCCCGCCATCCAGAACGCGCTCGCCCGCTCGCAGGCGAAGCTCGGCGACTTCGACCTCTTCGAGGTGAACGAGGCCTTCGCCCCGCAGTACCTCGCGGTGGAGAAGGAGCTCGGCCTGCCGCGCGACCGTACCAACGTGGACGGCGGCGCCATCGCGCTCGGCCACCCGCTCGCGGCGAGCGGGGCGCGGATCACCGCGCACCTCGTCTACGAGCTCGCCCGGCGCGGCGCGAGGGCGGGCATCGGCGCGGCCTGCATCGGCGGCGGCCAGGGCATCGCCGTCGTCGTCGAGGCGGTCTAGATGGCGCGGCGCTGGGACGGGATCGGGAGCGTCCTCACCCTCGGCGGCCGGGTGCCCCCGGCGGTGGGCGGGCTCCTCGTCGCGCTGGTCGTCCTCTCGGTGCTCGATCCCCTGAACCACCGTGCGGTGAGCGCGTCGCTCGGCCTCTCGGCCGCCGAGGTGCTCTCGGGCGAGGTGTGGCGGCTCGCCACCTGGTCGCTCATCGCGCTGGATCCGATCGGGCTCGTATTCGCCGCGCTGTGGATCTGGCAGACCGGCAGCCAGCTGGCCTCGACCTGGGGTTCGCGGCGGTTCGCGGCGGTGTGGTTCGGGATCACCGCCGCCTCCGGGCTGGTGCAGGTCCTGGCGGCGCTCGCGTTCCCCGCTGCGGGCGCCTTGCAGGCGACACCCTGGCCGCTTCTCGTCGCGCTCCTCCTCATGTGGGCGCTCGCCCATCCGGGCGCCCGGATCAGCTGGTTCGGCATGCTGCCGATGACGACCGAGGCGCTGCGCTGGGTCCTCGTCGGCGGGACGGCCCTGTTCGCGATCTTCGCCCCGCCGGGTGCGCGCCTGACGTTCATCACGAACTTCGCCGCGCTGGGGATCGCCTGGATCGTGGCCGGGCCGGGCCTGCCCTTCCGGCGCTGGTGGTACCGGATGCGCGCGGAGCTCCACGTCCAGTCGGCGCGGCGGCGCGCGAAGGCCAGCAACCTCAAGGTCGTCAAGAAGAACGGCGAGGACCAGCCGCCGCGCTGGATGAACTGATGCGCAGCGCCGGGGACTACGACACCGCGACGCTCTTCACGGCGGCCCGGTAGATCCAGATCCGCCCCGTGTTGGTGCGGAGCTCGGCGGGGATGATGAAGAAGCCGACGCCGTCCTCGCTGTAGTCCGGGCTGAACCCTGCCACCTGGCGCCCGTCGCGGAAGGTGACGCGAACGCGCTTCCCCTCGGGCCGCGGCGGCGTCTCCCCGGGCGCCAGCATGAAGAAGATCGCCTTCACCCGGTCGGTTCCGAGCACCTCCGGCTCGGCGCCCGGCTGGGGCGACAGCCCGAGGACCGGCGCCGCGAGGTCCGCGTCGCTGAGGAGCCCGCGCTTCGCCTGACCCTCCACGGGATGCACCACCACGCGGTGCACCCCGTGCACGACGAGCCCGGGCTCGCCGACCTGGCCAGCCCCCTCGACGCCGGGCGACGTGGCTGGGGGGCCCGACCGCGCCCCCGCGAAGCCGGCGGGCGGTGGCGTGAAGGACACGTCCTCGAAGTCGAGGCCGGGGACCGGTCCAGGCGCGTCCTCGTGGTGGTCGAGGATCTCCTCCGGCTCGAGCACCTCCTCGGCCTCGACCGTGGGGATGTCCTCGGCCGGCGGCGGCGCGATCACGGCGGGCGCCGGCTCGGAGGCGCGGGCGGGCCTGGCCACCTGGGCGGGTCCGCCGAGCGCGAGAGGCGGGGTGGGCACGGCGAGGAAGTCCTCTCCTCCCTCGGCCGAGAAGTCGGGCGCCGACCGATCGAGCTCGGGCGCCGGTCCGAGCTCCGGCTCGGGCTCCACCTCGGCGAGGTCGCCGCCCTCCCACGGGGCCGCCGCCTCGCCTCCGCCGGCCCACTGGGGAGTGCCGGCGTCGGCCTTCGCGTCGAAGGATCCTCCGGAGGCGAGCTCGAAGCCATGGTCGAGGGCGGTGTCCGGCTGCCAGCCCGCCGCTGCGTCCTGGCCTCCATCGTCGGCAAGGTGCGAGGTGGGGGGCGCCTCGTAGCCGTTCACGGCGAAGCCCTGCGTGTCGTCGTAGTCACCGGGCGCGGGCTCGAAGCCCTCCGGCAAGTTCGCCGGGTCGATGGCCGAGGCCGCCGCCGCGTCGAACGGGAGCATCGAGTCCTGCACGCCCCCGTGCTCCGGGGTCGGGTCCCAGCCGCCGGGGACCGAGAGATCGTCGGTGGCGGGAGGGGCGAGGCCGCCGGCGGGCTCCTCCTCGGCGGGGTACGGCTCGCCCTCGGCCGGGAGCATGGCGTACGGATCCTCGCCCTGGGCCGGCACGGCGGGCGCCTCCCAGGAGTCGAGTGGCGCGGCCCCGGCGCCGGCCGTGGACCATTCACCCTGCGTGTCGATCGAGTCGGGGGCGGGCGCGAAGGTGGGTTCGAGCTCGCCGGGCGCGGCCGCGGCGGGGGCGGCAGCGCCTGGCTCCCAGCCGGCGAGGTCGAGAGGCTGTGCCGAGGCGTCCGCCGCGGGCTCGGCGACGGCCCATCCCTCGGAACCCGGCTCGCCCGCCGTCGGCTCGGCGGCTGCGAAGGGACCGGCCGATGCGTCCGGCGTGGCCGGCTGCTCGGGCGGGGCCTCGTGATCCAGCGTGGACGGGTCGAAGGCTCCGTCCGGGGTGCCGTCCCAGCCGAGGACGGGCGCCGCCGCCTCCCCCGAGCCCTGCGTGGCGGGGTCCCAGGCGCCCTCGGCGGGCGCACCGTAGGCGGCCGGATCGTACTCGCCCGGCTGCGCCGCACCGCCGGGGTCCCAGGACCCGTCGGCCGGTGGGGCGTATCCGGTGGACGCGTCGAGGGCCGCGTTCGGATCGTCGGGGTTCGCCGGCTGGGTACCAGGATCCCAGGCGCCCTCGGCCGGTTGGGCCCCGGGGTCCCACGCCGGCGCTCCGGGCCCGGGCTCCGAGCCGAGCGCGGCCGGGTCGAAGAAGTCCATCTCCGCGGCGGGCGGCGGCTCGAGCGGCGCGAAGGGCTGCTCGGAGTAGGCCGAGGCGACCGCGGCTGCGGTCGAATCCGGCTCCGGCTGCACCGGCTCCACGGCCTCCGGCTCCACCAGCTCCGGCGTCGGCGGAGGCCGGCTCCGGAGCCCCGCCGGCAGGAGGGACTCGCGAAGCTTGGCCGCCGCGGCGTTCACGTCGAAGCCGCTCCGCTGAGCCGCCCCCGGGTCCGCGCCCACGAGCTCGGAGAGCTCCGCGTGGCGCCGCGCCTCCTCGGGCCCCAGACCCTTCGAGAGCCGCTTCTGCTCGAGGGCGCGGTACTCCTTCATCACGCTTCGCTGGTCGGGCATCTCGGGGCCGGCGCGGGGGCGAGATATCGCACCGGTGCCAGCATCTTACCGCGACCCCACCGGGCTGGAAAATGCGCGCCGGCTTGCGCCCGGAGCGCGCCGCCGCCATGAATGGCCGCCGAATGGGCCTGCCCGTCCTCCAGCCGAGCAAGCGGTCGCGGCCGCCGCTTGCCCCGCGCGACCGGTTCCTGCCGATCACCCGCGAGGACATGGCGGCGCGCGGTTGGGAAGAGCTCGACGTCCTCGTCGTCACGGGGGACGCCTACGTGGACCACCCGAGCTTCGGTGGTGCGGTGATCGGCCGCGTCCTCTCGGCCCGCGGGTTCCGGGTGGGCATCGTGGCCCAGCCCGGGTGGCGCTCGACGGCCGACGTGGCCCGGCTGGGGAAGCCCCGCCTGTTCGTGGGCATCACCTCGGGGGCCATGGACTCGATGGTGAACCATTACACCGCTCACAAGCGGCGGCGGTCCGACGACGCGTACACGCCGGGGGGTGCGTCGGGCGCGCGGCCCGATCGTGCCACCGCCGTCTACGCGCGGCTCTGCCGGGACGCATTCGGGCCGAACACCCCCGTGGTGATCGGCGGCATCGAGGCATCGCTCCGGCGGATCTCCCACTACGACTACTGGGACGACCGGGTGCTCCCCTCGGTGCTGGTGAGCTCGGGAGCCGACCTCCTCGTCTACGGCCAGGGCGAGAAGGCGGCGGTGGAGATCGCGAGGCGGCTCGCCGCGGGCGAGGACGTCTCCGGCCTCACCGACGTGCCCGGCACCGCGGTGCTCCTCGCCGACCTCGCCATCGCCGACCTGCCCGGGCGCTCGCGCGCCGTCCTCGAGCTGCCCTCGCACGAGGAGGTGGCCCGGGACAAGCGGCGCTTCGCCGACTTCAGCCGCCTCTACCACCTCGAGCACAACGCCGACAACGCGCGCATCCTCGTGCAGGCGGTCGGAGCGGGCGACCGGCGCCGCTTCGTCCTCGTGAACGAGCCCATGGCTTCGCCCTCCACCGAGGAGCTCGACGCCATCGCCGAGCTGCCCTACGCGCGGGACGCCCACCCGGTCTACGGCGGCGCCCACGTGCCCGCGCTCGAGCAGATCCGCTGGTCCGTCCAGATCCTGCGCGGCTGCTCGGCGGGCTGCTCGTTCTGCTGCATCACCGAGCACCAGGGACGCGACGTCTCCTCCCGCTCGGAGGCGAGCGTCCTGCGCGAGATCGAGGACCTCGCTGCGCGGCCGGACTTCAAGGGGACCATCAGCGACGTGGGAGGAGCCACCGCCAACATGTGGCAGATGGGATGCGGCAGCGCGGAGGCGCACGCGGTCTGCCGGCGGGCGAGCTGCGTGTACCCCACCGTCTGCAAGTTCTTCACGACCGACCACGGCCCGCTCATCGACCTCTACGAGAAGGCGCGCCAGCTGAAGGGCGTGAAGCACCTCTTCGTGGGCTCCGGCGTGCGCTACGACGTGGCCCAGGCCGACGCCAGGAACGGGGAGCGCTACCTGAAGACGCTCGTGGCGAACCACGTCTCCGGCCAGCTCAAGGTGGCGCCCGAGCACGTCTGCGAGCCGGTGCTCGCGGTGATGAAGAAGCCGAAGGTGGACTCGTTCGAGCGGTTCCGTGAGGACTTCGCCCGCTTCACCCGGGAGGCGGGCAAGGAGCAGTACCTCGTCCCCTACTTCATCTCCTCGCACCCCGGCTCCTCGCTCGAGGAGGCGGCCCAGCTCATGGAGTACCTGCAGGCGAACCGCTGGAAGCCGCAGCAGGTGCAGGACTTCATGCCCACGCCCATGACGCTCGCCTCGGACATGTTCTGGACCGGGATCCACCCGATGACCGGGAAGCCGGTGCACGTCACCCGCGACATGCACGAGAAGAAGCTCCAGAAGGCGCTCCTCCGCTGGGGCGACCCCGCCAACCGCCCGCTCGTGGAGGAGGCGCTCCGCCGCACCGGCCGGCTCGCGCCGGGCGAGCGGCTGGGGAGGGACATGCGCCCCGTGCGCGGCCGCGGGGCCGGGCGCCCACGCCAGCGCTCCGCGCCGTTGAAGCGCCGGCCGCGAGCGGGTTAGCCTCGCCGCCCCATGCCGCCCGCGCACGATCCGGACCGCCACGAGTCGCTCAGGGCGGCCGACCACCGCCGCCTCTGGCACCCGTTCACGCAGATGCAGGACTGGCTCGCGGAGGATCCGCTCATCGTCGACCGCGCCGAGGGCATGTACCTCGTGGACACGCGTGGCAACCGCTACCTCGACGGCGTCTCGTCGCTCTGGTGCAACCTGCACGGCCACCGCGTGCGCGAGATCGACGATGCGGTGCGGGCCCAGCTCGACCGGGTGGCGCACTCGACCCTCCTCGGACTCGCCTCCACCGCCTCCATCGAGTGCGCCGAGGAGCTGGCCCGCCACCTGCCGCCGCCGCTCACCCGGATCTTCTTCTCCGACGCCGGCGCCACCGCGGTCGAGGTCGCCCTCAAGATCGCCTACCAGCACCACCAGCTGCGCGGCGACACGGGTCGCACCGAGTTCGTGGCCCTCTCGGGCGGCTACCACGGAGACACGGTGGGGGCGGTCTCGCTGGGGGGCATCGACCTCTTCCACCACATCTTCCGGCCGCTGCTCTTCCCCGCCCACCATGCACCGCAGCCGTACTGCTACCGCTGCCCGCTCGGGAAGACGTGGCCATCCTGCGCGATGGCCTGCGCGGGCGAGGTGGAGCGGATCTTCGGCGAGCGGCCCGGTCGCATCGCCGCGCTCGTGGTCGAGCCGCTGGTCCAGGGTGCGGACGGGATGATCGCGCAGCCGCCCGGCTACCTGCGCCGCATGCGCGAGATCTGCGATCGCCACGGGGCGCTCCTCGTGTGCGACGAGGTGGCGACCGGCTGGGGGCGCACCGGGACCACCTGGGCCTTCGAGCAGGAGGGCGTCGTCCCCGACATCCTCACCACCGCGAAGATGCTCACCGGCGGCTACCTGCCGCTCGCCGCCACGGTCACCACCGAGCGGATCTTCGAGTCGTTCCTCGGGTCGTTCGAGTCGAGGCGCACGTTCTTCCACGGCCACACCTACGCCGGGAACCCGCTCGCCTGCGCCGCCGCCACGGCGTCGATGAGGCTCTACCAGGAGCGGGTGAAGCCGGCCCTGCCGGCCCGGGCCGAGGCGCTCGCCCGGGCGCTGGGCCCCGCCGCGGAGCTGCCCAGCGTGGGCGAGGTCCGCCAGCGCGGCCTCATGGTGGGCATCGAGCTCGTGCGAGACCGGGCCACCCGCGCGCCGTACGACGACGCGCTGCGGGCGGGCCACCGGGCCTGCCTGGAGGCGAGGTCGCTCGGGGCCATCCTGCGGCCGCTCGGCAACGTGGTCGTCCTGATGCCCCCTCCCGCCATGGAG